>MDSY01011842.1_pt1 | contig 16006 bp, 15 predicted proteins | sample 811131 | NCBI WGS metagenome assembly MDSY01 (sample SAMN05326643, study PRJNA326480) | marine metagenome | isolation source: seawater | place: Atlantic Ocean: South West | collected 2010
ACGTTGAGACTTCCACACCAAAATCAAATCTCTTCACCATCGCCGCGGGCACGTCCAAACCCACCGTTGGTTCACCTCAACCCCGACACAGAAACGCGAAAGACGCCCCACGCCTCCCCCCCGGCGATTATGTTTTACCCGACACTGAGTCGTTCCTGAGGTACGAGCCGGGTTTGTTGGCGGCGAAATGTACTGATGAGATGTATGATGCGCTTTGGAATTTGTCCCATTCCATACCCCCAACCCCCAACCCCCTGAACCGAACCGTACACTTGAAGCGCAAGCAAGGCACGTTCGGCGCTAGTTACCGGTTCGGCGCGCAGGTCAGCAAGCGGATGGACGGCGAAAGCGGGCTGTTCCCTGGCACGTACGCGAGTGAAAACGACTGGCCGGCATTGGTCAAGCTGTGCGTTTTGGACGCGCGCGAAAAGGTTTGCGAAGGAGCGTTGTGCAAACAGCGTAAGGAGTGTTATGCAACCAGCGATACGTTCAATTATAAAGTGGGTACAGCGGTGGCGCACGTCAACTGGTACCCTGACGGCACATCAGGGATGGGCCGTCACAGCGATGGAGAGCCTTCGTTACTACCTGATGCGCCTATCTTCTCGTACAGCTTTTACGGCCGCGGATTGAAAAGTCCGTCGAGATTGTTTGATCTGTACGAAAAAGTAGCCGGAGTAAAAGTGAATGATAACGTCAAGCCGTTCGCGACCGTGCCGCTTTCACACGGCGATTGTCTCGTAATGGCGGGTGCTTTTCAACGGAACTACGAACACAGCGTAAAAGCCTCCGCTGCGAAGAAACACGTAGGACAAACGCGGATCAACATCACGGTGAGGGCGTTTCAGTCGGAAAAAGAATAGGGTGTAGTAATAGTGATTAGTAAGTCATTTGAAAACGTTTGCTAGCTAGAGTAGTCTATATAACCACTACTATCACTACTACTGGTGCAGCCCCTTGGGGTGGTGGAAGTGGCACCTTTCCCCGAACTTGCACCGTCCTGTTTTCACGAAGAACACGCACTCCGGGGCGCCGGGCCGGGAGGGGTACTGTATCGCGGGCGCCGATTCGATCACCGCGGCTCGGCCGGCGGCGCTCTTTCTCGATTGCTCCGTGATTGCCTCCGCAACCTTCGCCACCGCATTCGACGCCCCCACCCCCTCCTCCTCGTTCACCCCGAAGTACTTCACGAACGCGGGTTCATGCGCTGTGTTGTTTTTGACAAACGAAACCACGTGAAGAACCAGTTTCGGGAACTTCTTTTCAAAGTACTGGAAAAACGCATCCGGCGGCGCGCCCACTTCGGTTTGCACGTTTTTAGGCAACTCGCGGAAGTGGTTACTTTTGTTCCGAATCACGCGCAGTAAGTCTCTTATCTCGTGCCCGTTGTATGATCTGTATTTCCCTAGGTTTTGAGTCAAAGAGCCAGGCAAAGCATCCGACCACTTCGTGTTCGTGCCGCCGATGCTGTTCGTGTACTCGCCTAACTTAAACGTCAAAGCGCCTCGTTCAAGTTCCTGTAGCAGTAAATTCCCCCCGACTTCTCGGTCTTCCATCTCCACCCTGTCACTCACGTCGCACAGGAACTGCAGCTTTAACGCGTCGGACCACCAGAACGGGTGTATCAACGTCTCTGGGGCGGTCGGGCGGTCACCAGGGGTTGGCGACGTCAACTTCAACACCAAGTCACACGCTTCGTGTGATATCTTTTTTAACTCCGTCAACATCGGCGCCGCGCCGTTCAGCACGTTCTGGTCGCGTTCGTATTTCGAACCGAACGGGTGCCCCCCCCCGGTGAGGCAGTAGTGTAACAGACACCCCAGGCCGAACAAATCGACCGCCCTGGTTTGCCGCCCCCCTTGTAGACGCTCAGGGGCGAGCCAGCCCGCGGTACCGCCGACGAAGGGATTTGCGTTATTGTTATTATTATTCGAGTCCATGTTTTTCCCACCTCCAACACCTGAAGAAATCCCTTGGTACCCCAGCGACCCCAGCTGAGTTTCAAAACTCGTGCCATTGGTCAAATCAAGCTTCTTGGCGAGACCCATGTCCGCCAGTTTTCCTCTTTTATTCGGCGTAACTAACACGTTTTGCGGTTTCAGATCCCGGTGCACCACGCCCACGGCGTGAAGCGCGTTGACGCCGAGAAACGCGTCGCGGATCAAACGAACGCCTTCGGAAGTAGGGCGGCGAGTCGTGGGGTGGGTGAATAGAAAAGCGTCTGCATCACCTGTAGCGCCAGTAGCCGCACACTCACTCGCCACCACTAAGCTCGCAAGCGTGCACTCGCACCGCTCCAACGCGACATACACGAAGTCCTCATCTTCCTCCATCGCAAAGCACCGCAGGATGTTCTGGTGTTCGTCCGATTCGATCAGGGTTTTCAGCTCGGTTCGGGCGAGTTCGTGGAAGTGCGCTAGTAAGCGTTTCACGGCAACGTTGCGACCGTCCAAGGAACCCTCGAAAACCACCGTGCCGCAACTGCCATACCCGATAACGTTTGGGCCGACGCGCAGACGGCCGATTTGCGTTTCCCCGCGAAGCATTTCTCCTTTTTGTTTACCTGGCACAGGCTCAACCGTGTTGGTCACCACAGTATCGCCAGTCGCGTCAATCGCGTCAATTGCTGGCTGTTCTGTGGAAAGTTTTGCACTTTCATTTGTTGTTGTATCGTCGTTTGCGCCTCTGCCGCCCCGTTTCCGTCCCCGCGCGCCGCGTTTCTTCTTGCCGCCGTCTGGGTTTTTTTCAGAAGTTTCAGCGGTGTTTGACTCTGGTTTACCCTGTGTCTCACTTGTAAGCTTCGTGTCACTTGTTTCAATCGTCTCATAAAAAACGGGGTCGGAGAAAGCCCGGGTCGCCGCGACGACTGCGGCGCCGACGCCGAGACCGAAAATTAACGTGAATATGATTGTCACCTTTATTTTTTCAGCCTGGGCTCGGTCGAAATCCCCAGAGCCGCTGCTCCAAAGCGCACCGTGCGTACCACCTATACTGCCGTCCAAGTATACCCTGCCCTTCGTCGCCAAAGCCGCAGCGGCGAGGTGCTCGGGGACGCACGCCCAGTCGTCCTCGGTGAGCCGCGGGGAGACGCTCACGACGCGCGTCTGCGTACCGTCCGTCTCCCCATAACGCAGAAACGAAACCAAACCATCAGATTTACTACCCGAAGTACTCCTTTGACTCCCCGATTCATCGCCGGGAAGCGCGTATAAACCGCCTTGGTGTGCGCCGACGAAAATCTCATCGTCACCGATCGAGTTCGGTTCGCCAATCGCCTTTTGTCCTCGCTTCAACACTTTGGAAACGCCGGCTCGGTCAAACGCCGATAGCGGTATCGATTGGAACGATTTGGACCACTGGGATTTGGAGTTCAAGGATCGAACCGTGTTGCCGTCCACAGTGAACTCCACTTCGAGTAAGGTTCCATCTGCTGTTTGTGCATCATCCGCCACCGAGGTGACTCCTCTCCCCGCTCTCGTGCTTGACGAAAACAACCCCCCCCCCGATCCCATCTTCGTCAGCGGAAGCACTTCGCCGTACGACACGTTCCACCGCTCAAGGGCCGTCCGGGAATCAACGGACCTAACTTTGTACTCGGTGCGGCCGAGGAACACGGCGCCGTGTAGTTCGGAGGAGGAGGCGTCTTTCGCGGAGGAAGGGTCCAGGGCGAACGTTCGCGGCGCGTCGTCATCATCGTCGCTGTCTGTTGCAGACGCGCCGTGCATCACCACGCCATCCACGGTGAACGTCCTCAACAGCGTTCCGGTTGTCGGGTCCAGGGCGAACACCACGCTTGTTCGCGAGCCCAGTACCAGCGCGCCGTCCCGGGTCATGGACGGCGACGCCTCAACGAGCTGCCGCGCCGTGACGGGCAGCCGCGTGACCACCGCTTTTGTGTTTGGTTGGTTAGCATCACCGTTTGATTCCGAGGACAGGGTATACAGCGCGCCGTCCACGCCGGGGAACACCACCGCGGGTGCCCCTCTGGTTTTTCGCAACGCGATGACATCGGAATCGGAAGGAGGGTCGTCCCACGTGGCGCCGTCCAACGGTTTGGCGTGCGCTTGCACCAGCGCGCCACCTGATGAGAAGCTCCACAACAAATCCCCTGTCTCGTGGTCCACCGCTTGTACGGTGCCGTCCAGAAGCGACACGAGTAACGGGGACGGACCGGCTGCATCCAAGTCGCCGCTGGTGCGTAGCACTGACGCCGCTACCACTAGAAGCACCCAAGCCGCGCGGAGGCGACGCATCGCGACCGCGCCGAGGAGTGACATTCCGCCTCGTGGCGTTTTGCGTTGGCACTTCCGAGAGAGAAGGACTTCGAAAACCAAAACTTTGAAGCGCTGCTGAGCGAATCCGGTTTTTGTCCACATTGACGGTCTATGACTCAAAAACGCGTGGATTGGTCGAGGGGCGAGAGAAAATCGATTTTCTATTCGGGCGGTTTGTAAAGCATCCCGACTGCCCATCCGCTCGCCATTGAAGCACCCTACCCGCCCAAGTCGCTACACCACCACTTGAAGCAATGGCCGCTATCTGCGCCGCCGCTCCCCAGCTCGCCGCCCGCGCCGCGGTTTCCGGGTGCGTCCACCGATCGCTTTAGTAGCGCGTTTCCGGCACATCGAGAACTGTTCGGGAAAGATGTTCCATCGCGAAGAGATGGATCCGACGCATCAACCGTATAGTGATAGGTCTTCCGGCAAGGCCGGCAAGGATCTGTACTGCATCGACTCCGTGACTGACAGTTGTACCCCCTCCCCCACCTCCCAAACACAGCAAATTCTCGGCCAAGTCCCAGAAGAAGGCTCGCGTCGCCTTCCGCGTGCGCGCGGCGGTACGTCCATCCCGCGAACGGCATCTCTCTGCGATTGGATGTTTGCGATTTCCCGTGTCACATGACGTCCGGCGCGGCGCTTCCCTGGCCTATGTCGACTGTGTTATGAACCGCGCTTGTTTCGTTCTAACCGTGTCATACACGTATCCATGACATCCGCTCACCATCCGTCCCGATTTCACCTCCCCATGACCACAGGACGAAGCCGCTCCCGCGGCTGCCGAGGAGAAGAAGCCCGAGCCCATCGGCCCCCCCAGAGGCTCCCAGGTACGTATAGTGCCCCCTAGATTCTTATATAGCGCGATACAACGAGGCAACAAGCTGCACTGTGAATCCGAAACAGTGATGCACCGAACGACGTGCGAGAGGGCGGATCGAAGGAAGTGGAGATGGGTATACGCGCACGCATATAAGTCATCCCCGCCTCCGCGCGTCCAAAAAGCGACGTCAGCAACCCAGGTTGTGCCTCGTCCGTCCGTACGAACAGCGAGTCGGGTGTGTGCTTATCAGGGAATACAGGATGCATGCAGGAGTGACTTTTGCATTTTTTGTGTCTCTCGCACACACACCAGTCGGCGACGCTCATAAATTGTTTTTATCACGCTTACCTTTTTCATTTCTCATTTCCAACTTTCAGGTGAAGATCCTGCGCCCCGAATCGTACTGGTTCAACGACTACGGCAAGGTGATTTCCGTGGACCAGTCCGGCGTGAGATACCCGGTCGTGGTGAGGTTCGAAAAGGTGAACTACGCCGGCGTCTCTACGAACAACTACGCGCTCGACGAGATCGAGTACTAAGCGGTTAGTTTGAATGGCGGTTGAATGTTGGAGCGCTTTATAAAAAAGAAAGCGCAAGCATGCTTCGTCATGGGGAGGACGGCCGCGCGCAGCGTAGCCTTTAGCGAGAGAGAGCAGCGAGTAGGTCGCGGGAACAGAAGTGAAACACGTATGTTGTGATGATACGACGAGGTCGGTTAAGTAATGATTTATGGGAGTTGGTGAGGTGTGAGTTGAGGTGTATGAGGAATGAGTTGGAGATGCGCTCTTCTCATAGACTTTATCTCCCTCTCATCACCGACCCTACCGCACTACCAGCACTGCTCTCTGGCACCACTTTCTACGTTTTCAAGTTCGCAGGCACGGTGTCTAGAATCTCATCCAGCGTTTTTTCCAGCCTGTCGATCGCCGTGAGCACGTCGTCCTCATCCGCCATGTACCGCGTAGCGTCGATCGCGACCGCGTCCAGGGCTAACAAATCTTCCCGAAACCGCAACCACGCGTGTTGCGTCTCAACCCCCGCGCGTTCGTCAACCTTGACAAGCGCCCACGGCAGGTAAAAACAAGCCTGCTTCACGTCATCGAACGGCGCTATTATCAGCTCGTTGTCCAGCTGTGAGAACTTCAGGGAATCCGCCAAAGTGCGTAGGGTGGTGAACGCCTCAGAGCGGTTCACGGCAATCTACGGGAGGTCAGGGAAAATTGTTAGCTTTTCGGCGTTGGCGGGACATATCCACTGCCAAAAAGCGTGTTGCAATCGGGCATCGTTACACGTACCTCTTCGATGTACTGCGGCACGGTCATCGCGGGCTTGACGTACGAGCCCTCCCACGGGTTGTCTTCGTTGGGATCGGTTTGTGTTGGGTCGTTCGATTCCGCGGTGACCGTGGGGTAGGAGGGGTCGCGTGAGGGTGAATCAGACAAAAAAGTGTCATCCAAGGAAGTGGATGCCTCTTCGTCCGATGCCAACACAGGTCCTACACACAAGCCTCCCACGGTTGCCATGAGTGCGGCTCTGCGCGTCGTACCCGTGAGGGATCGGACGTACACGCGCCACTCCTCGTGGTTCCGGTTTTCCCATGAATCACTGGCCCGCTCGGTGGAGGTCGGGACGACGCCGTCGGATGATGATGAGCGAGTCACCCATCGTGGCACTTTTTCGTGTTTACCTCGACACCATCCATCGGGTCCTCCCGGGTGCTTCCACGCGCTGTGCCGCTCCGTGCGCCGAGCACGCACGGAGGTGGCGCATAAGGGACTCACCAAGGGTGCGACGTGCGTCGCGAGCATCGCACCTCGACACTCGGCGCGAGGAGAAGTGCCGCGATTTGGCCTCAACTGCAGCACTTTTTGATGAGAATCTTTTGGCTTTTTTTCCTGCGAGACTCATCACCAGCACCTCCACGTCGCCGCTGCCAGTCACGGTCGCACGGTGAGCGTCACCGCACCCTCGTGCCTCCCCCGCGAAGGCGATGCCGCCTCGCAAGGGCAACCGGGGGAAGCAGGACTGGCTAAACTGGTCCAGCGACGAGGACGGTGATGGAGCCGGACCGAGCGGGGGCAAGTCGAAGAAAAAGTCGGGAAAGCCAACCGGGTGGGGCGGCAACAAAGGCCATGTTCACGGTTTGGACCGCCGGCTCGCCGCCACCGAGGCTGCGTCGACTTCGCGCGGGAAGGTGCCTGCATTCGCTCTTAGGGACATACCCGCGAGCGATGCCCAAAAGGCCGCTAATGGAACGCAGAACGATACCCAAAAGAAATCATCCAACGCAGCGCCAAACGCAACGCTCGTCGCTATGTTCGGCGACGCCCTCCCACCTGACACGATCGAAGACGTGTTTCTACGGTGTGGCCGTGACGTAGAGACCGCGATCGAGGCGCTGTTGCAGTTGACCACAGCAGAAGACACTGGAATACGAATCAAGAGCCCCGAAAAAGCCAGTACAGCGAGTACCTCAGAAGAAGAATCGCAAACACAAAACAATACCGTCGACTTGTGGGACGTGCTCCCCACGGAGCTCCGTTTGCTGATTCTGGACCACCTCGGCGTCAAAGACAGCGCAAGGGCGGCGAGGACGTGCCGCGACTTCGCAAGCACGGTCAGCAGCTGGAGGGCGAACAAAAAACACGTAACCCCGCCGCCAACGCTCACGATTGACGGCGTGTGTTCCCTGATAAACGCATATCCCAACCTCGAGTCGCTGTCGCTGAAAAAATGCCTAAAAAGTTCTCGAGGGTGTATAAAAAATACATCAGACGTGTTTCGAGTGTTGCGCGCCGCAGCGCGCGGTCCAGCTGGACGAAAAATCACATCCATAGACCTAGAGGGGTGCGAGTTTTTTAGCGACGGCGACGTCGTGGCGCTTCTCGAGACGTTTCGGTACGAAAAGAAAAAAGAAGATGGAATTTTTGAAGAAATCGTGTTCCCCATTGCCGAGCTGAAGCTGGGGAAGTGCGCCTCGGTGAGTGACAAGGCGTTGGTAGCACTTTCAGCACACCCAGCGGGAGCCGCACTCAAATCCTTATCCGTGGCCGGGACGCTGGTCACGGCGAGCGGCGCGCGGCAGATTCTGTCTGGACGAGCGACGGGCGGCTTGCCGTTACTCGCCGACTTTGACATTTCGGGCTGCATAAACGTGAAAGGACCAATCGCGCTGCCCCCGCTTTCCACGGTGAAGTCGCTAAGAGCGCTGTACCTGCCTGGACTCACACAGCTCACCGCACAGCTCCCGAAATCCGAAAAGTGTTTGACCCAAATGCACGTCTCGCAGTGCGTGAATTTAACCTCGCTGCACGTCAGCGCGTTTGGTTTGAAAAAACTAAACGTGTCGCAGTGCAAGAGGTTGACAAAGTTGGAGATGCACTGCGCGAGTTTGCAAATACTCAACCTTCAACACTGCGCTTCGTTAATATCGCCGGTTACCTTCACTAGCCCCGCGTTGACGGAACTCAACATAAGCGGGTGTTTGGCGCTGCACACGGGGGCGTTGCGCAGCATGGCGTCGTCGCCGTCTGGTTTGGAATTATTACGGTGCGAGGGGTGTGTGTCTCTGGAGGGCGAACTTCTGATGGCGTCGCGGGTGTTGAAGGAACTCGTAGCGGATGGGTGCTCTAGGCTTGTAGGCATCCGAGTCGCTGCGCCCGTGGAGCGACTCACCGCGAGGAGGTGTAAGTCACTGCAAGCGGTGTGGGTCGAACAGGCGCCTGAGTTGGAGGAGGGCGAACCGGATGAAGAGGAGCGTGTTCTTACTCACTTGAAACTGGATTTGCGCAACTGCACCGCGCTGACCCGATTGGTGGGCTTACGCACGAGGGCTGCGAAAGGAAAACTACAAATAAAACTGACAGGGTGTACCTCGCTTCCTGAGAGCGAAAGACCGACAGGGAGGGGAGGGTGATGGAGTGCGGTGAGGTGAACGTGATGGTCTGTTATTCATTCATTTAGTTGTCAAACACTCGATAATTTCTTTCGAAATCTCTTCACTTCGCATATCAGCACAGTGAGAACAGCGCGCCTAGCGACGAGGCGAGCGTGGCGGCGAGAAACAGCCAGAACGAGTGTCCCCAGTACTCCACGACGTGCGACGCCGCGTCAACATTGATTTCCACGCCTTTTGCGGCGGCGGCGCGCTGCGCTTCGCCCGCGCCGGCGACGTCGAGCAGGACCCAGAGGTACACGAGCCACCCCGCCCAGCCGGCGAGGACCTGAATGAGCGTTATGTACCCCTCACTACCCCGGGCAGTGGCGCAAAACACGACGGCGAATATCACGGACATGACTTGGGGGGGGGAGAGGTTAGCGCATGTTCGATCGATCGATCCCAAAAAATAAATCATCTAAACGTTTTTTTGAATATCTCATCGCCCCGACTCACCTTTTAGAATGCCGCACAGCAGGAAGATTAACGTCAGCCCGCGTGTCGCTTGTAGCCGGGCATGGTAATCCGTGTTCCATATCGAAGAATAAAGGGTCATGTCTTTCGTGCACCCTTCTGACGACGTTCGCGAGAAAGGCAGGTTCTCCGCAAAGTCGCGCTGGATGTCGGCCGAGACCTTGGTGGTGTTTAACAGGCGATCGGCGTTGTCGATGGTCGTGGCGCCGGCGCGGCGGGGAGCGTCGATATCGGGGTTAGGAATTACGGTATCAGACGTAGTCGCCTGCAGCATTTGCCGTCGCAGGTTAACGGTAAGGTCGTCCGCGAGCAAGCTCGTGCCGCCCGGGTTTGTGCCCCCAAGTTCCAGCAGAAGGGCGTCGTAGGTGCGGTTGCCGTTCACGAACTCGCTGGGGACCGCGGGGTCGTCGTAGCACACGCGCCACAGCCCGGCGTTGGAGACGCCAGGAAGCACGGAACCGGTGGGGGTGACATTGGGCTATGGGGGACAAGGTCAGCGTGTGAGGCGAAAGAAGCCACGTGGTGGAATACGACGGCGAAGGGTTTCGAAGCTTACCTCCAGCCAGTAAGTGCCTGTGATGGCGATGATAGCCGCGACGACTGCGATGCCCTCGGCGACGACCAGCGAGATGAGCTGGCAGCCGTTCATGCTGCGTTTTTGACGTCCACTCATGGTAGGTTGTGCGCGTTGAAGTGCGGCGTGTTTCGTCGAGTGTCGTGGTTTTGGTTTTGTTCGTGCCCACGAGGCTTGTGTTTCGGCAACTCCGAGAAATGCACCAAAATTACAGTCAGTATTAAAATACGAAAAGAGCTCGTCGTCGACGCCTCCTGATGGGTCGAGTTTACCGCCGGCGTGGGCGCTTTCAGGGTCACGTCTGTTCCCAGCTTTTGGAACAGAGATGTGAACGAAAACGCCGCAAACGCACCGGCGAAAACTCGCCCCGGAAGCCGATGTAACTCCCGCTAAAAAATCAACTCTCCCTTTCTTTACCCCCTTTATTATTCTGAAAAAGTAGATACCTGACGTTGCCGCGTCCGTCGCGCACTCAGGATCATCTCCTCGCTTTTTCTTTATCCCCTCACCTCTCACTTACGTCGACGCGCAGTCGTTCTGGTCGAGTGGCATGCCGAACATCTTCTTGGCCGCGCCGATTGGGTTTAAAAGGCACTCCTCCGGATCGTCGCCGAGCGACCGGCGCAGCTTCTTGACAATCTCCCACCGTTCCCTCTGCGTGAGTTTCGTACCTTGCGGGTCCTCTGAATGCACCATCTCGTTGGGCATTTGTTCGCCGTGCGCGGCGAGCATGTCAACGGTCGCAGCGCGGATGCTTTCCTTTTTCGGGCCGCAAGGTCGTCGCGTAGTGAGAAAGTCGTAAGCCTGATCCAAAGAATCGAAATCCAGGCACCAGTACAGGTACGCGATGGCGACGCCAGGCGAGCGGCCCATGCCCGCGGTGCAGTGGCAGTACACCTTGTGGCCGTCCCGTAAGGCTTTGTCCATCGCGGCAACGGCGGTTGGAAGCCCCTCACGCAGCGAATCCGCGTTGAAATCAACAAACGGCTTGTGCACGTGAAGGATGTCGCGCTGTTCCATCTGCCATTTTAAAGCTCCAAAGTCAACCCCCCAGTGCTCTTTGTCCTTCTCCTGCTGCGTGTCGAACATACACGTCACGCCGTTCACGTCCCTCAAGCGGTCGATATCAGCCGGGGTCGTTGGTTGCGTCCCCACGATTAAGTTTGGCAGGATCTCGTGGTAGTCTGTGGGGACGCGTTGGGGAGGATTGAATTGAGCGGAAAAGGTCAGTTGTTGACCTAGGTCAAAGGGGCGAATCTCAATCTGGGGCGGTCGAGTGGGTGTCGTGTGGGTCGTGTGTGTGGAGCTACGCCGCTTGAGACAGTGTGTTCGTTCGTCATCGTCTCCGTGCTTTGTGAGTTTGTGGGTGTGAGAGGGGAACAGAAAAGACGGGTATGCGTATGCGTCTCCGCGTGGTGGGGCATTACTTACACAACCCGAGTTCGTGGCGGTATTCGAACGGGGTCTTGCTGTACTCCGCCATGGCTTTGTTGTACGCGTCCTGGCCGTTTTCATCGGCTTTGACGACCATTCGGGAGGTTCGTGTGCGAGTGCCGGTGAGTTTGAGGCCGGCTTTGGTCTTAGTGGGGCTGGAAAATCCCCCAAGACCGCGCACCCCGCCGCGAAAACCTCCATCTCGAGAGGACACACGACGGTCAAATTGCACGCTTTTGCCACACCCTTCTACGCGCGCGGCGCACATCGACACCGAACTCATCTCTCCTGTCGTCCCAAGCGTGTGTCACTTCTAACGATGCGCGTGCGTGTCGCGAACGTGGGCGACGCGCGAAAGAGTGTGAGTACGCGCGGGAACACGCGAGAGTCGACCAGAGTGTTGTTATTGTTAACCCAACTTGATTCGCGGCCAAAAAGCGAAAAGCGGATGACGAGATCGACTATAAAAATTGCGTGCAACTCGTTGTTTGTGAGTTAAATTTCTCGATGCTTTTGGCTTCTTGGCTTTTCAACTTCGGCCGTTTCCGAGAGAACGAAACTCTCGGAAGCCTCGACCACAACGAAGCGCACGCTCGAGCGTCGACACGCCCACCAACATGTCCTCGAACGCGATGCGTGGTATGGAAACTCGTGCGAGTAAACGAACGCGGCTCACCGGCGATACCGAGGCCGAGGCGCAATCCGCGACCTCGGGCCTTCTCGACGACATCGTCGTCACGCACGTCTTGTCATCTGCCTACTTTGACGATCCCGCCGATCTCGCCCAGCTACGACTGGTGAGTCGTGGGATGCGCCACGCAGTGGCGGCGACAGGGCGTCGGGTTGAAGACATGGATATATACGAATCAGTGAAAATCGGGTGCGTTGCTACGGCAAAGCGCTTGTTTCGCCGACGTGATAAGTCTGCGTTGAGGAGTATTAACGATTTTGATCGGGCATGCCTCTGCGCCAAAGCGGCGAAAAGCGGGCAACTGGAGTTGCTGAAGTGGGCGCGCGCATACGGCTGCCAGTGGAGCGTAAGCACGTGCGCCAACGCGGCGGGGGGGGGCACCTCGAGGTGCTCCAGTGGGCGCGCGCGAACAGTTGCCCGTGGGACTGGCAGACGTGCGCCAACGCGGCGTGGGGCGGACACCTCGATATGTTAAATGGGCAATCGAAAACGGTGCCGAGAGCACGAGGGATACGTGCACGTACGCGGCGTGGGGCGGACACCTCGAGATGCTGCAGTTTTTGCGCGAGAGCAGGTGCGTGGAACGCGAGGATGTGTGCGTGGCTGGTGGCGGACGCTGGTCACTTCGATGTGTTCAAGTGGACGATCGAAAACGGTTGTCCGTAGGAGATGCGTGAGATAGCAATGAAGCATCTCGCCGCGGATGGTTCGCTGGCAACGTCTGATGACGAGTTTCACGAGTCGAGTGAACACAGCTCGGTGAGCGATTGGAGCGATTGGAGCGGTGACGAGGGTTATTTGGAGGGCTGTTTCGAGGGTAAATTTGGCGAAGTGACCTACGACACACTACTACATGGCGAACTACCAGGATGAGAAACACGCACGAGACGAAAAGTAAAAGACAAAAATAAAAGACACGATCGCGTTGTGATTGATCAAAACTTGAACTTCTTCGCGTCGCTCTCCTTTTTCTTCTCCGCCGCCTTCCGTTTCGTGCGCCGCACGTTTTCCGCAACCAGGTCGGAGAAATCCTCCGGCGCACCCTGCGCGCGTTTCTTCTCGGTTTCTTGTGCGAACCGCGCCGCCATAGCGGCGTCGTCCATGCCGCTCTCCAGATCCTCCGGGTTCAAAGTGATCTCCGTGGCGCCCATTGTTTGCTTTTTTTTGCCGCGCGCCGACGCCGACGGCGCCGCGCCAACCGCGGCGCCGCCAGTGTTGGCGCCAGGCACCACGTACGTGTGCGCGCTCCCCATCAAGCTCCCCTCCCCCACCTGCGCTTCCTTGACGTCCAACACGCGGTACAGCTGAGGAGGCGCTTCCCCGTCGTCCTCCCCGCCGCGCTTGCGCAGGTCCAAAGGTTCCGCGGGTTGCACCTCTTCCGCTGGTGTTTCTTCAGCCTCCTCCTCCTCCACGCTCTCCTCCTCTTCCTCCTCTTCCTCGCTCTCCTCGTCGCTCTCCTCCTCGGCATCTTCAAGAGCCCCCCAAGGCGCGTTCTTCACAAGCTTCAGGTCGTACGGCGTAGACTCGTCGATGTCCACCACCCCAGCGCCGAAGACGTCGCCGTAGATGGGCCGCCCAAACTGATCAACCGGGGGTTTGCCCCAACCCCCCGGGTGGTACCCGAACTGGCTCCCGGGTGGAATCGGAGCCGACAACCCAGGAATCTTCAAAACAGGGTAAGAAGGAGGAGGCCCGTACCGCTGCATGTTGATGAGCCAAGGTGGAGGGCCGTCTTCGGTCATTCCAAGCGCTTCTTTCGTTTCTTCGCTTAAAAACCCGGGTTTTTTCGTTTCAAATAAATGCGAAGTCTCGTACTCCTTCCCCTCGTAGTACACCTCCCCAACCTGGGTCATCTTCGGCTTCTGTTGAAACTTAAAAAACGCATCGTGAAGAACCTGGTAGTCGATGTCGATCTTACCCATCTTCGCCGTTGTGGCGTCTTTGGATTTCTGTTTCAGCTTTTTGCCATCCTCCTTGTCTGCGTATGCGTCGCGAAGTTTTTGAATGCCAGTGGCTTCGATGAACGAAGGGAGCTGCCACGGGGGTTTCTCCAGACCCCTTTTGCCCGCCAGGAACGCCCTCTTCTGACTCCAGTGCGCAGGCACGGGAATCGTGTTCCTGTACGACTTTAAATACACAAGCAACCTCGGGTCCGTCGCAGACACGTCCCAAACCTCCACAACCTCCGGCTTCGCGCACTGGCTCTTGAGCTGCGCGATTTTCACCCGGTTGTTCTCCTTCCGCTGCTTGTTGCTGAGTTCCGTTTCGTCGTGGTCGTCGTCATCTGAGTCCATATCACTGCCGTCACCTCCCCCGGCATCCTCAACCTTCACCGCGTCTTCCATGCCTAGCTCGTCACCTTCGGTTTTGACGCCGCTCGATTGTTTTTCGTCATCAATCGGACCGTACGTCGCGGCGGTTCCGTCGGAGCGCTTGTTGAACGCCGCGACGATGTTTTTCAGTTCAGAGAAGTTCTCACCGAGGTCCAAGGGGGCGGCGACGTACTCGATGATCACGTCGTCGTCCACCGGGTCTGGGGTCGCGGTGCTCTTGGCGCTCTTTCCCTTTGCCTTTGGCGACGCTTTGGCTTTGGATTTTGTCGATCTTCCCTTCGGCGGCTCTTTCGCGGGCTCGGGCTCCTGCGTACAGAAGGGTGTTGGGGTAGGGTTTAGGGTCCGCATGTACAGGAGGGAGAATGGAACAGGAAAGGGCGACGCTCGAGCCGCATTGCGAGTGGCGGTTGAGTACGTCTGGTGAGTGCCTCTGTACGCGAAAGACGGTCATTTCGCACGAAAAGAGCAGAAAAGGCGGGCGCGGTTGAAGGCGAGCGCCGGGGTTTCAAAACACGCGCTCCGATCGGGTTTGAAGGGAGAGTCGTACCTTGGCATTCGCAGCCTTGCGCTTCTCGCGCCTCTTGGCTGCCGCCCCCATCGTGTCGCGCAGCACAGCAACCCTGCGCGCCCACAGATAAAGAAATTCCCACGAACACGAGCAAGTTGTCGCGTTCTTTGGCGACTAGGTTTTCTGTGAGTGCGTGTGTCGTTTCGCTTTTTCAGATCGCCATCAGTCTTCGACGCACCTCGCGCCACTTCGACCATGAAACTGACCACCCAAATCACGATCCTCGTGGTACGTACGATTTCATGCCTTCCTTCCCTTCCCGAGTTCCAATCCAGTGCTCGACCGAAGATCGATCCACTCCGAAAAGCGTGCCGTCCACAGCCACATCTGGGCGGCGGCGTGCAATCGCAGCCACGTTTGTGCAATCGCGGCCACGCCTCTGACCTCTCCCCTTCCCTTCTCCGTTCCCCTGCAGGCTTTCTTTTTGTCAGCCACGGTCGTGTCCGTGAGCGCCGCCTGCTCTAATGCCGGCTCGTTGGACACCTCCTTTTCTTATTTCGCCGCGGTGAACCGCATCGCGACTGATGACAGTGTGTCCGGCGCGAGCGACGTGACCGTCGCGGGTGATTTCACCGTGCACTACGACACCTACTTCAAAGTCGTGCAAACGCACTGCGGAACGCACCAACCGTCAGATTGTGTCCCTCAAACGTACATCCTGCGTCTGTGCGGTGGCGCAGAACCCACGGCGTACAACAACGGCACGGCGCTTCCCACCGACTCCAAGCACTTCACCATCCCGGTGTCCGGCGTGGCGCTGCCCGGCTCGACGCCGGTGACGTTTCTGGAGATGCTGGGTCTGCGCGACAAAATCAAACTCGTCAACCCCAAGTCCATGCACTCGCCGTGCGTGCAGGAGCTGGAGGAAAGTGAGCAGATCGACACACAGGGAAGCACG
>MDSY01049123.1_pt1 | contig 16005 bp, 8 predicted proteins | sample 811131 | NCBI WGS metagenome assembly MDSY01 (sample SAMN05326643, study PRJNA326480) | marine metagenome | isolation source: seawater | place: Atlantic Ocean: South West | collected 2010
CGAACGTAGCTCTTTTTGCGTGGCGGACTCGAGGGATCTTGAGAGTCTGGTTTCCCTGGCTTGGAGCACAGCAAGTCTGGCGTGCGCCGCCGCTAACGCTTCCTTCAGCCCACTCTCAGCCCCTGGTTTCAGGCGCTCAACAAGCGACCGCGCGTCCTTTTCCGAAACCTTGCACGCCTCCGCTTCGGTTTCCGCTCTTTGCAACCGCTCGGTGAGTTGCTCCCTCTCCTCGTTCCACACCGCCGCCGCCCTGACGTGTTCCCGGTACAAACTCGCGCGCGTGCTTCCCATCTCGCGCATCGCCGCGTCGTACCTAGAGACTTCAGACGCGAGTTGTTCGAGTTCGCGTTCCTTACTCTGCAAATCAGCGGCGAGCACCGCCAACGCCCGGTCCGCGGCGGCGCACTCCTCACGCAGACGCGCGGACGACGCGTCGGCGGGGAGCGTGCTCATAATCGCGGGGACGTCGAACATAGCAATGGAGGGTTGTTGCTGTAGCCGCGCTTGCTGGAGCTGTCGCTGAAGCTCCACAATCTGCTGTTGCTGCTGTTCCATCGCTTGGGTGTCCAACTGTCCTGAGCTTGGCGGACTTGGCATCAACTGCTGGGACGAGCTTCGAGTCATCGCCTGGGACATGTCGTCAATCTGCTGCGCCTGCGCCTGCATCTGGTGGTGCGCCATTTGCGCTTGTTCGCCGAGCTGGTGCACGGCTTGTTTCAGCTCGTAAATTTCCCTCTCATCCGACGCCAAGGTCGATTTGGCTTTGCGTAGCTTGACCCTGAGCTCGTCCCGCTCGGTACGCAGACGCTCCACCGCCGTGATCGCGTCCATGTAATCAGACGCAGCCACCATGTCCTCCTCCTCTTCCACGGGGGGGGGTGGTACGTACGCAGGCCCGGGCGCGGCGGGCGCGGGCATCGCCGGAGCGGGCACCGCCTGTGCGGGCATCGCCGCCGGTGCCGCGGGTGGCAGGACAGCGGTCTGCGAACCAGACGAGCGTCTTGGTGACGCCGGCGGTTGAGGCACGGGTAGGTCGATCGTCTGCGAGCCCGCCGATACCCGTGGCGACGTCGGCGGTTGAGGCGCGTTGACGTACACAACCTTTGTAGGAGACTCCGACACGGGGGGTTGCACCGTGGGCGCAGCGATCAACGGCGCGGCCAACGCGGGCGCGGGGACAACCGCCGCCGCGGTCGGTGCGTTGATCGTCTCCACGACCGTGGTGGTGGTGGTGGTCTCGGACTCCAGGGGCGCTGGGGGCGCCGCGGGCGCAGCGGGCGCCGGGGGCGTGGCGATGGAAGCAGTGGGCACCACAGCAGGCGCCACGGCAGGTGGCACCGGCGCCGGCACCTTTGCTTCGCGCGCGCGTGCTTCAGCCAGCTGTCGCTCGGCAGACTTCGCCGCGTTCGTGGCTGCCATAGCGATGCGTTGTGCTTCCGCGAGCGCCTCCGCCGCAGCCTGCGCCTGCGCAGCAAACGCGCGCTGCGCTTCCTCCGCAAGCGCGGCGTTGCGCGCGATGCGCTCATCTTCAGCGCGCGAGCGCGCCTGGTTGCGCGCGTAGCGTGCGTCTTCCTCCGCTTGTCGCGCGGCTGCGTGCGCCTCTTCCTCCGCGCGTCTCGCCGCGGAGCGCGCTTCGTCTTCGGCTCTTCGCAAAGCGGCATCCGCCTCGAGCTGCGCGACGCGAGTTTCCTCCGCCTTTTCTGCGGCAGCTCGGCCAGCCTGGAACTCCTTCGCGCGCGCTTGTTCGAACTGCGAGGTCATGGAATCCGCTGCAGCCGCCGCGGTGGCCGCGACTCGCTGCGCCTCCGCGAGCGCCGCCGCGGTGGCCGCGACCGCGGCCGCGTTCGCCTCCAGCGAAGCAGCGTCTGTAATCATATCCGCGCGTTTCTTCGCCGCCTCGGCATCCTCCGCCGCGCGTTTCGCCGCCGCCTCAGAGTCCGCCTTGACGCGCTCAACCTCCGCGAGTCGCTCTTGAAGGCGCATGCGCTGCTTTGAAAGCATGGCATCCGCGCTTCGCTTGATGGCATCCGACAAGGAAGGCACGGAGGGCGATTGAGGTCGTGAGGGCTCAGGCGAGGGTTCGGGCGGTGGGGTTGAGGGACGCGAGATTTGCGTCATCGCCGCGAACGCCGCCGCCTGCGTCGCCGCCGCCATCGCGGCGGCTTGCGTCGCCGCCGCCGTCGACGCGGATTGGAAGTTCTGGCTCGACCGGGTCATGGCGTCGTGGTACCCGTCTTCTAAACGCACAATCTCGGAACGCGCCTTCTGGAGCTGGCGTTGGAGCTCCGCAATCTGCGCCGCAGAGGCGGCGTCGGTTTCGCCGCGCTCGATAACTCGCTCGTGCGTGCGCTCGTGGATAACCGTGGGCTGCGACGCATCCCGCGACTGCGACTGCGAACGTTGGAACTGCTCCTGCTGTTGCTGCAACGTCTGTTGCAGTTGCGCCTGCTGCTGCTGGAACATTTGCTGCTGGAACTGCTCCTGCTGCTTCTGGTACGCCTCTTGCTGCGCCTGGTACTGCTGCTGCTGCAGCGCGAGAATAGCCGCAGCCGCGGCGACATTGTCCGAGTCGTTGCGGCCGTCCGTCGGCGGCGGCGGCGGTATCGGCGGCTCGATCAGCGGCTGTTGGTACGCCTGTTTCGGCGGCGCCTGGTACTGCTGCTGCGGCGGCTGCGGCGCATAGGAAGGTTCCTGCGCAGGCGCGCGCGCGGACACGGCCCCAGACGCGGGCACCGACACGGCGACGCCTTGCATCTGCGCGCGTTCAAGTGTCTCCGCCAGCCGTTCTTGCAGGTGCCTGTTCGCTTCTTCCAGCTCTTTCACCGCGCGCGCGTTGATGTGTTCAACCGCGCGTTGCGCCGAGAACTCGTCGCCTTCGACTTGGAACGAGGTTTCCTGGCCGAACCGAAGCGAGTCCGCGAACTCCTCCAACATCGCGAGCTGTCGCGCGGACAACCCGAGCTTCGCGGCGTGTTCGCCTTGCCACTTCGCCCTGTACCGCAACTCGTTCCTCAACCGACGGCGGTCCTCCTCCAGCTCCTGGACTTCGTGCTCCAGCTGCGTGTTCAGCGCCCTGAGCTGCGCGGCTTCCACCTTGCTCCGCAGTTTGAAGTCGCCCAAGTCAATCGTAGCGTCTTCCGGGATACCCGCTTTCTGTCGAAGGAACCGCGTTTCTTCAGTCAAGTCCTCAACCTTGCGCCCCAGTTCGTTCGAAACGTCCACGGCGTCTTGCACTTGCTGGTCCGCCGCCCTGAGCTGTAACCTCAGACCCTTCAAGTCACGCATGGCTTCTGATAACCCGTAAACCCCCTGCTCGTACGAAGCGTTCCGTTTTTGCATATCAGCAAGCTCATCCTGCGCTTCTTGCAACGCTCGGTCCAGGTTTTTAAACCGCTTTTGTTCCTGGCGCAACGCTTCGTCCTGAACGCTAACCTTGGCCTCAAGGTTGCTGTGGTGTCTGTTTTGGCGCTGCAACGCAATGTCAATCTCACGGCCGACATCCTTCTCTAGCTGGTCGTACGCTTCCAGGAGAAGCACCCTTAAGTCTCGGAGCTCCTTGACTTCGGCTTCGAGCTCTTCGACGTACCGCGGGTCGTCGGGGTGCAGCCCGTTGGCGCCGGTGTGCGTCCCCCCCCGCGCGCCCGACACGTTCGCCCTGCGGCGCGGCGACGCGAGTGACGAGACGTTGGCACCCGGGGAGCCACCGGCAGCACCGCCACCTGACGCACCTCGCTCTCGCTCCATCGACACAGCAGCCGTCAACCGACGCGTCTCTTCCTCAAGCTCTTCCTTTTCCTGGCGCCAAAGCTCGTGCTCTTCTGAGAACCGCTGCTCGAACGTTTGAAGCATCGCCGTGCGGTCGTCCAGGTCGTTCTGCGTGGTTTCAAGCTGCGCGTGGAGCTGGTCGCGTTCCCTTCTCGACGACTCGGCAGCGGCTTCCACGTCCGCTTCCTTGCCTCTCCAGCCCTGAGCCGCGTCATCAAGACGAACAATAGTCTCGCTGTAACCGACGCACTCCGCCATGAGCTCTTGGATTTTCCCAGAAAGTTTGTCATTCTCCTCTGCCAGGAGTTGGTTTTCCTTCTGGTACCGCGCGACTTCCTGGTTGCGCTGGCTCGCGCGTTGAGCTGCGGTGGTGTCCTCGCGCATCTTGGCTTGCATTTTGCGCGTTTCGTTCGCCAGCCTTTCCTGCATCTCCTTGACGTCGTCCTCCGCTCTGTTAGCGCGAACGCGCGCTTCGTCCAGCGCTCTTTTCGATTCGCGCGTCTCGCTGATGTGCCGCTCCAGCTGCTCCTTCAGCGCTTCGAGCTCCTGGGTTTGGAGGTTCATCCTGCGCTCGGCTTCCTCGGCTCTGCTTCTCGCGGCATCCGCTTCGCGCTCAAGCGAGTCGTCGCTCCGCGCGCCGCCCCGCTCCAGCTGCTCGAGCTGCTCGTCCATCGCGTCAAGCTCTTGATCTTTCTTCTCAACGGAGGCTTGAAGATCCTCCGCGCGCATAGCTTGGTACTCGCTGCTTAGCTGAAGCACCACGGCTAAACGCGCTAGCCTGTCCGCCATCTCGCTGGGGTCCGCGCCCTGTTCCGGTTCGATCCGGGCCTCCTCAAGCTGCCGGCTCAAATCGTCCAACGCATTCAACGCGTACGGGGCTACGTTTTGGCCTCCCAGAAATGGAGAAAGGTCGAAGCCCATCACCGCGTTCCATGACACCGACCCGTTCTTCGCCACGAAGGAATAGGGGGGAGCCTCGTCCGATATCGCGGTCGCCATCTTGGAGAGGTGGGGAACGCTGTTGGTGTCTCACACGCCACCCGTCTACCCGAATGCCCTTTAAAAAACTCTCAAGGGCGACCCGGCGACGATGCGAGTTAAAATTCACCCGAAGGGCGCGTGGATGTGTGTGCTCCACGCCCCGTCGTCCAGTTTTCGCGTCTGCGCCCGCGGAGCAACGCTTCGAGTCTCGAAGGTGCGCCGCCGTACAAACACAGTCCCGACGCGTTCCAAGAGCGCGCGGGTATGACACCGGCACCGCCCAGATTTCTTGGAAAAGCTCGTCTTTGTAAACGGTCGTTGGATTCAAAAACTCGAAAAAAAACTATCTGGTATCGTTATCATCCGTTTTTAACTTAAGATTAAACCGTGAATACTCGACTTTTTGGCCCGAAAAACGAACCCACAAAGTGGATAGCGACTCGGATGACGTCGATCTGCGCACCGCTCTCTGTAGTACCAGTCCACGCGCACACCTGGTCCGGCACCGACGCGTCGACCATGTCAGCGCCCGTGATATGTCACGGCACTGCCGCGGCGTGTCTGCCCGTCATTAAATCAACCCCAGCGGCGCGCCAAACGCGCAAGTGCGCGTCGTCTGCGGTGTCGAGAAATCTTTCGAACCGCCGTCGATCGGCGGTCGTCACTTACGCCTCCGAGTCGTCCGCTCCATCTGGAACCAAGAAAGTGGTGTTCGTGGGCGGCACCGGTCGCGTCGGCGCCGCCGCAGCCTCCGCGTTACTCAAATCCGATTCGTCCGTGAAATCCGTAGTACTCGCAGGTCGAGAAGAGCAGAACGCGAGGGATGCGATGGAGAGACACCCTAACCTTAATGGAATGGCGAGCTTCGCGAAGGTCGATTTGAATGATGCGAACTCCATAGCCACCGCAATTGCCGGCGCGGATTTAGTCGTGCACAGTGCCGGCCCGTTCCAGAGCGGCGGCGACCGAGGCACCGTAATAGACCAATGCATAGAAGCCGGGATTCCGTACCTCGACGTGTGCGACGACGCGAAGTACGCGTCCGTCGCGAAACAAAAATCAGAAGCCGCGAAACAAAAAGGCGTGCCGTGCATCACCACCGCCGGGGTGTACCCTGGGGTGTCAAACCTCATGGCGGCCGATATGATCGCCGCGAACAGAGAAGCGGGGGAAGACTTGGATGCAGAAGTGGAGTACGTGCTGTACAGTTATTTCTGCGCGGGTTCAGGAGGCGTGGGTGATACCATATTAGCCACGAGTTATATGCTGTGCGGCGAGGATGTGGAGTGCTGGGAGGATGGCAAGAAGGTAATCACAAGACCAGCTACTCAACGCAAGGTTGTGGATTTCGGCAAGAAGTGCGGCAAACGAGAGGTTTTTCTGTATAACCTTCCCGAGACCATATCCGCGCGAGCTGTGTTCGGCGCGGATACCATCAAGACGCGCTTCGGCACCGCGCCCGGGGTGTGGAACCTTGCAATGTCCGCGATGGCTGTGATCGTGCCGAAGGATGTATTGCTGAATCCTGAGACCGCGAAAATATTGGCATCGTTGACAGCACCGTTGGTACGAGCAGTGGATGGCCTTGTAGGTGAGCGCACTGCGATGCGAATCGACGTCAAGCTGAAGAACGGAAAGCTCGCGGGCGGTATTTTTAACCATCCAAAATTGAAGGATGCGGTCGGTGATTCCACCGCGGCGTTCGCGAGCGCGATGTTGCGAGGTGAAACCGAACCCGGAGTGTGGTACCCCGAGGAACCGGAAGCCATTGCCGACCGGGAAGCATTGCTCTTAGCTGCGAGTAAAGGGTGCGACAACTACGTCATAAACCAAGCCGCATGGATGCTAGAAAGCAAACCCATTAATCTTGGGTTCGGGATGTACCTAGATTAGAAGTTTGTTAGGATTGAAGTAAAAGAATTATGTGATGTCTCAGTGTTTTTAACACTCAGTTCGCCGCTAACGCAACGCAGGTGACACTCACCACCGCCGCGAGCTGCAGCGACTCGTCCGCGCCGTCCACGAGCGCCTTGTCCGCCTCAGCGCACCGCAACGCGACCGCTGATTTCTGCATGTCAGAAATCTCGGAATTCTCCACAATCGACTCGATCAGCTGCGAAATCAGCTGCAACGCGGGGAAACCGTGTTTCAACACCGAATCCGTGACACACATAGCTTCGTCGTACTTGTCCCGACGGCACGCGGAGATTATCTTGTCCACATCCGACTGTTCCACGGCTCCGGCCACGGCGGTGATGTCGGCGCCGCTGATTTCAGTTCGTCCGAACAACCTCGTCGCGGACTGTAACAACGTAATGGCTTTCCTCAAATCGCCACCGGAGTTGGATGAACACGCTTCGGCAGCGCCGGGAGCTAGGGTGATACCTTCTTTGGAAGCAATATAGCTCAACCTTTCGTGCATCACGTCCCCTCCTAAAGGTTTGAACCGGAACTTAGCGCAACGACTCGCGATGGGCTCGATGATCCTCGAAACGTAGTTACAGAGAATGAAGAATCGAGTCACTTTCGAGTGCGTCTCCATGGTTCGGCGCAACGCCGATTGCGCATCCACGGTCATGGAGTCGGCTTCGTCTAGGATTAGGATTTTGTACGGGGGCGAGGGGTAGCCGACGGCGGGCGCGCCCACGGCCGTGCTCGCGAACCCTTTGATTTTGTTCCGCACCACGGAGATGCCGCGTTCGTCTGAGGCGTTTAACTCTAGGACGCGGGTTTTGAACAGCTCGGGGCCGAACAGCTGGCGGCAAATCGCTAAAGCGCACGTGGTCTTCCCGGTACCGGGCGGGCCGTAAAAGAGCATGTGCGGCATGTTCGCGGTCTCGAGGGCCTTTTCCAACGTGCGGACGACTTCATCTTGATGCGCGACGTCGCCGATCGTGCGGGGGCGGCTGTGGGTTGGGGGAGGGGATGCAATAGGGTTAGTTATAGGGTTATGTATCACGCATATACAGGAGATATCCGCGGTGTACTCCACGGATTCGTGACACCTTCGTCGATACATCCGTAGTAGATCTCGGGGTTCGATTTCAAGACCGCCATTTACTGGGTTTGTTTTCATCGGGCGTTCGAACATCCTTCGCGAGTCGTGAAGCGGGTCAACATCGACGTGAAACACGGGGACGCACTATTTCTCCACCCAGGGGACGCTCGAGGCGGTGGTCGTCGCCATCTTCGAAACGGGCACGGGAGTGGCGCGCGACGGAGTGCGATCTCGACGGGAAGGCGAAGAGTAAATTTCAAAATAAGTTGGCACACTGGGCACCCGCAGCATTGGACCTGACGAAAAAATTGATATCACTGTCGTCTCCAAGTCCCTGGAAGCCACAACAAAGCGGACCCCAGACAACATATCCTCCGCCGCGGCTCGCGGCCCTGAGACACGCGCAAGTCAGAAGAAGCGCGTGCTGGATGCTCACGTGGGCGAGGTCATCCCGGGCCTTCCCGAACACCTCGTCGTCGAGCACATTCTAACCCAAAAAAATCTGCCAGACACATTGACTCTCGCAAGACTCACAGTCGTGAGTCGTGCGATACGCGACGCGGTGGCGGCGACAGGCCGTCGGGTTGAGGAGCTGAATCGACTTGATGCCGCCAAACTCGGATGTTTCAGCTCCCTGCAGCATTGGCGTCGGCGAGATCGCCTGGTCCACCGGCACGTTACCAATTTTGCGGCGTGGGGTGGACACCTCGACATGCTGGAGTGGGCACACACAAACATCCGTCAGTGCGACGAGGAAACGTGCAGGGCGGCGACAGAAAACGGACAGGTCGGGGTGTTGAAGTGGATGTACGAGAATGGCTGTAAGCATGATTTTGCCGAGAATATGTACGAGCTCGCGGCGAATTGCGGGCAGCTCGAGGTGCTTCAGTGGTTGCGCGCGAACGGCTGTCCGTGGGGATACAGTACATGCAGGAAGGCGGCAGAGAAAGGACACCTCGAGCAGTTGAAATGGGCGCGCGCGAACGGCGCACCGGAATATGGGAGAACGTAAACAATTTTGAATACATTCACTTCACGCTTTCATCCAGCATTTGCGGCATCTTCCCCTCCCATTGCGCCCACCGCTTCTCGTCGCAAACCGCTAGCGATGCCATTGATTCGCCTATGTTCACCACCGAAGAGACCCCAGGTTCGAACAACCCGTTCTGTAACGTTTCGTATAATGCCCAATTCGTTTCGGTTGGAGTGACGTCCACGTCGAGGAAGTCATCAGGACGAACCACACACCACTGTAATATTTCGGGATCCGAATTATTCATTTGCGAGCTCGCCAAAAATTCAACACTCGAGACGGTATCCGCGAACGGCGGAAGAAGTTTCGCCAGGGCTTTCAGGGTGAGTGACTCGAAAAGTGACCTTTGTGGATCGCCGCCGCTCGGGTTATGCACGCCAGCAGACGCGAGCAACACAAAACGCGTCGGGCGTTTATTTACGTTCCTAGCAGCGAAGCGTTCAGCAATCGCCTCCTTAACAGAGTCTTCGGTATGTTCGAAGATATTGGTTTCCGTAAATTCGTTATCCATCGCCTGTATCGTCTCTGCTGCTTTCCACACCAGCTTCACAGTGTCCGTAACAAGGAACCGCGGCTCGCCGACTATACCTTCTTTTGTGATTCTGTGGCCGAGACAAGACACGATCGCGTCGCACCCTTTCATCGCGCTCGCTAAAGCGTCGATTGACATTCGTGAAACGTCCGCCACGATCGGAGTCAGTCGCGGGGTTTCATTGTTATCAGTATTCGAGGATTCTTCCTTGATATAACCTAACAGCTCTGCGGGTAATCGTGATGCGTCGCGCACGATGACGCGCACATCGTGGCCCTTGTTGAGCAACGCACGGGTCACTGCGCTGCCGACCCTGCCAGTCGCGCCTATTACCAAAACTGTTTTTCGATTTTCGTTCGGAGGGAGGGAAGAATGCATCTCAAGAGAAGTGGTCACGAGTGGTGTCGAGTCGCCGTTTGAGGCGTCCGCCGCACATGCGCCAGGCGTAAAGGACATAGCACACGTCAACGACGCGAATGTACCGAGAGCGGTGCGTCTATCGAGGCGAAGCGACGCGTTCGAAGCAGTGCCTTCTCCTGTCTTCGAAGCATATTCGGTTTCGTTGTTACCTCCCAGAGTCGCACTGCACACGTGCCCATTGTTCGAGCCTCGCACAGTGGCCGGTGCTCTCGGCCTGGTTCGGAGAGCTGTGCATCGAGAGGCTCGACGTAGTTCGACGCGCGGTCGACAAAGTGCGCCGAGGCAGGTAACTTCAAGCATCGGGAGGTGCGCGCCACGCAGTGAGACAGTGTTCGCTCCGATGATATTAAAAAAGCAAACCTCGTTGTTTTCTAATCAGAGAACCAATGCGAGATGCGCGCCGACCCCTCGGGCGACGAGGGTCGCGCGCCAGCGTGTCTGCTCAGCACGTGCGGCCTTCCCGGTGCGGGAAAGTCCACGCTCGCGCGCGGGGTGGCGAAACGCGCGGAGTCAGATGGCATCCACGTCACCTTGGTGTCCTTCGACGATGTGGAAAGACGACTTTTGTCGGAATCTCGTGCGACCTCCAACACCTCCTCCGCCCCCTCCACCAGCCAGTTCGACGCGACGGTTTGGAAAGCCGCGCGCGTGGAGGCGCTTTCTATGGTGCAACAGCTGTTGAGGGATGGATCGACACACGAAGGGGAAGAAGAAGGTACACCGAAAGTCATACATCGATTGGTCATCGCGGATGACAACTTTTACTACGCCGGGATGAGACAGCAGTGTCATCGATTGTCGGTCAACGCTGGCGCCGCGCACGTCACGCTTTTTGTCGAAACTTCAGTTGAAAACGCGCATGTGCGAAACGAAAAACGACCCCTACATGAGGTTGTCCCAAGAGAAGCGCTGAACCGCATGGCGGACGCGTTCGAGCCTCCCGTGGTTGAAACGGCGACGGCGACGGAGGCAACCTCAGATGAAAAAAAGAGCAGCGCAAACAAACCACAACCTTTTGAGCGCGATACCGTGGTACACGTGATGGCTGATACGTTGGCTTCAAGCAGTGAGACCGATACTTGGCACAGTGATATAGAAAAAGTGTGGGTTCGTATCTCAGAGAAGTGGGTAGGTCCCGCGAGTTTAGCGGGCGCTAGCGAAGATGAAATCGCGGCGCGAAAAGTGTCCGGCTCCGCCGCGAACGCCGCATCCGCCACGCACGCGCTCGACATTCGGTCGCGCAAAACCCTAGCGTCCGTGTTGGCGAAGGTGTTAGTTGACATACACGGTACACCCATGGACGGTAAAGCAAAAGGTGCGCTGTCGAAGAAACTGAACGAGAAGAGACGAGCAATGGTGGAGACGTTTCGAGTTGCGGCGAATTTAATGCGAGCGCGAAGTAACGGGGACACATCCAGTTCGGTGCCATCGAACGATACCAAAGCACAGGACGGGGATGATACCGCCGATCTTGACGCTGAGATTACCTTTGTGGCGGAGATGGCCAGACGTGAGTCAGAGTTCAACGAAGCGTGTCGTGTAGCGGGGGAGGGGGGAGGGTAGACGAAGCGATGTAAGGTACATTTATTTCGCCAAAATTGATGGGATTCGTGGCCATATATTTTAAATGCCGAGACGTCTTCGCGAGATCGTCTATCCTTCCAGACTCGCCCGCCCTTGCCTCGCGTCACGACGGGGGTCCGTGTTTCACGATTCGTTCGTTCAGCCCCGTGTTCCCGCGCGGCGAGTCCCGTCGAGGCGGCTTACTCGGCGTTGATTCGCGGCACAGGGGAAGCTCATCCTCATCGCCGATAATGGCATCTCTGTCCACCGAACGCGTCGGCGGGCTCGCGGTGTTCCTCACCATGTTGCTGTACATGGGCACGGGAGGAGGAGGGTCTGGTTTGAACGGCGCCGGCACGTTACATTTAGGCAGCCCAAACGGTCAACCGTTCCCAGGCCACGTGCTCGTTACGGGCGGCGCCGGTTTCATCGGATCTCATGCGACGATGAGGCTGATGGATGAGGGATACGCAGTGACCATAATCGACAATTTCTCGCGAGGCAACGCCGGGGCAGTTGATGTGCTCAGAAAGATGGCCCCAAAGAATAAGCTCAGGGTCGTACATGGCGATCTAGGAATTAGAGCTGATGTCCAGAATGCATTCACCCAGTACCCAGTGGACGCCGTGATCCACTTCGCGGCTATAGCGTACGTGGGCGAATCAGTAGCCGACCCGTTGCGCTACTACCACAACATAACCAGCAACACGGTTTTGTTGTTAGAAACCATGAAGCAGTTCAACGTCAATAAACTGGTATATTCATCAACCTGCGCTACGTACGGCAACCCAGAAGTGTTACCCATCACGGAAAAAACACCAACGAACCCTATTAACCCGTATGGGAAGGCAAAATTATACGCCGAAGTAGCGATCCGAGATTTCATGGCCGTGAACAGAGATTTTGATGCGGCAATTCTTCGCTACTTCAACGTGTTCGGAAGTGACCCTGAGGGGCGGCTAGGTGAGTATCCGAGGCCGGATTTGAGGAATCACGGAAGGATCTCTGGCGCATGCTTTGATGCCGCTCTAGGGCTGATCCCAGAACTCGTCGTGATGGGCACTGATTTTCCCACCAAAGACGGCACCTGCGTTCGAGACTTTATTCACGTAACGGATTTGGTGGACGCGCATCTCGCGGTGATAAAGCATACAAGTAATCCGCCTGTTTTGTATAATGTTGGCACAGGGCAGGGCGTTTCTGTTAAGCAGTTCGTGGAGGGGTGCAAGCGCGTGACTGGACAAAAAATAAAAGTCCGTGAGCAGAAAGAATCCCGACCTGGTGATTATGCGGAGGTATACGCGGACGTCTCGAAGATTAAAAACGAACTGGGGTGGGAAGCGAAGTTTGTGGACCTGGAAGAGAGCATGGGGCACGCATGGGCTTGGAGGAGCGCGCATAAAACTGGGTACTGAGAGGTGGTTCTGGTATATAGCCTATAACTTTGTCATGAAGAATATCCCTCACATCTCGTCCTCGCCTATGCCGAAGTAGCCGCGGATTGTGAACGGCTCGGGCTCTTGCTTATTCTCGGACTCTTGTTTGATCTCAGGCGCCGTGGGGGCAGCCGTTGCACGCCACGCAGCTGTGTTTCAGCTTGCCGTGGGGGCAGCCGTTGCACGTCACGCAGCCGTGTTTCAGCTTGCCGTGGGGGCAGCCGTTGCACGCCACGCAGCCGTGTTTCAGCTTGCCGTGGAGGCAGGGGTTGCACACCGGGCAACCGTGTTTCAGCTTGCCGTGCGGGCAGGGGTTGCACTCCCGGCATTTGTATTTCACCCTGCCGTGCGAGCATCGCTTCTTATCTCCCATCGCTAGTTATCGATGCCTGTCCGCGCGCGCCACAGAGTGCGGTCGACCAACGCGAAGAGAAGCGGTGTCGTAGCTTTTGAGAGTTTGAGGTGACTTTTCCGAGACGAAAGTAATCAGCTTGCGATTGACTAGAAAAACGACCGCGGACCGTCAATTCTTGACTTAATCTGGCGGCAGATCCATGCCAAAACCAAAACCCTGCGATTATTTCGTACCTCACTCGCCGTCGCGCGATCGTGTCGCCCGCGCCTGCTGCGTGCGTCACTTATCATGGACGACCTGGCCCTGGAGAAGGCCCTGTTGCTCGCGGTGAGTTCCGGCGATGTCCAGTCCGACCAATTCGCCACGAACTCAGGGGTGGACCACAAGAAGGTCATCGGTTTGATGAAATCGTTAGAGGCGAGTTCGCTTGTGAAATCGACGGCGGTGGATAGATCCGAGTTGGCGCTGACTCCCGAGGCCGTGACCTACGTCACAGAGGGCTCCCCGGAGGCGCAGGCGTTTGCGGCGGTGCCTGCGGAAGGATTGACTCTCGTGGAGTTTAAGGGAAAGGTCTCAAAAGCCGTCGCAGAGGTGGGGTTCAAGCAAGCCATGCAGAGCAAATGGCTGGGCATGGTAAAGGGTGCTGAACCTCGAGTGGAGCGCAAAGTAGGTTCAATCGCCGAAGACACGTGCGCGATTCAGCTGAAGCTTATTTCTGAAGGCAAGGCATCCGACCTCCCTTCCAAGGACCTCGATCTACTAATCAAGAAACGCAAGCTCGTGAAGCAGGACACGTGGAAAGTCTATACTATTACCAAAGGACTGGAATTCGCTTTGGTGCGCAAAAAGCAACCCACTGATTTGACGCGCGAGATGTTGGCGGACAAATCCTGGGAAGGCGAAACCTTCAAGGCGTATAACTTGGTGCCCGGTGCGGGCGCCATGCCAAACGGAGGCCACGTCCACCCGTTGTTGAAAGTCAGGCAGCAGTTCCGGGAAACATTTTTACAGTTAGGCTTCGCGGAGATGCCGACGAACAACTTTGTCGAGTCCGGGTTTTGGAATTTCGATACTTTGATTCAGCCGCAGATGCACCCCGCCCGCGACGCGCACGACACGTTCTTCATGAAGACCCCCGCGGTGGCCAATAGAGCACCCGAGGAGTACGTTGAGAGGGTCAAGACCATGCACGAAGTTGGCGGCCACGGCTCCATCGGCCACCAGTACGCATGGAAGCGCAACGAGGCTGATAAGAACATTCTGCGGACGCACACTACTGCTGTTTCAGCGAGATGCCTGCACAAGCTCGCGCAAGACGGGTTCAAACCTGCTAAGTATTTCAGCATTGACAGAGTTTTTAGAAACGAAGCGGTTGACCGCACGCACCTAGCGGAGTTTCACCAGGTTGAGGGTGTGATCTGTGACCGCAATCTAACCCTGGGTGACCTCATTGGCGTGCTGCATCAGTTCTTTGCGAGATTGGGCATGACTCAATTGCGATTCAAACCCGCGTTCAATCCGTACACGGAACCTTCAATGGAAATCTTCGCGTATCATCCCATGCTCAAAAAGTGGGTCGAGGTGGGCAATTCAGGGATGTTTCGGCCCGAAATGATGCTCCCGATGGGCATGCCGGAGGATGTTAATGTGATTGCGTGGGGGTTATCCTTGGAGCGCCCTACTATGATCATGTACGGCATCGACAACATTCGCGATTTGTTCGGATCAAAGATGCAGTTGAGTTCTGTTAAAAACAACCCGTTCTGCAGGTTGGGGATGATTGAACAAAGTGAGACGGTTAAAATGACAGAATAATGGGTGATTTTTGAGACATACATAGACGGTAGACTAAGGCTAAGTATCGTAAGTAGTGTCTTTTTATATCACAAAGTGCTGTGGACTGTATAGACGCGTCATCAATCTGAATCACATCCTCTGATTCATATTACTCTCAATCAAACCATCGTTACATCCCATCCGCTTTCTTCCTCAGCGCCTCCAGTTCGCTTTCGATGGCATCTGACACCGGTCGGCCTTCCGGCAACGTCCCGGTCTCTTTCACACCCCCGAGCATCTTGGACTTCATCGCCGCCAGCTCATCGTCCACCCCGCCGCCTTCCAGCTCTTTGAACTTGTCCTCCAGGTCGTTTGACGCCGTGAGCATACCGACCGCCTCCGCCTCAGCTTCCATGCCCATCACCTTCTCCTCCATCTTCTCGAATGCGCTGAGGGCACTGCTGGTAGACACTCCGCTGATCAAGTTCTGCACTTCCTTGTTCGACTTCGCGGAAGCTGCCCGCGCTTTGAGTGTATCCTTCTTGCTCTTGGCCTCAGCCATCTTCGCCTCCAGAAACCGCGTGTTGGCGATCAACTTCTCAACCGCTTCCTTTTGCGCCTCCAGGTTGAGGGCCATGGAATCGGCGTTCTCCTGGTACGACTTGCGTCTGCTCAGCGCCTCTCTCGCGAGCTCCTCATCGCCCTTGCTCATCGCCAGCTCCGCGCGTCTGTACCAGTCATCCGCAGTGGCTTGCGCTTGCTTGTACTTGTTCTCCAACTGTTTCTGGCTCGCGATTACTTGCGCGCTCGCTTGTCTCATCTTCACCAGGTCCTCCTGCATCTCAATCACGGTCTGGTCTAAAATCTTCTCGGGGTCCTCCGCCGCGGAGACCAACGAGTTGGCGTAGCTCCCGATCACCCGGCCAAGGCGGTTGAACAGGTTCGCCTCCACCACCAGCGAGGCGCTGCGCGCGCGGCGAACGGTGCCCAGACGCGCGGGGACGGCGGAAATGGGGACGGAAGGCACGAAGCTCGAGCCGGAGCGGGCGGCGAGCTTGGCGGTGGCGCGCGCGGGCGCGATCGCGCCAACGGCGGAGGAGGAAGCGACGGCAAACATGGCGACCGCGTCGACGGGTACAGCGAGGC
>MDSY01109502.1_pt1 | contig 16004 bp, 20 predicted proteins | sample 811131 | NCBI WGS metagenome assembly MDSY01 (sample SAMN05326643, study PRJNA326480) | marine metagenome | isolation source: seawater | place: Atlantic Ocean: South West | collected 2010
AGTAGCTTGTACTGGTCTTACTAAAAAAGACGTAGTCTTAGATATTGAAGGGGATATTTTAAAAATTAGTTATACTAAACCAGAAGAAGATAAATTCCATGATGGAATGATTCATAATGGTTTATCTAAAAAATCATTTGATTTAAGGTATAAAATAGCACCTAAATTCGATTTAGGTAATATTGATGCTACTTTAGCAAATGGTCTATTAGAAATATTTATACCTTTAGCTGAAGAAGCTAAACCAAAATCAATTAAAATTAAGTAATAAGTTTTATTAAAAAAACGTGTCCTAGCAAATGTTTTTACGTATATTATAGTTATGAATAAATTAAAAGCACTTACAACTTTAGATGATGAAAGGTTAGCACCTTACTTTATTACTAAGGATGATTATTGTTGGACGGTGAATGAAAGAGTTACACCAAATCAAAATCATTTTAGAGCAAAAAAATCAAGTAAAATATACAATAAACCAAGAGCATATTTTCCTAATTTAGGTCAAGCTTTAAATTGGATATCTCAAAATCAATTACATGATAAGGGAGAGTCTACAATGGACGATGTTCTTAAAAAATTTAAAACAATAGAAACAAACATTAAATCATATACCAATGAACTTAGAAGCACTATTTGATGCAGTCATAGTTAAACCTATAGACAAAGAAGAAACCCTTTATGGAGGGATAATTGTACCTGATATGGGTAAAGAATTAAATGAGGTAGGTGAAGTTTTAGCAGTTGGACCTGGTAAATTCACTCACTCAGGAGAATTTATAAAAACAAACATAAAAGTAGGAGATAAAGTAGTATTACCTACTATGGGATTTACTAAATTACAATTTGATGGAGAGGAATATTATGTAGGTCCTGAAAATCAAGTTTTAGCTAAAGTAAAAGATGAAAATGCTATTGAAAAAGCAATAGCTGAAACGGAAGTAAGTGACATAGATAAAGAACATTTAACTGATATTTAATATGAAAAAAGTAGAATTTGGAAAAAAGGCAAGAACTAAACTAGTAGAAGGTATAGATATCTTAGCCGATGCTGTTGTGTCTACATTAGGACCTAACGGTAGAAATGTGTTTATACAAAAAGGTATTGTTGAACCACCACAAAGTACTAAAGATGGTGTTACAGTAGCTAGAAGTATAGTTTTAAAAGACCCAGAATTAGAAATGGGAGTTCAAGCTATGAAATATGCTGCTATAAAAACAGCAGATAAAGCAGGTGATGGTACTACCACTTCAACTCTTTTAGCAAGAGAAATGGTACATGCAGGATTAGAGGGATTAAATAATGGAGAAAATGCTGTTAAAATTAAAAGAGATATTGACAAATCAGTTAAACAAGTAGTTTCAAAATTAAAAGATATTGCTGAGGATATTAGTGATGAAAGTCAGTTAACTCAAATTGCTACTGTTTCTGCTAATAATGATGAAGAAATTGGAAGTTTAATTTCTACAGGTATTGAAAAAGTAGGCCCTAAAGGAGTTGTTCATATTGAAACATCTAAAACAGGAGAAACTTATATTGAAACAGTTGAAGGTATGCAATTTAGTAGAGGTTATAAATCACCATATTTTGTTACTAATAACAATAATATGACTTGTGTTTTAGATAATCCTTATGTTTTGATAGTTGATGGTAGATTAACTACAGTAAAAGAATTATTACCAATTTTAGAAGCAGTAGGTAATACAGCAAAACCATTACTTATTATAGCCGAAGATATTGATAATGAAGCATTAGCTACTCTTATTGTTAATAAAATGAGAGGTACTCTTCAAGTTTGTGCTGTTAAAGCACCTGAATTTGGAGATAGAAGAAAATTAGTTCTTGAGGATATTGCTATTACTACTGGTGGTCAAGTATTCAGTAAAGAAAAAGGTATGAAACTTGATAAATTTAGTTGGGATTGGTTTGGTGAAGCAAGAACAGTTACTGTAGAAAAAGAACAAACTACTATTGTTGATGGAAAAGGTGATGCTGAAGCAATTGAAAAAAGAGTAGAAGAATTAACTACACAAATTGATAAAGCCCAAACACCATATGAAGTAGAACAATTACAAAATAGATTAGGTAAATTTGTAGGTGGAGTTGCTATTATTCATGTTGGTGGTAATACTGAAACTGAAGTAATGGAAAAGAAAGATAGAGTAGATGACGCTTTACATGCTACAAGAGCTGCTATTGAAGAAGGAGTAGTACCAGGTGGTGGAGCTGCTTTATTATATGCTTCACAAGTATTAGAAGGTGATAATTTAGGTAGTAAAATTGTAAAACAAGCATGTCAAAAACCATTTGAACAGATTCTTGTAAATGCAGGATATGATTCAAATGATGCTACTTATCTTGGTAGATTTAGATTAATTGATTCTGGTAATGATTTTTGGGCGGGTATTGATGTAGATACTGGTGAAGTTATTAACCTTAAAGATTCAGGTATTTTAGATCCAACTAAAGTAACTAGATTAGCTTTACAAAATGCTGCTTCAGTTGCTGGTTCTATTCTATTAACAGAATGTATCATAGTTGAAGATAAAGATGGTGACGAATTTAAAGAAAGAGGACATGAAGGTATGGGAGTTCCTCAACCTAATGTTGGATTTTAGTAAAATAATTCGTATATTATAGTTATGGCAAAAAAAGTTTTAGAAGAGAATATTTTAATAGCTCGAAGAGTCCCCCCTGGGGATAAATGGAGATTGGTTGCAAATGAACCTGATGGTCCCGTTCACAAATCCTTGACTGAAACCTTGGAGGCCTATATGGTTAAAACTGGCTTTAAAGGGGAGTATCGTCTTGCTCCCCTGAAAAGTGAGTTATTTGCTATATCAAGTGAAGAAGTAGAAGTAAAACCAGAACCAGAAAAAAAATATTCTATTTATGGAGAATACTAATCATAGTTTATTAGTTGAAAAATATAGACCTAATGTATTAGAAAACTATGTAGGTAATAAAAATATTAAATCTGTAATATCAAAATATCTAGAACAAAATGATATTCAGAATTTTGTATTTTATGGACCTGCTGGTACAGGAAAAACTACATTAGCTAAATTAATAGTAAATAATTTAGATTGTGATTATATCTACATAAACGCTAGTGATGAAAGAGGTATTGAAACAATTAGAGATAAAGTAAATGGATTTGCATCTGTAGCATCATTTAAACCACTTAAAGTAGTTATATTAGATGAAGCAGATTTCCTAACTATTCAAGCTCAAGCATCATTACGTAATATAATAGAAACATTTTCCAGAACTACTAGATTTATTTTAACTTGTAATTATGTAGAGCGAATAATTGATCCATTACAATCTAGATGTCAAGTACTTAAGGTAGTTCCTCCTAATAAAAAACAAGTTGCCTACCATTTATCTTCTATTATGGATCAAGAAGGCATTGCATTTGATATGGACGATTTAGGTTCTATAGTATTACAATTTTATCCTGATTTAAGAAAATGTATTAATACTATTCAAGCTAATACTGTTGATTCACAACTTAAATTAGATAAATCTGTTTTATTTTCATCTAATTATGTTGATAAAGTAATAAGTGAATTAGGTAAAGATAAACCTAGTTTTAAACAAATAAGACAAATAATTGCTGATGCTAATACAGATGATTATGAAGAATTATTTAGGTCACTTTATGATAGAGCAAGTGAATATGTGTTTGCTAAAGAAGGTACTATAGCTACCTTAATAAATGATCATCAATACAAAGCTAATTTTAGAATAGATAAAGAAATTAATATAATGAGTTTAATTAATAATATAATAAATAATAAATAATATGAAAAATCAAAAACCAAGAGGAAATATGGGAGGAATGGCAGGAGGCCAACCACCACAAATGCCTATTGACCTAACTACTACTACTGGAGTTAAAAATTCTAAAGGTACTAGTATATTTAAATCAGCGGTAATATTAAGAAAAATATCTAAATATGTAGCTGGTACTGATTCAGATGCTATTATGCCAATACCAGTATTTATTGATCCTTATAATGATAAGATCATTGCTGATGGTTTACCACCTGAATTAAGAGAAGAATTAGCTGACGAAAGCGTACTTACTGCAAGCAGTGATTAAGAATATTTGGGATTGGCTAAAACAAATCAATACTGTAAAATCTCCCTCTAGTTCATTTAGTGATAAAGATTGGGAGATTTGGAACAGTTATATGATACATAGATTTTTATCTATGAATCCAGATTTTATAGATATAGTAAATGAGGTACAAAGTATGAATCCTCAAAATAAAAGACAAATTTATACTATTTATAGGGAATTTATTCCTGTAAATAATAAATGGAATAAATATATTAAATCCAATATTAAACAACATAAAACTGAGTTATTAACACATTTATCTAATTATTGGGAATGTTCGCAAAATGAAGTTAAAGAATATTTAAATTTTTTGGAAGATGATGTTATTTTACGTATATTGGAGAGTATAGGTTTAGATAAAAAAGAAATAAATAAATTATTATGAATATAGAAGTATACAATTTTTTAAAAAAAGAAGCTGAAGCTGATAAAGCAAAAGCATTAGCAAGTGTAAAATTACTAACTGGACATCCTGCAGGTATAGGTGATCATTCAACTAAAGATTATTGGGATAATTGTAATGAAGCCCTTAAATTATTAGCTTCTGCTGAAGAAAGGTTGGAAGTATTAGATAAATACTTTAACAACAAAGAGCAGGTTAATGGGTGATAGTGTTAAAAAGTACTACGAAATAATTAGTGAAGAAGAAATGGATAAATTGGAAAAATCAACTGAAACAATTGACGGCTTAGGTGTTATAGAGGTATTTGAAACTGAATACCCTGAATTAGCTGATGAATTTAAATCAATACAATCAGAAATGTATGAAATGTTTGCTCGTAAACATATGGATTATGGTTTAAATAATATTGCTTTAGGAGGTGATTTAACTGATGAATCAGATAAAAAATTCTCATTAACAGGTTTATGTATCAGACTTACAGATAAAATTTCTAGATTAAAAAACCTTCTTTCTAATGGTAAAAACTATGTTAAAGGAGAAGGAATGGAAGACACGTTTATTGATATAGCCAACTATGGTATTATTGGCTTATTAGTAGGACGTGACAAATGGAAAAAATAAATTTTGGCTAAAAAAATCCCGAAAATAGTAAAGGAGATTATTAATAATCCTCCACATGAGATTGATTATTCTTATCAGAAAAACATTTCATATTCTCAAATATCAATGTTCAAGCAATGTCCCCATAAATGGAAATTGCATTACAAGGATAAAATCAATCAAAGGGATACCTCTATTTATTTAGTTTTTGGTATTGCTATTCACGAAGTTATTCAGGAGTATTTAAAAGTATTTTATAATGTTAGTAAAGTAAAGGCTAACGAATTAGATTTAGAAACAATATTTCAAGAAAAGTTTATTGAATCATATCAAAAACAATATAAAGATAATAACAATGAACATTTTTCTTCTGCTATTGAAATGAGGGAATTTTATGAAGATGGAGTTGAAATATTAAGGTTTTTTAAAAAGAAAATTGGTAGATATTTTTCAAAACGGGGTACTTATTTAGTTGGGATTGAATTACCCATTATTAATGCTCCTAATAAAATGTTAAATAATATTTTATTTATGGGAATGATTGATATTATTCTTTATAATGAAAATTCTGATACATTTGATATTATTGACATTAAAACAAGTACTAGAGGGTGGCATGATAAAATGAAGAAAAATGAGGATAAACAATTCCAACTTATTTTATATAAAAAATATTTTTCAGAATTATATAATATTCCATTAGATAAAATTGATATTAAATTTTTTATTGTTAAAAGAAAATTATATGAAAATGTAGATTGGACTCAAACAAGGATTCAAGAATTTAGTCCTCCTAGTGGTAAAATTAAAATGGGTAGAGCTACTAGATATGTAAATGATTTTATGTCTCAAGTATTTGATTCCCAAGGTAAAATAAAAGAACAAAATTATCCATGTACATGTGGATATTGTGAATAAAAGAGCAATTTTTTAAAAATTGTATATATGTATAACAAAATATATGTTATTAAATAATTAAGATTATGAGTAAAAATCAAATGACACTTACGAGTGTAAAAGTTCAAACTGGTTTATTCAACGATTTTAAAATAGAATGTGTTAAGCGAAAGTTTTCATTTCAAAAACTTGCCGACCGTGCTCTATTTTTATATCTTACGGATGATGATTTTAGGAAAAAAATTACAAACCAAATAAACCTTGAACGATAAAAATTATGAATAAAAGTTTTGAGCGTCTTCCCAAAGATAAAAGGAAGAAAATATTATTAATTACTGATGATATCAGAGTTCATTCTGGAGTTGCTACAGTTGGAAAAGAAATTGTAGTAAAAACTTGTCACCATTTTAATTGGTGTCAAATAGCAGGAGCTATTAAACATCCTGATAAACAAAAAAGGTTAGATATTAGTGGTGATCTAAGTAAAGAAGCGGGTATTGATGATGCTTATGGTATGTTATATCCTACAGATGGCTACGGTAATGCCAATATGTTACGTTCAGTTATTGCTAGTGAAAAACCGGATGCTATACTTTTAATTACTGATCCAAGATATTTTCTTTATATCTTTAATATGGAACAGGAAATTAGAAAGCAAATTCCAATTGCTTATCTTAATATCTGGGATGATTACCCAGCACCAAGATATAATCAAGCATATTATGAAGCTTGTGATTTATTAATGGGTATATCAAAACAAACAGTTAATATAAATAAATTAGTATTAGATGATTGTGATAATAGTAAACGTATATTTAAATACGTTCCCCATGGTTTAAATCATAACCACTATTTCCCAGTTGATGAAGATAATATAGACTATATTAATTTTAGAGATAAAGTATTTAGTGGAGATGAAGTAGATTTTGCAATGTTTTTTAACTCTAGAAATATTAGAAGAAAACAAATTCCCGATTCTATACTTGCCTGGAGAGTATTTTTAGATTCTTTACCTTTAGAAAAAGCTCAAAAATGTAGATTTATTCTACACACTGAAATTTCTTCTGATCATGGTACTGATTTAGCTAGAGTAGTAGAATACTTTTTAGGTGAAAAATATGAAGATACAGTTGTATTTTCTCGTAATAAGTTATCAAGAAAAGAATTAAACTTTTTATATAATATAGCTGATGTTCAAATACTTTTAACTTCAAATGAAGGTTGGGGGTTAACAATTACTGAAGCTATATTAGCAGGTACACCTATTATAGCTAATAGTACTGGTGGTATGCAAGATCAAATGGGATTTTTAGATGATGATGGTAATTGGTTTACACCAAGTAGAGAAATACCTTCAAATCATAGAGGCACTTTTAAAAAACATGGTGAATGGGCATTTCCAGTTTATCCTACTAATAGATCAGTTCAAGGTTCACCTTTAACACCTTACATTTATGATGATAGATGTAAATGGGAAGATGCTGTTGATAGAATTAAAGAGTGCTATGCATTAGGAAGAAAAGAATTAAAACGAAGAGGTAAAGTAGGAAGAGAATGGGCTATTAGCGATGAAATAGGCTTTACAGCTGATAAACAAGCAGAAAGAGTATTAGAAGGATTTACTGAATTATTTAAAATTTGGGAACCAAAACCTAAATTTGAAATAGTAAATGCTACAGAATACAACGGATTATTTTTAAACCATAAATTAATATATTAATGAGTAAACCAAGTTTTTATATAAGTTGCCCTTTTGACACATATAGTGGTTATGGGGCTAGATCAAGAGATATTGTTAAAGCAATTATTGATTTAGATAGGTATGACGTAAAATTACTCTCACAAATGTGGGGTTCTACTTCTTGGGGGTTTATTAATGATAACCCCGAGTGGGCATTTCTAAAAGATTATGCTATACCAGGTTTTGATGCAAGAGAAGTAAAACCTGATATTTGGATGCAAATTACTATTCCTAATGAATTTCAACCTTTAGGTAAATATAATATTGGTTGTACTGCTGGTATTGAATCTACAGGTTGTGATGCTAAATGGGTTGAAGGTCTTAATAGAATGGATATGAATTGGGTTTCTTCTAATCATAGTAAAAAAGTATTTGAAGGAGTTGCTTTTGATATTATGGATAATAAAACCAATAAAAAAACAGGCCAACAATTAAAATTAAACAAACCCATGTTTACTGTCTTTGAGGGTGCTGATTTAGATGTTTATAAACATATTGAATCAAAAGATATTACTTTAAACCTATCAGAAATTAAAGAACAATTTTTATTTTTAGTTGTTGGACATTGGATGCAAGGTGATGTTGGTCATGATAGAAAAAATATTGGTCTTACAGTAAAGGCATTTTTTGAAACATTTAAAAATAGTAGGGGTTCAACACCTGCTTTATTACTAAAGTGTTCTAATGGGGCAGATAATGCTATAAGTAGACAAGCACTATTAGATAAAATAAAATCTATTAAAAAAACAGTAAAAGGTAAATTGCCAAATGTTTATTTAATGACTGGTGAATTAGAAAATTCTGAAATGAACGAATTATATAACCACCCTAAAGTAAAGGCTATGGTTAGTTTTACTAAAGGAGAAGGTTTTGGTAGACCATTAATGGAATTTTGTTTATCTAAAAAACCAGTAATTGCTTCAGGTTGGTCTGGACAATTAGATTTTTTAAATTCTAATTTTACTACTTTATTACCTGGTAAGTTAGAAGATGTTCATCCAAGTGCGGCTAATCAATGGTTAGTAAAAGGAACTAGATGGTTTGCTCCTGATTTACCTTCAATGGGTAAATCATTTAAAAATGTTTATAGTAAATATAAAAATTATATTGTGCCAGCAAGAAAACAAGGGCACTATATTAGAGAAAATTTTAGTTGGGAAAAAATGAAGGATTTAGTTGGTGAAATATTATTAAATAATACACCTAAAGAGTTTCCAAAACAAACAGCTTTAAAAATGCCTACATTAAATAATCCATCTAATATACAATTACCTAAAATACAATAATTATGCAATACGATGAAATAATAAATTGTCCTAAATCAGGAGGTGATTTATGTTATAAAGTTGAAATAAATAATGAAATAACAAATTATTTAAGTATATCTTGTGGGTTTTGGACTAATTCATTAATGATATCTGGAAGTGATTTTTATAATGAACAAGTAAGTACACTACCAGAACTTTATAAAGATATAGCTTGGACTGATCCTGAAACTAATTTTATTTGGATTCCTAATACAATTAATATTGAAGAGAAAGGTATGGTTTTCGCTAACGGAACTCATGCTGATGATTGGAATTGGGCTGCTGTAAAGGCAATACCATTAGAAGAGGGTGAAGAAGCAAAAGTTGAAGGACAAAAATATAAAATGGATATGGCTAATATGACTTTATTTAAAGAGCGTGACTATATGGATGCTCTTTCACATATTGGGTTATTACCAGAATAATATGAAAATAAGTTACGCTATAACAGTTTGTAATGAATTTGTAGAAATACAAAAGTTAATGTCATTTCTTTTAGAAAATAAAAGAGATAAAGACGAAATAGTGGTATTATATGATCAAAAAAATGGTCATGAAGGAGTTGAAGAATATTTACGTTCTCATTCTGTTAATAATGAATTCGTTTGGTTTGGAAAAGACTTCAATGATCATTTTGCTGATTGGAAAAATTATCTTACTGAATTATGTTCAGGAGATTTTATATTTCAAATAGATGCAGATGAAATACCAAATAAAATACTTATAGATAATTTACCTCAAATTATTAAGGAAAATCCTGATAATGAGGTTTATTGTGTACCTAGGGTTAATACAGTAGAAGGTTTGACCCCAGAACACTTACAAAAATGGGGATGGAAACTAACTAATGATAAATGGATTAATTGGCCTGATTATCAATGGAGAATTTATAAAAACAAACCAGAAATAAGATGGATAAATAAAGTTCATGAAAAATTAGAAGGATTTAAAACATATGCTCCTCTTCCTGATTCGGAAGATTTAGCATTATACCATCCTAAGGATATTAAACGACAAGAAAAACAAAACGAATATTATGACACCCTCCTCCCAAATACCATTATTTAAAGTTTTTATGGCTCCAACTGCAAAAGAAAAAGTTGGAGAAGTATTAGACAGTGGTTTTATAGGTCAAGGACCTAAAGTAGATGAATTTGAAAAAAACTTACAAACTTGGTTTAATAATAAAAATGTTCAGACACTTAATGCTGGTACCTCTGCATTACATATGGCTTTACATTTATTAAAAAAACCTAAACCACATTGGGATGAAGATGTATTTCAGGGTGTTGCTTATGTTTCTCATAATTGGCCAGGTTTAGAACCTGGAGATGAAGTTTTATGTACAGCAATGACTTGTACTGCTTCTAATTGGCCTGTTTTAGCTAATGGTTTAAAAATTAAATGGGTAGATATAGATCCAAAAACATTAAATATGGATTTGGATGATTTAAAAAGAAAAATAACTAAAAAAACTAAAGTTATAATGGGTGTTCATTGGGGTGGATATCCAATTGATTTAGATAAATTAAGAGAAATTAGAACTAGTTTCAGAAGCGAATTTGGTTGGGCACCTGCTGTTATTGAAGATGGGGCTCATTCATTTGGTTCTGAATATAAGGGGAAAAAGATAGGTAATCATGGAAATTTAACTATGTTTTCCCTCCAAGCCATCAAACATGTTACCTCAATTGATGGCGGAATTTTGATTTCCCCACATGATGAATTGCATAGTAGAGGAAAATTGGTTAGATGGTACGGAATAGATAGAGATGGTGATAGAAAGGATTTTAGATGTGAAGCAGATATACCTGAGTGGGGATTCAAATTCCATATGAATGATGTTTGTGCAACAGTTGGAAATGAAAATTTACAACATGCAAATAATATTATTTCACAACATAGAGAAAATGCCGCTTATTACGATTCAAACCTACAAAATATTCCTGGTATAACATTACTTGAAAGACAAGAAGGATTTAATTCAGCATTTTGGATTTATTCTTTATTAGTAGATAATAGAGATGGATTTTATAAGTATATGGATGAATGTAATATTTCAGTATCTCAAGTACATGAGAGAAATGATAAACATACCTGTGTACAGGAATTTAAAACTGAATTGCCAAATCTAGATAATACAATAGGCAAGATTGTAAACATACCTGTAGGATGGTGGGTTTCAAAAGAAGAAAGAAAATATATTGTTGATTGTATTAAAAAGGGATGGTAACAGATAAATTTGACTATTTAATTAATTTTTGGTTTGGTCCTAGAAGTTCTAGCAAACAGTTTATCTATGAAAAAGGTAAAGCTGAAAGAGAAAGAAATAATTTTGGTCAATGGTACTATCAAATACACCAATATTATCTTTTAAATGCTCATTGCAAATTCTTAAAAAAACATTTAGATAAATTACCTATTAATAATATTGTTTTTGTGGTTAATGTTTGGAAAGAAAGACATAAACCAAAAGAAATAAAGGAGGTTATTAAATGGTATGGTTTAGAAAATAAAATAGAAATAATTTATCATGATAATTCTAATCATTCCTATGGTGCTTGGAATGCAGGATTAAAAAAATTAGCTAAACATTCTGATTCAAGGTTTGTTTTTAACTGTGAAGACGATTATTTACCTGTTAATGAAAGATTTTATCAACCATTCTATGAGCAATTTATTAATAATGTAGGTTATGTTGCCCAGTACGTAACTACACTACCAACTCATGTTAATCTATCAATAAATGAAAATGGAGAATATATTGTAAAAAGAGATCAAAAAAGACATGCTGCTGTTAGTAATGGTTTTATTTCTTTGGAATGTGTTAAAGATCTTATTAAGAAAACAGGTGAAGTTTATAATTTAAAAAATATTAAAAAGGATAGTAGAGATACACGTAATAATGTTCAAATAAATGAAAGAGCGGCTGAACAAATATTCTTTACGGATAATTTAGAAAATAATGGATATTCTATAACTGATATTAGTAAAACTTGTAATATCCCTTTTGATAATAATAATTGTAATAATGAAATAAGTTTTGGTAAATTAGGAGCATATACACCTATAAAACCATACAAATATCCTAACCAAAATGTTAGATTAAGAAAACTTGAAGAAAAGGATTTAAAATTTTTACTTGAAGTTAGAAACGATGACTCTACTAGAAATTTTTTATATGATAATTCTATATTTAATTTAGATCAAGCTAAAGAATGGTTTAAAACTTTAAAATTACCTTGGTTTATTATAGATAGAAAACATGTAATTGAATTTGTTACTGATGAAAGAAGAGTAATGAATAATATGGGTAGAGATAAGTATAAAATAAGATGGAAGGAAGTTGGTTATTTTAGAAGAACTATGAAGGATGATGGCATTGAAGAAATTGGGTGTGATATACATCCTAATAATAGACGTAAAGGTTATGCTAAGGAAGCTTATATTGAAAGATTAAAACACATGGATAAAGCTATTTTAGAAGTATTTGAGGATAACCATGCTAGACAAATGTATTTTGATTTAGGTTTTAGAGATACAGGTAAAACATCATATAATAGAGGAAGAAAAGAATATCAAATGATATGGAAAAGAACGATTTAAAATTTTTAATATTATTTTTTTATTATAATAGACCAGAAATGGTACTTAATGCTATTAAAAGCTTAAATAAAAATACTTATAAAAATTTTGAAATAGCATTTATTGATGATGGAAGTGACCAACCAGGAGAAGAAGTTGTTAGAAATGAATTAAAACCATCTTTTGTTAAAAAAACTACATTTTATAATACTAATGATACAGTAGAAGCAAAAATAGAACGAGGTGGAAGTGAATTTGGAAAAATAGCAAATGAAGCAGTTAAAAATTCAGATGCTGATATTGTTTTAATGTTATGTGATGATGATGCCTTATTTCCTGATTATTTAGATAAATTAAATAAATTTTATAGATATAATCCTAAAATAAATTATGCTTATTGTAAATTGAAATATTATGATCCCACTAAACAAAGTTATACTAAAGCTAAAGAAAACGAAGAGGATGATCATACAAAATTAATTAACCCAGTTACTAATTTAGATTCGTCTCAAGTTAGTTGGAGAAGAAAATGTATGATTGAAAAAGATTTTTGGTTTCCTTATCCTAGAACAAGAAATCTAGATGCTGTAATGTTCGTTCATCTTTGGTTTTATTATAAACATTGTGCTCCTATAAAAGAATTTGGTCAATATAAAGCTAAATTTGAAGATCAATTAGGCAACAGAGATCATGGTTATTATCAATTAGATTTTTGGCGTGAAGATAAATCATATTCTCATGCTGAAAAAACACCCTTAGATAATGATCCTAAAGATGAATATTCAGTAAAATGGAAATAAATAAATTTGAAATAAAACCTTCCACTATACCTAACTCAGGTCAAGGTTTATTTGCTAAAGTAGATATACCAAGAAAAACATTACTAGGAGAATATAAAGGTACAATTAAACCCGATTTTTATAGTTGTGTTGAACCTGATTATGCCTGGATTTTTGAGTCTGATATAGAGGAAGGAAAAATAATTTATTTAGATGCCTATCCCTTAGATGCTGAAGCAAACCCAATGATTAAAGTAAATGCTTGGGCAGATGAAATTCAACGTAAAAAAGAAAATGTTAGATGGTTCATTAAAAATAATAAAGTTTATTATGAAACTAAAAAATTAGTTAAAGCTGGAGAAGAATTAATTGTTGATTATGGACAATACCATAGTATTAAACATCAACAAAATGAAAAAATAATGGACTTTAATAAAGTAGGATTAGATTTTAGTGATGGATTAAATACAAGAGAAAAATATATTGCTTCGGGAAGAATAGTAGGATCCAAATTAGGTTATCATAATATGAATGATAATATTTTACACGTTCATATTCCTAAATGTGCTGGCTCAATGTTAAAAAGAGTAATTTATGATAACGAGTTAGGAGTTCATATTTTTAACTATGTCCATGCCCCAGCATATGAGATAAAAAAAGATTTAGGGGAAAATTGGGATAAATTTAAAAAATTTACTGTTGTAAGAAACCCCTGGGATAAATTATGGTCTGGTTACAAATATACTAAATGGGGTAGATTAGAAGAATCAATTAAACCCTATATTTCTTTTAAAACAGGAATATTTACTCAGAATGATGAAGTATTATATGAACAGTGGAAAAAATCAGGATTAGCTGTTATTTCTGGATTTGAAAGTAATAATAAATTAGGTAAAACATTTAAAGAATATGTTAATACCCTTTATAAAACATATAATAAAAAAGGATTTATAGAACCAGCAGGTAGAAATCTTTATGTTATGAGGCAGAAAAAATATATTGTTGAACCTAGAACTAATAAATTATTAGTTGATTTTATTGGTAAATATGAAGATTTAGATGCTGTTATAAAATGGGTTGCATCAGTAAATGATGATAAAAACTTATTTTTAAGGTATAAAATGCAAAGAAAAACTAAATCAAATATTTCTTTAAATTCCGTTAATTATAGAAATGCTTATGATGATGATATGATTAATATGGTAGGAGAAATGTATAGAGAGGATATTGATTATTTTAAATATGATTTTGAATAATGATACAATTTAAATTATATAAAGATCAAATTAGAACATTAGGTGAGGTTGATAGATTAGGATTACCATATGATAAACTTGAACCACAATATGCTTTAGATAAAGATTATAGTGGTTGGTTTTCATTTACTCGTTTATGTTTTTCTTTAGGTGATTGGGCTGTAATTAGTGGTTTACCTGAAGCTTTAAAAATAAAATATCCAAAAATTAAAATTGCCTTACCATCTAGAAAATATATAGAACAAATATTTGGTCACATTATAGATCAATGGAGTTATGGTAGCAATAATCCTCTAGATTATATTGATACTATATTTAAAAATAATCCACATATAGATTATAGATTTAACCCAGGTGATTTTGATATAATTTTTACTGATCATGATAGGGCTTATACTGATGATATTAATGTGCCTTTAGTAGAACAAATTCTATTACGTTTTGGACTAACACCAGAAGATTTAAATAAAATAGATTCTAGACCTAATTTATATTTTGATAAAGATGAAAATCCTAACCCTGAAATAAAAGATGAATATGGGTGTTTATTATTTGCTTCTCGAATAGATAAATTAAAGGGTAGATGGGACGATAAAAATTTAATTAAAGAAGCTAGGAAATACAAAGATACTCCCGTATATTATTATAGTGAGTTTGATCTAAATGATACTGAATGGGATGAATTATTTCCTGTTCGTTACAATTTAGCTAAACTAAGTTTAAGGGAACAATTAGTTATTAAATCGAGAGCTAAATTTAATATTGGTTATCAAGCAGGTATTAATGATGCTGTTAGTAGATTTTCTAATAATATTGTTCTAACTCCTTATGATGACATAAAAGAAAATATAATTAGAGGTGTAAATTATATCCATTTAAATGGTAAAAAAACAAAAATATAATGGCTTATTTATTAGAAGATTGTAAAAATAATTATAAATTTGATATAACAATAGTTAATCAAATTCAAAATGAATTTGGAGAAGGCAATTATGAAGAATTTGAATTAGAATATGATATATTGTGGGACGATGTTTTATTAAAAACTATTACTACTGAATCATCTAATGAAAATAGAAAATTAGCTGGTGCAGGTCCAGTTGATTATAATGAGGGTAAATTGCTTTATATGTTTATTAGAACTAGAAAACCTCAAAACGTATTAGAGATTGGTTTTGCTAGTGGTGTTAGCTCTAGTATTATTGCCTTAGCATTAGAAAAAAATGGTAGTGGAAAATTATATACTGGGGATCTTAATAGTAACCCAGATCATGAATATATTATCCCTTTATTTAAAAAATTTATAAAA
>MDSY01044832.1_pt1 | contig 16003 bp, 7 predicted proteins | sample 811131 | NCBI WGS metagenome assembly MDSY01 (sample SAMN05326643, study PRJNA326480) | marine metagenome | isolation source: seawater | place: Atlantic Ocean: South West | collected 2010
TGTTACACAACGTGTCCCGAATTATTTAGGTGGGGTATCTAAGCAACCAGATGATAAGAAGTTTCCGGGTCAAGTTCGTGAAGCTCTTAATGCTTACCCCGATCCTACATTTGGTCTACAGAAAAGACCGGGGCTTAAATTTATAACCACTCTTAAAGATGGGGGTGGTGATGAGAAAGGTACTGATGGTTCCGACTTTGATGCTACTGATTTAGATACAGGTAAATGGTTCTACATCCACCGTGATAATGATGAGAAATATATAGGTTGTATTGTAGGTAATGCTACAGCTAACAATGCTAAGATACATATCTGGAATGCTGAAACAAAAAATAAAGCAGAAGTAACTTACCCTAGTAGCTCCCAAGCATATCTTAATAGTGTAGTTAAGGATGATTATCATGTACTAACTGTACAAGATACATCTATTATTACTAATAAAACTAAAACAGTAGGTGTACAAACAGGTGCTACTTTCAATGCTAAACGTCAAGCTACTATAAGATTACGTGGTGTTGATAATAGTGCAGTATATAAAGTATATATAACTGTTGGTGGTACTGTATATGATCCTTTGTATACTTCAGATTCATCCGCTACAGCTTCAGAAATATTAACTGGATTGGAAACTGCAATTAATGCTGAAAGTATTTCCAACCTTACTGTTACTAAATTAAATGGTTCACTTGAGCTAACTCATTCTTCTGCTGACTTTACAATAACAACAGACGCTGGTATTGATGGTCAACAGTTAACTAGCTATCAAGATACAGTTAATACAATAGCTGATCTACCTACAGAATCTAAACATGATAGAGTAGTTCAGATAGTTAATACAGCTGCTACAGGTGCAGATGATTACTATGCTAAGTTTGTAGCTAACGCTGGTAGTGGTACTGGTGAAGGTTATTGGGAAGAAACCTTAGGACATGGTATGTCTCCGGGTTTAACAGCTTCTACAATGCCACATGAATTAGTTAATAGTGCTACTGATGTCTTTATCTTTAGACCTATTACATGGACTAATAGATTGGTAGGTGATGATACAACTAATGCTCACCCATCGTTTAATGGTAAGACTATACAACAATCTTTCTTCTATAATAATAGACTTGGGTTTCTATCTGAAGATAACGTTATCTTAAGTCAATCAGGAGAATTCTATAATCTATATAGTATTACAGCTCAGACAGTTAGTGCATCAGACCCTGTTGATTTAAACTGTTCTAGTATTAGACCTGCAGTTCTACATGGTGTTATACCAGTAGCATCTGGTTTAATACTATTCTCAGAGAACCAGCAGTTTATTATGTACTCTGCTGATGGTAACCTATCACCCACAACAGCTCTGATACGTGGGTTGTCTAACTTTGCAATGGATAAGAGTATAGACCCTGTTGATGTGGGTACTAATATTAACTTTGTAAGTAAGACACCAGCCTATGCTAGAGTGTTTGGTATGACACCAAGGGGAGAAGGTCAGATACCAGAGGTGACTAATTTAGGTAAAGTTGTAGATGAGTATATACCACCAACAGTTGATAGTTTAATTGCTAGTCCTCAGAATTCATTTATAGCTTTATATGGATCTGCTTTAGATACTGTATATTTCTATAGAACACATAATGAAGGTAACCAAACCGTATTACAGGCTTGGTTTAGCTGGAAACTACCGGGTAATGTACATCATTTTGTTGTTGATTCTGATGTTGTCTATACTATAGTTAAAGTAACTACTGCTACAAATACATTTAGATATGTTCTACTGAGTGCTAACCTTAGTGCTACTGCTGAAGATGAGGTTATTACTACTACAGATGGTATAAAAATCAATCCTTATATGGATTTATATAGTAAAGCTGGTAATGCTGGTGCTACTCATACTGTTACATATGATACTGCAACAGGCGATAGTAAATGCTATATACCATATACAGATATAACCTCAGCTATACCTATCATCACTATTGCTGGTGATGCTACAGCTAACTTTACTACTGATATTCCTACTGGTCTGGTAATCACACCAACTAGAGGATCAGATACTAATGGTCCTTATTTCTTAGCAGAGAATATAGATTTATCTGCCAATGATGTTAAGACTAAAGTTATTGTAGGTTATACATTTGATTATGATATAACACTACCTAGAACATATTTCCAATTAGATAAAGGTATATCAGATTATACATCTAAACTGACTATAGCTAGAATGAAACTATCAGTAGGTAGATCTAGTACTGTTGGTTTTAAAATGAGTGCTAATGGCTTACGTGGTAAGTATAAAGACTTTGAAGGTGATGGTAGTACTACAGTATTTACCTTACCATTTGAAGTGGATGATAAAGATGATATTAAAATAAAACTAGACGGTACCAACACATCTGATTTTACAATAGAAGCTCCCGGTAGTGTAACTATTAATAGTGCAGCTGTTGAAGTTCCTATTAAAGTAACTATGGGTTCAGCACCTGCTACAATGACATTCCACAACATTGCCTCTGGTAATGGTACAGGCTATTCAAACGCTACTGGTGTAGCTACTACAGGTGGTAGTGGTACAGGTTTAACATTGAATCTAACTACGTCTGGTGGTGCAGTTACTGGAGTTACTGTAGCTGAAAAAGGATCTGGATATAAACCAGAGGAGGTCATTACCATATCAGGTGGTGGTGGTAACGCTAAGGTGACTATTAAAACCTTACCAGTTCAGATAACAATCTATGAAGATAACTGGTATGATATACAACCAGTACAAGAAGCTAACCAATACTTAGCTAGTGATGTTCCATTCATAGATCAAGCAGTATATACTATACCTGTACATCAACGTACAGAAAACTTTTTACTTAGAGTCTTTAGTGACTCACCATTCCCAGTCTCTCTGACTTCAATGATGTGGGAAGGAAACTACACACCACGTTATTATAGGAGGATGTAATGGACGCAGCAACTGCTTATTTCCTTGCTTCATCTGCGTTTCAAATAGGGGGTTCCTTATTTGGACCAGATGAACGACAAGAACAACAGAATGTAATTAATCTAAAGTTTGAGCAAGACAACGAAGCTTACTCTTACGAGAGGGCAGTAGATTGGGCTACTTATTATCATACTCTAGATAAACAGTATGTAGGTGAGCTGAATGAAAAAGCATCGAATGCTTATAAAGAACAACTAGCTTTTAATACTTGGCAAGATAAAGAGAACATGCGTCTCTATTCATATGCCAAAGAAGCAGAAGCCTACAATGCTAGTGTGGAGTCTTACTATGAACAGTTAGATTTTAATGATATAGCAGAAGAGCTGACGATAGCTGATACGGAAAGAGCTTATCAAGATAAGTTAATTTCAATAGGCTTTCAGAATGAAGAACTTCTAACTAAGTATTACCAAGGTGGAGAAGAGCTTGCTCTAGAAACCAGAGGATTAACAGAACAACTTAAAGAAGCTCGAACACAATCTAAACTTCAAATCAAAGAAGTAGGGATTAATCGAGAAATGGATTTAATCAATGATGCTCTAGATAAAGCTGGATTAAGAGATGGTATGGCGGCTACTAAGGCAGACGCTGCATTTAAAATTCAAGGTATGAGATCAGAATTGATTGCAAAAGAAGGACAACAAAAGAACTTAGGTCAAGTAGGTAGGTCTGCAGAAAAAGCTATGCAAGCAATCTTAGCTAACCACGGTAACGCTCAGATGGCTTTATATAATAGTGTATCAGTTGCAGAATCTAAATACTCTCTTGACTTACAAAAGCTTGCAGCTGCATTGAAAAATAAGACAGACTTATCCCAACTTCAGATGTCTAATATAACCAATGCCTTAGCTAACGCTGAGACACAGATTGGTTTAGCGGAAGAAGGTACAGGACTTAAGTTTAGTCAACTTCAAACAGGTACACAGCAAGGTCAAGTACAATTAAAACAATCCTTAATTAGTGCTGGTGAGCAGCATAAAGCTGATCGCAATAAGATTGATATGGATAAATATCAAGCTGATATTAAAGCTTCGTCTAGTCTCAAAACTAAACCGAAGGCACCTCCACAGCAGAAACTACCACTTATGCTACCTGATACAGTATTCCAGAAACCACTCAAGCCAATTGATAAGCCACTACCAGTTAGAGGAATCAATACGGTACATAATACAAGTTTCAGAGATGCAATAATGGATGTAGCTTCTAAGGGAGCTGGTATAGCTGCTGGTAAAATCGTTGATGGGTAACTAAATGAGTTTATTTAATAGTGGTTATTCTAGGCAAACCACACTAGGCGAGAATCTAATCCAAGGAGAAGACCCGTCTGATAAAATTCTAGAGGAAGGTAAGAAGTACCTTCAACAATGGAAAACTAATTCTGAAGCTGAATCAGCTAACCAACAAAAGTATTTAGCAGCTGTAGAGCGGTCTACTAACTTAAGAGAAGCTTCTAAAGATGCTAATGAAAAACTAGCTTCATACTTTAGAAAAGGATGGGGTGAAGCCCTAACCAAACGTCACAACCAGATGCTGAAAAATGCTGAAGGTAAACGTGATGAAGCTACAGCTAATAAAGAAACTTTACAAAAAGCTTTTGGCATTGGCGGTGATTTTGCTGCAGCTAAAGCAGCTAAATTTGTTAAAGCACAGAACGATTTTGGTACAGAATTAGTAGCAGATTTAGGTATGCCCCAAGAGTTACTTGAGGGCATTAGAAAAGCAGAAGACCTTTCTCTTGAAAGTAATAAGCAAAACTATGGTGCTGTTTATGAAGCTCGTAAGAGAGGTTATACTGAAGAACAGATACAATCAATTAGAGATCTTAATTGGTTTCAAAGGACAGGTGTAGCTTTAGGCCATGCTCAGTACTTAGGTGAAAACTATCAAAGTCTTCTTATAGATAAGCATGACACAGAGTATCCATCTAAGTTTGGTGGTACAGATGGTAAAGTTTCTTTAGCAAAAGCTTTTTCAACACTTGATCCTAAAAAAACTAAACATGCTCTCTCTTTAATTAAAAGTGAATTCCTTAAAAGTGATGCTGTTAAAGGTGTTAGTAAACATCATCTAGCTACAGTCATTAAAAAAGGTATTGATGCAGCTGAAGCTCAAGTGATGGAGGCTGTAAATACAAAATCCTTACAAGTTAGAAAAGAAACTTTTGAAAAAAGAGAAAGAGCAACACATGCTGCATATATTAAAAAAGGTATACCAGAATATGTAAACTTCCTTGCATCTATGTGGGGAGACAATGGTGAAAATAGAGCTGCTATATTATCTACAAGTCATAACCATTTACTTGCGTTAATTAAAAACGAAACAATTGGAATGGCTACTGTTGTGGAATTAGGCCAGCATGAGTTCACACCTAAGGGTAGAGACACCCCAGTAAAATGGGAAGATCATTTCCGTGATAAATACATTCAACTTGAAAAAGCTGCAGCCGATTCTTTACGTGCTCAAGCTAGTAGAAATACAGCTCAAGAGGCTGCTAGAGTAGCTCAGCTTAGCAGCGATACTGAAAACCTAAGAGAACTATTATTTAAAACACCACCTACTAGAGATCAAGTTGCTAAGATGATAGCTGAGACTAATCGGTTACATGGTCCAGATAATAAAATGTCCAAGATGCTAATGACAATGACTAGAGATCATGTGTCTGAAGCTAATGATAAAGTCTGGACTCCATGGTTAGATGATCTAGAAGCTATTGGTATGTTAACTCCAAGTGCTGTACATAATGCGAATTTAACAAATATTAATCGTGCTAAGTATCTTAAGAAAGCTGAATTGAATAGCCCATATAGAGCTACAGAGAAACAGATAGCAGCAATGGAGAGTTATGTTAAGAAGAAGATAGAAAGAGATTTAGTGAATGGCTTTGGAGTTGAAAGTAAACATGTACCTTCATCTGCTATGGCTATATATTCAGGGCAACAAGCTATAAAACAATACTACCGTACTTATGCACAAAAAGCAGGTGTAGGTTTCAACCCACAGGAAGTAATGCAAGCTGCAGAAGCAGCCTTTAATGATGATTACAAAAGGAATTATCAGATAGTTGAATTTCAAGGTGGGCAACGTGCACCTTATTTCAAAAACTTTGCAGTTGGTAGTAAGGTACAAGCTGTTCCTTTAAGTGAAATCACAACACAAGAACTTGCAGATAACCCTAAAATATTAAGAGAAAAGCTATTTGTAGAACCAGTAGCATTTAAAAAGTTTCTTGACAATGCTTCGGTTGGTATATTTAATGGATTTCCAGCTGATCTTATGCATCTTACCAGTAAAATAGGACTTAATAAAAAAGGACGTATGAAAACTGAAATAGATGTTTTGTTAGAACAAGCAGATGCAATGAAGAAAGCTGGTCTTCTTGAAGAAGATTGGGAACTACCACCAGAACTAGAACAAATGCATAGAGGAGTTATGGCTACCATACCAGATGAATGGAAACAATATGTTTGTGGTGATAAGTGTACTGTAGAAAGTGTAGCTGCTACTCTATTATATAGTGGTTATAACCATGAAGTTAATACTAAAGAAGGTAGAGTATCTTCTAGCCAAAATGGTTTTTCTGTTGTTAGACAGCCTCAAAATATGAAACAATATAATACTGATGAAGAGAGTTTAATGGAGCTTGCATATGGCTGAATATAATTCCTCACAAGATCAGTACTCTGTACCTGATAATGATAAGGAGAAGTTTGAACAACAACTTCAACAAAAATACATACAACAGAAAGAGCAATTAGAAGGTGGTGGTCCTGTAGAAGAGACTGGTTCTGTTGAAGCTCCAGCATCTTCATCTCCTGTAACTACAGATAAAGCTGTTAAAGGAGGTGAAGGAGATTATTCTTGGGGTGGTCACGAAGATCAAAAAAAAGCAGCTGCTACTACAACTGATAAAGCTGTCAAAGGTGGTGAAGGTGATCACTCATGGGGTGGTTATGAAAGGCAACAAGATAAGTATGGTTTACAGAAACCTGCTAACGTTAGTCAAGAGGACTGGGATGCTAGACCAGAATGGTCCAGAGGATTAGAAAACATTGTAGCAGCTGGATCAACACCAGCTTTAGGTGTAGCTGATTTTGTCTCTGATGCAGCAGCATTAGTTCCATTTCTAAAACCTGTTAGTGATTGGTGGAATGCAAACTCTCCACGATCTAATCACCCAGCTCATAAAGCAACTAGAGATGCAGCTTCTATCATCATACCTACAATGTATGGTGGTGGTGTTGTAGTTGGTTCTCTTAAATCTGCTACAGCTGCTATGGCTATACCTAAGGCTACACGTATCCTTGGTAGTATTGCAGCTCATGCAGGTGTAGATACAGCAGTAACTTCTATATCCTCTCATTCTAAAGATCAGGAGAATATAGCTGCAGCTTTAAATGAATGGCTAGGTTGGGATATACCATGGGCTACGAGAGATGGTGACAGTCCAGACGTTATACGAAAGAAGAATATCTATGAGTCAGCTGGCCTTAGTGTAGGTGTAGATTTAATTACATCTGCATTCTCTTTAGCAAAAGCTTTGAAGGTTATCCCCGGAGATGAGTTTGCTGAGCGTGCTTTAGCTAGACACAGATTAGGTTTTGAAGGTGAAGATCCTATTACTGCTAATGTATTAGGACGTAGATCTAGCAGAACTAAAGCTCAACGAGCTGAAGCTATAGCTAGAATGGTTAGAGATCCTCAAGGTGCAAAAGGTTATGATCCATTTATTAATGAACCATCCTTAGGACCACAGAGTAGAGCTGTAACTGATTTAGAAGTTAACCCTATTAAAGCTAAAATAGATAACTGGCGTATACAGAATAATATAGGTACCACTAATGGTAGAGCTAGACCTGTAGTAAGTACTAGCTTTATTAAGAAGATGAATAATGCTACACCTTCACAAAGAGCTGAAGGTTATAGGACATTATTTGATAAAGATATAGCAGCTAACGTAGGTGCTAAGATTGATGGTACAGTTATACCTCCAGACGAAATAAACCAAGCTGTTACTAAACTATATAATCAGGTGTTTAATCCTGATGTTAAGTTAAGTCAGATGGAAAGTGCTATCAATGATATGAAGCACAACTTCTATCAAAAGAAGAATTTCATGGGGGAGACAGAATGGAGAATTGTTAACGAAGCTTTTGTTAGTGCATTTGAAAACGTATACAACCCTAAAGTAATGCGTGCTTCAGCTATGGTAACTAACCAAGCTGGTGGAGACATTGCAGATATAGCAACTGGTATGTCTATGATTGGCGATGTAGCCATGACTGGTAGACAACAGGAAATGATGATTGATAAACTGAGATTACTTAGTAGAGAAGTTAGAACTAACCAGTACATATCAAGTAAGTTTGGTGAGTACAGACAGTTAGAGTTAGGTAACAACCCATCTGCACTTAAAAAGTTTATCCTAGATCAGAACGATAACTTTGCTAAAGGTTTACAAAGAGCACAAGCTAAGTCTGATGAATTCTATCAAACACTAGAAACTATTTCAAAAGAAAACCCTGAGTATCTTAAACCACTTGCTTATGCAATGGAAGCTACTAATGGTGAGGTAGATCAAATCTGGAAATTAAATAGATGGGCTGAAGAAAACATAGGATTTATTAAAAAAGGATTCTATGATGGTAACCCTGAAGTACCTAGTTTAATTATTAAAGGTTTGAACGGTGTACGTTATAATCATATTCTATCTGGTCTAGCTCCACTACGAGCTATGACTGGTAACAGTATGTTAACTGCATTTAAACCTGCTTCTGTATTCGTAGGTGCTGCTGCAACAGGTGATACTGCTACACTTAAGAAAGCACTATGGACCTATGGTGGTATATCTGAGAATATAAAACGTGCTTATAAAGTAATGGGTGACGAGTGGCGTTTAGCTAAACAACGTCCAGAGGAAGCTATGATGCGTGGTCGTGCAGACTTACGTCAGGCTAAGATGGATAACTTTGAAGCACTCGAAGCTATGTCTGAGGTGTGGAAGAAAGAAGGTAATACAGGTAAAGCAGCTATGTGGAATATAGCCAAAGGTTTAGCATGGTATAACAATAACCCATTTGTTAGATGGGGTATTAATGCTATGTATGCTATTGATGGCTTTACTAGCTCTATGATGGCTAGTGGTTCTGCAAGAGCTAAAGCTTATAATATATTAATGAAGGAAACTGGAGGTGGCTTTAGTCAAGCAGCTTTCGATAAACTACAGAAACGATTATATAGTCAAGCCTTTGATCATACAGGATTACTTACAGATAAAGCAGCTAAACATGCATCACAAGAAATAGCACTCAACTTAGATAATGCAGTTGCTAATGATCTTAATAAATTCCTAGAACGATTTCCTGTTGCTAGACCTTTATTCATGTTCCCTAGAACAGGTCTAAATGCTTTAAATATGACTTGGAGTTTCACACCGGGTAGTTCATTAATACCTTTACAAACTAAAGCTCGTAAAGTTTTTACAGCTAGAAACAGTCAAGAAATGGCTGAAGTATTGATGGATCATGGTCTTGAAGTATCTGATGAAGCCTTTGCTACTTTGAAATCTGAATACATTGGTCGTCAATTGATGGGTGGTGCAGTAGTTACAGGTGCTGGTATATGGGCACTTGAAGGTAACTTAACAGGTAATGGACCTGCTGATGCTGGTGAAAAGAAACGTATGATGACTATGGGTTGGCAACCTAATTCTATTAAGAACCCAATCACAGGTAAATGGCATAGCTATAAAGGATTTGAACCATTTGATACATTACTTGGTCTTGTTGGAGATGCAGTATACTTCTCTAACCGTGTAGATGATTCTATTACAGAACAAACTTTCCAGAAATTACTATTTTCTATAAGTATGAATGTATCTAATAAGACATTTATTAGTGGATTCGAGCCTTTAGTATCTATGTTCTCTGGTGATGAAGGTGCATGGAATAGATTTATTATTAACCAAGCTGATTCTTTAATACCATTTGCTCCATCTGGAGTTAGAAGTGTTTTAAATAATGCTATAGCCCCACAATTAAAAGATGTAGAAAATGATTGGGGATCATTGATGGCTAATAAATGGAAATTCTTAGGTCCAAATAATTTAGTAGATCAAGTCGATATATACACAGGTAAGCCGATAAGATTCCAAGAACCACTTACTGCAGCAGCTAATGCTTTCATGCCATTCTTTAAATCTAATGGTGACATGGAGCCTTGGAGACAATGGTTATTGTCTACAGGTTGGGATAGTGTAGGTACTATGAAGGTTAATCCTATTAGTAAACAACCACTAACTCCTAAAGAAAGGCAATGGATCAATAATTGGATAGCTAAGAACATGAACTTAGCTGGTCAAATTGAAGGTATGATGAACCATCCTAGTGGTTATTGGGAGAATAAGATGAAGGAATATAAAAAAGCAAAAGGTATTAGAAAACAAAGGGATTTTAATCTTAAAGAATTGGTGGTACATCAGGAGTTAAACCGTATACATAGAAACGCTATGAAATATGCGTGCTCTGCTATGGGTAGATACTTCGAGCAGTATTCAGCTATAGGTTTACAGAATACTAGAGTTAAGAATTCTTTAAGACAAGGTAATATTCCAGCAGCTTTAAAAGCAGATACAACAAAACAAGAACTAATACAATTATTAGAATTCTAAAATGACCGTAACAATTGAAAACACTTATACGGGTAACAATTCCACCACTGATTACTCGTTCACATTCCCATATTTAGATGACTCCGATATCAAGGCAAGTCTTGATGGAGTCGCCACAACAAACTTCAGATTACTTAATGCAACAACGGTCCAATTCGTCAATAATACTACAGCTAATACACCTACACCTCCGGGTACTGATGTAGCTATTAGGATATATAGAAGTACAGCTTATGATTCACCTAAGGCTACTTTCTATCCCGGTTCTGCTATACGTTCTAATGATTTAAACGACAACTCATTACAAAACCTATATGTAACCCAAGAATCTAATGTTGACATATTAAACTCTTGGAAGAAAGGTGATCCTACTATTGTCAGTACTGAGACTTGGTATACAACTGATGATACTAAAATAGCTACAACTAAAGCTATTGAAGACAGAATTACTGCAAAAATTACAGAACTACCAGTTAGTAATTTACAGGATGGTTCTGCTAGACAGTTAATACAAACAGCTGCTAATGGTAGCGATGTTGAATGGACAAGTAATGTAGATATACCCGGTACTTTAGATGTAACAGGTGCTGTCACATTTGATAGTTCTGTTACTGCAACTACATTCACTGGTAATTTAAGTGGTAATGCAGGTACAGCTACAGATTTAGCAGCTGCAGCTAAGATTACTAATAGTGAACAAGCAGCTCATTCAGTAAATGATACAACATATTTTACTACATCAGCTTCAGATGCTAGATACTTCAATATAAGTACAGGAGATACCATTAAAGATGGTGATACATTTCCAGATAATGACACATCAATTGCTACAACTGCAGCTATTAATGACAGGATTATTGATCTTGTTGATGATGTTGGTGGTTTTGTACCAATAGCAAATGAAACATCTTTCCCTAACACTAACCCTGACGTTAATAACGGTGCTGGTACTCTTATAAGTATTCAAGCATTATCTCAGAATTTAACTTCTAATGGTTCTGGAGAAATAACCATTGCTAATGGAACTGTAGGGAACTCTACAGTAACTATAGTTGGTGCAGCAAATAGTACAACATATGCTGCAACATTTGGTATGATAGTTGAAACTCATGCTGATTCAAACAAATATACATTTCATAGATTAGTACCTAAAGCAACAGAAGTAACAACAGTTGCTGGTAGTATTTCAAATATAAATACTGTTGCTACTAATATAGCTGCTATTAATACTACAAATAGTAATATAAGTGCTATTACTACTGTTAATTCTAACTCTAATAATATTAATGCAGTAGCTGGGCAGTTATTATTCTCAGAAGATTTAGGTCTTATAACTGCATCTTTAACTACAGGCAGTGGTAACGATATTAATACAGTAGCAAATGCTATAACTAATATTAATACTGTTGCAGGTATTGATGCTAATATAACAACGGTAGCTGGTATCAGTTCTAATGTTACATCAGTAGCTGGTAACACAACTAATATAAATGCTGTTGCTGGTAATGCAACTAATATCAATGCTGTAGCTGGTAATTCAAGTAATATTAATTCTGCAGTATCCAACGCTACTAATATAAATTCAGCTGTATCAAATGCTTCTAATATTACTACAGTCGCTGGATCTATAGCAGATGTCAATCGTTATGCTAATGAATATACAATAGCTTCATCTACACCCGGTAGCCCTAGTGAAGGAGATTTATGGTATGACAGTACAAATAATCTATTAAAATATCATAATGGTAGTAGTTTTGTCGGGATAACTAGTGGACTAACAGCTATACTACAAGACACTTCACCAGCATTAGGCGGTAATCTAGATTGCAACGATAGAAATCTCACTGAAGTAGGAACTGTCAGTGGAAACAACTTACAAATGGACTTCGGAACACTTTCATAACCATGGCTAAATTATTAAAATTAAGAAGAGGTACAACCTCACAACACAGTAGCTTCACTGGTGCAGAAGGCGAAGTCACTGTAGATACAACTAAAGATACTATTGTAGTGCATGATGGTAGTACAGCTGGTGGTATACCATTAGCTAAGGAATCTACTGTTAATGCTATTAACACAACTTTAATAAACGACACCACACCTCAACTAGGCGGCAACTTAGATGTAAATGCTCAGAATATTCTTCTTGGCGATAGCTCTGACGGTGCTACAGACGATGTAATAAAGTTTGGTGCTGGTACAGATTTATCTATTTATTCAAATGGAACAGAAGGGATATTTGGGATTCCAGATGGTGGAACACTCAAGATTAAAGATGGTACCAATACAATGGCTACTTTCTCAGGAGCTAGTAACCAGTTAGATATTGGAGTTCATACTGTTTTCATTGGTGCTTCTAGTAATGCTTCTTGGGACAAGGCTAATAATAGATTTAGTGGAACAATTACAGAAGTTAATGTCACTGCTAACAACTCAACAGATGAAACTGTTTATCCATTATTTGTAGATGGAGCGACAGGATCACAAGGTGCAGAAACTGATACTGGTTTAACTTATAACCCTAGTACTGGTTTACTTACAACAGCTGCTGTAACTACTACAGGTAATGTTACTGTTGGAGGTAATCTCCAAGTAGATGGTACAACTACAACAGTCAATTCTTCTACGATGACTGTAACTGATAAGAATATTGAGATTGCTAAAGGTGCTGCTAATAACGCAGCGGCTGATGGTGCTGGTATTACAGTTGATGCTGGATCAGATACTGATAAGACTTGGAACTGGGTAAACTCTACTGCTGCGTGGACATCTAGTGAGAATATAGTTTTAACAGGTAGTAAGAAACTATATTTAGGTACTAATCAAGATTCTGATATTTATGATAATGGTTCGTTCTTACTGTTACGTGGGAATGGTGCTGTTAAGATAATGGCAGATACTACCCATTCTTCACTTATTGGTAATACTGGCGGTGCTACAGAGTTATACCACGATAATAATAAAAAAATAGAAACCACAGCGACTGGCGTTGACGTTACAGGAACAGCAGTTACAGATGGTTTAACTGTTGCTGGAGACTCTAGCTTTACTGGTCAATCTGATTTTACTGGTCAATTAAAAGAAGCAGTTACAGTTACGGCTGGTAAGTTATCTGACAATCTAAATTTAGATATAGAAAATGGAAACGTCTTTCTATTTACTACAGCAGAATCAACAACTTCAACTCCTAATATTAGATATAACGGATCAACAACCTTAGATTCAAAAATGGCTGTTGGTGATTGTTTAGCGGTAACGGTTATTACAACGGCTAATGCAAGTGGTTTTTCAGCACAATTAACAATTGATGGTGCTGCTGTTACTGAAAACTGGACAGGTGGCTCTGCTCCTTCTGCCGGTGGTAGTTCTGGTGTAGACATCCATGCTTATACGATTATCAAAACTGCATCAAATACCTATACCGTCATTGCAAATCATACAAAAACATCCTAATGACTGAGATTATTAAACATAAAAAAGAATCCCCCATTCTCGGACTTACTGGAGCAGGTGGCGGGCTTACAGGTTTAACTTTTGGAGGGGCTGTAATCACCCCAGATGGACAACAAGATTACTTAGCAGGTTATGATTCAATAAGTGGATTTCAAGGAGGGACTTTCTCGTGGCTTTGTCCTCCCGGTGTGACAAGTGTTTCTGTCGTTTGCATTGGTGGCGGCGGCGGAGGCGGCGGCGGTGCATTGTCTACTGCTTCAGGAGGCGGTGGAGGTGCTTGTGCTTATAAAAACAATATTTCTGTTACTCCGGGTACTTCATATACTGTGGTAGTAGGTTCAGGTAAATATAACGGTACTAACACCGAATCAGATGGAGGTGATTCATATTTTGGTAGTACAAGTACAGTAATGGCAAAAGGTGGTGAAAGTGCTTCTGATAGCGGATATAATGGTGGATCTGCAGCTAATTCTGTAGGTGATGGTAAATATGCTGGAGGAAATGGAGGAGCTAGTAATGGTGAAGGAGGACATGGAGGTGGAAGTTCGGGTACTGCTGGAGGTTCCGGTAATTGGGGCGGTTCCGGCACTGCAACCGGTGGAAGCCTAGGTGAAAGTGGTTCCGGCGGAGGCGGCGGATATAGTGGAGACCCGAATCCAGATGGTTGTGCCGGAGGAGGTCTTGCTCCTTTATGGAATGCAACTAGACATATTGGAGCTGGAGGCGGCGGCGGTGCTTGCAGGGATGGAAGCAACCAATCTAAAGGTGGCGGCGGTGGCGGCGGTGGAACCGTCGGCAACTATGTACAAAACAAGGCTCCTATTGATGGATATGGAACTCCACATTGCCAAGCTGGTACTCACTTTGATAAAAGGATTGGTGGTTATGGAGGCTGGTGGGGCGGCGGTGGAGGTGCTCATGGTTTAGGTATTGTTTTATGGTCCGGTGGTCATGCAGGTGCTGTTCGTATCATTTGGTCAACATCAGGCTTAACCAGAGCTTACCCATCCACTAATATTAGAGATACAGATATTTAATTATGACACTTTTTATTAAAGTAGATGAAAACAATTCACCTGTTGGATTTCCGCTAATGCAGGGAAATTTAGAACAGGTTTATCCAGATCATGATTGGTCTAACGGTCCTATGTCTGGATATTTAGAATTTGTACAAGTAGAACCTAAATTAGGTGTTTATCAAAAGTATGATGAAACAGTAGGAGCTGATATTGCTTTGAATTTTGGTCATAACGGATTGGAATATAAATTAATTGACGGAAAAATAAAACAAGTTTGGCATGTGTTAGATTTAACTGATTCTGAAAAGAAAGCTAAACAAGACAGAGTAAAAACTGAGTGGGCTGCTAAAGATCCAGCAGGTCCAGCTTCTTGGATTTTTGATGAAACTATTTGTATGTATAAAGCACCAGTTGATCTACCTTCTGATGCAGTATCTATGGAAAACCCACACGGTGAAAAACTTTATGAATGGGATGAATCAACAACTTCTTGGAAACAAATAGCATAATTACGTGGAAATCCCATTTATCAAATCTAAATTACCAACTTCAGATGCTCTAGAATTTAAAGATATGATTCTAGAGCCTCCTACTGCTAATATGCCAGTCTTTCCTCCTATTGTAATACCTCCGGGTAATTTAAAAGCACCAGCTGGAGTAGAGTTAGAGGAAGCACCAGCAGAAAAAGAGGAAACAACAACGACTGAACAACCTACTCTTAGAGTACCTGTTGTTAAGATTGACTTACCATTACCTAGTGCAGAAGTCGTAGCTACTGCTACCTATGCAGCTGTTGCAGCTGTAGCCACTACCACCCTAGCTACACCTTTGTTTGACAAACTTAAAAAGCAAATACAAAAATTCCTACAGAAAAAAGTCGATAAA
>MDSY01095751.1_pt1 | contig 16001 bp, 16 predicted proteins | sample 811131 | NCBI WGS metagenome assembly MDSY01 (sample SAMN05326643, study PRJNA326480) | marine metagenome | isolation source: seawater | place: Atlantic Ocean: South West | collected 2010
ATCTTCAACTTTACAATTTAGAGTTTTTCCGATTTTTATATTAAACATAGCTCAGGAAAATAGACTGGGTTTCAAAATGAAACAATCTTGATTCCTTAAACTATTGGTTTAAATAATTTTGTAAATTTTATAGGTATGATTTGTTTTAATTTGGTTTATTACCAGTGAAGTAACCGACTCTTTTTAATATTATTCAAATAGATAAAAAACAGTATTTTAATTCTCTATAATTTTAAGGGTAATTTGAGTTATTTTCTCTTTTCTAATAATCTATAAATGGATTTATTTACCATTTTATTCATTAGAGAATAACCCTCTTTGGTAACATGAACTCCATCGTTGGTTAGCTCTGATCTTAATCCTCCCTTATTATTATTCATAGCAGCATAATAATCGAGATATGTAATTTCATTTTCTTCTGCATATGACCTGAGCAATTGATTCATTTCTCTAACTAAATCTGCTGGTAATACAGAAGGGTTCCATTCGAATCTATCTGCTGGAAGTACAGAACATATGATGGGTTTTATTCCATGAGACTGAGCTAATTCAACCATAGAAAAAATATTACCAGCCGAAACTTTTACTCCATAAAACTTAGTGTTTTGAGCAATGTCATTTATACCCGCAAGTATTACTGTTGATTTGGGATTTAGGTCAATAACATCCTGTCTAAAACGAAGAAGCATTTGTTCAGTGGTTTGTCCACTAATTCCACGGTTTACATAATTGTTGTCACCAAAGAAATCTGAAAAGTAATAAGACCACCCTTCAGTAATTGAATCTCCAATAAAAACCACATCAGGTTTGTTTTTGGATTCAAGTTCTTTATTGGCTTTTTCATATCTGATTAAACCACCCCAATCCATGGTTTTAATTAATTCTCCTTTTACCTTAATTTGAATTTCTTCATTTATATCATTTTGAGCTTTGAGATTAAAGTTAAGACATAGAAGAATTAAAAAAAGTAGTTTAAAATTATTGTTTTTCATTTTTAATAAATTTTAAATAATTTAGAATTAGTATTTAATTGTTGCAAGAAAATTATACCAACTCTTAAAATTAACCCACCAAATATTATTTTAATAAAAAAAACCTTCTTTAAAATAAGGGTTTTTTGAGGTTTAGTGTTTTTTTAAAATAGAATTATACTATTCAGCTGCTTCTAGTTTGGATTGAAGAGAAGCTAGTAAGCCTCCAGCATCAAAATAATCCCCACCAGCAATAATTTTACCATTTTTAAAATCAAAAGTATGGTAAGATATCAGCTCCCATATTTTCCCTGAGGCAGAATCTGTTCCACTCCAGGTGCCATATGTTCTTACACTACCGTCTGCTAAAGAAGTTTCGGCAGATACTCCAGGCAAATAATTTTCAGGAGTATAAACTACATTTTCCATGACATCATGCCATCCTTTTAGATAATCTTTGTAAGCATCTTTTCCGATTTTTGCAGAACCGTGAAAGGCGGGTTGCCACTCGATGTCTTCATGAACTAAAGCCAGTTGTGCATCAAGATCAGCCTCAGTTCCTTGAAGAGCGAATAATGTTTTAACTGTTTCAACATTTTTGTCAAAATCAGGATGAGAACCTTGAGGTGCACATGACGCAAAAATCGTTATTAACGTAAGAACAAATAATTTTTTCATTTTAATTAAATTTAGATTTTTTTAAATATACTTTATTTAAAATTAATTTTCTTTTGATAGTAATTGTGGGTTTCTAAGTACCTTTAGTCAAGAAGTCTAGTTTGCTTTTATAAATTCTTTTAAATTAAAAATATTTATTTCTCCTTTCTGAAGATGTAACGTGTGATAAAAATTGCATCTCTTTCTTTATCAGCACTTTCAACACCAGATGCAACAGTATATAATTCCCATCCTTGAGTTGACATTTCATTTAGTTTTGAACGAACCATTGCATCATTGGTGGCGATGTTATTGAAACGTATTCCCGCAACATTATAAAAGTTTAATAATTTAGTTTCTTCAAAAGCCTTTGTTCTAATTTCAGAACGCTTTTTTTTACTTTTATCTTTTTCGCCATCTTCTTTTCTTATAGTAGTCGCCTCTCTATAATTTACATTTTCAGTTTCCGAAATCATCCTAGACCGCCCCAATCCATTCTGAATAAGTGATTCAACAACTGTTACAATTTGAAATTCATAAACTGGTGGAGTTGTTTGTTCTGTTTGGTAAGTAGTTGTAAAACCTGAAATGATTACTACAAAACATATTGCAGCGAAAGTTCCGATAGTTGTTGATTTAATATTTATCATATAAATATAATTAGATTGTTAGCACACTAAGATACCAAATAAAGAATTAATCAATGGAAAAAAGCTAGTTTTAATTTTATGGACAAGTACCCCAAACAGGTTTATTTTCTTGAAGTAACGCTGAATTTGTCGCAAAATCTTGTGGCTCTAAGGAAAGGTTTGTCACGCACCAACTCGACAGGTTTTGATTAAACGAAGAAGCTTCAAAAAACATACCCTCCATGCTCGTTACGTTTGAGGTATCCCAATCCTCTATATTTTGATTAAATGCAGTTGCTTCTGAAAATAACCCAAGCATTTTGGTTACTTTCGATGTATCCCAGTTTGATATATTTTGGTTAAACGAAGACGCATTCTTAAACATACTGCCCATATTATCTAAATTAGATACATCCCAACCACTGATGTTTTGATTGAATAGATTTGCCTGAAAGAAAATACCATCCATATTAGTTACATTAGATACATCCCAAAAACTAATGTCAGAATTAAAAGAGTTATCATTGAAAAAATTTGTAAATGGAACCTCTGACCCAGACATATCTGTAACCAATGTTGTACATAAATTATAATTTCCAGCTGCAATTTCATCTTTAATTGTTGAATTATTTACAGCTATATAAGTTGTTCCATTAATTAAATCTGTATCGCCCAACCGAGCCTGTGGACATTTACAATGATTGTCTTCAAAATATATTTTTCCAGAATTTTGAATAGCAGTAGAGCTAACATAGGTTTCGTCTCCATACCCACCTCCACAGGAAATAAATATTAAGGATACTAATAATAGTTTGTTCATTTCATTTTTTTTATTGAAATAAAGATATAAAAAAACTTACGAAGATAAATTTTGGAGTTTTTTACATAAATCTAAATTCGTGTTTTTAAACCCATCAATTTAAATTTATTAATAGTCTAAAAAGAGTAGAACAAATCTTTAAAAGAGTGATTTTTGGTTTTAAACAAAAAATAAATTAATATTATTAAAACAATTTTAAAAATTAAAATTTTTAAAATTGTTTAGCTCTACTTTTTTCATTACTTTCTAGATTTAAAAAAAAAGATTAAATGGACACCAATCAACGACTACAATCCCTCGATGTCCTCAGAGGCTTTACTATTATTTTAATGATTATTGTTAACAGTCCTGGGAGCTGGTCACATGTTTATTCCCCACTATTGCATGCAGAATGGAATGGACTTACACCAACAGATCTTGTGTTTCCAAGCTTCTTATTTATTGTTGGAATATCGATAGTATTATCATTAGAAAAACGAATACTTGTTGATTCAAAACAAAAGCTTTTAAAAAAGGTTTTTGGGAGAGCCATCAAAATTTATTTAGTGGGATTACTACTCTGGGTTTGGCCTGAATTTGATTTTTCCAATATTAGGTATGCCGGAGTTTTACAACGTATTTCAATTGTTTACTTGATTTGTGCTATGATTTTTATTTACACCAAGAAAAGCAACCATACTTCACTTGGAATCGTGCTCTTAATCACATATACCGTTATTATAGTATTTATTCCGGTTCCAGGAATTGGAAAACCTGATTTATCTGAACCCATGATGAATTGGGCAAACTACTTAGATTCTCGACTACTCCCAGGTGTACTTTGGCAGAAAACATGGGATCCAGAGGGGATTTTAAGTACTATAGGAGCAGTTGTTTCTGGCTTATTTGGAATGAGTGCAGCAGGAATACTTAAACTACACAAGGAAAGTAAATCTTTGGATCAATTGATGATTTATGGATTTTTACTAGGATTTAGTGGTTTTATAGTTCACTATATTTTTCCAATCAATAAAGCGCTTTGGTCAAGTTCATTTACCCTAATCACAGCAGGGATAAGCGCAATGGTACTTGGTACTTGCATTTACTTCATAGATCAGAAAAAAATAAAAAAAGGATTGAAAATACCCTTAGCCTTTGGAGTAAATCCAATTATTTCATATGCCCTATCAAGCCTATTGGTCTCTCTTTTTTACAGCAATTTTTTCCTACCCATAGCGCTTAACGATTTATTTATGGATGCTTTCACTCAGTTGGGTTTCCCAGCAAAACTCGTTTCGTTAGTTTATGCTTTACTTTATGGGTTCATTATATACATACCCACATACTTACTTTACAAAAAAAAGTTATACGTTAAACTTTAAAATAAATCTCTATGAAAAAAAAATTTACACTCATTATTCTATTAATTCTAGCAGAACCTATTCATGCACAGGTAAATTTATTTAATGGTGAAGATCTCGATGGCTGGGAAATTCACGGTACAGAAAAATGGTATGTTGAAAACGAAGAGTTAATTTGTGAAAGTGGTCCAGATGCGGAATATGGTTATTTATCTACTAAAGAACATTTTGATAATTTTGAACTAGAGCTTGAATTTAAACAAGAAGCAGACGGAAACAGTGGTGTTTTTTTTCGCTCAACAGTGGAAGGAACGAAAGTTAACGGCTGGCAAGTTGAAGTTGCTCCTCCAAATTTGCACACTGGGGGTATTTATGAATCTTATGGAAGAGGATGGCTCATAAAACCCGATCCTTCAAAAGACCAATATTTAAAAATGGGTGCATGGAATAAAATGAAAATTAAGGTTAATGGCAACAAAGTAATTACTTATTTGAACGGTAATGAAATGGTTCAAATAGAAGATGATAAAATTGGACAAGGCAAAGGGGGAATTGCCCTTCAAATTCATTCTGGAGGAGGGATAAAAGTAAAATGGAGAAATATAAAATTAAAAAATATATAAATCAAACAATTTTTATTTCTGAGCATAGTAGTAGTTATCACTGAGGGTTGCCAAGAAAATAAAAGCAATTCCAAAAAAATCCTCAGAATGGATCACCCTTTTTGATGGGAGTACTCTTATTGGCTGGAAAGCTTACAATGAAGAAAGTCTCCCCCCAGGATGGGCTATTGTTGAAAGCGTAATGACTTTTAGCACTGAAATGAATTTAGAGTAAGAATATGTCAACAAAAGGAGTAGGAATGTTGTTTATGGGTCAAGAATTTGATAATTTTAAACTATATGTTGAATTGAAAATTATTATTGACTTTCGTACCACGGTCAGAAGAGTGGAATGAAAAAAAAGTAACGGTAAATTGAAAATTGCTGAAGACTATGGCATCCATAAAAAAGGATTAATAGGTTTTCAAGATCATGGAAGCCGTTTGTAGTTTAGAAATATTAAAATAAAACAGTTGTAAAATGAAAAAAAGAGAATTTATCAAAACCGCATCATTAGCCATAGGTTCCTCGGTACTACCCCTATCGACATGGTCCTGCAATAAATCTGATCAGATGCTGCGGACTGCACATATCGGAATAGCAAATATGGGGCTAGAAGATTTAAAAGCAATTGCTTCTCATACAAATGTTGTTGTCACTGCTTTATGTGATGTTGACAATAATGCTTTGAAAGCAGCCAGTGAGATGTTTCCTCAAGCTCAAATTTTTAGTGATTATCGAATAATGTTCGATGAAATTTCTGATCAAATTGACGCAGTAGTAGTATCAACTCCTGATCACACCCATGCCCCAGCTTCTTTGTTAGCAATGGAAAAAAATAAATCTGTTTATTGTCAAAAACCCTTGACACATTACGTTTCTGAATCCAGAGAAATGCGAAAAGTTGCAAATGAAAAAAATCTTGTTACACAAATGGGTATCCAAGTTCATTCATTTTATGATTACAAATTAGCTACTTTTCTTATTCAAGGGGGAATTATTGGAAAGGTTAGCAAAGTAATTGCATGGTCAAACAAAAATTGGGGGTATGATGGACCAGAACCCGGGGGTTCTGACCCAATTCCAGAAAATCTAGACTGGAATCTTTGGCTAGGGACCTCTGAAGAGCGCAACTACAAAGAGGGATACTATCATCCCGGTAATTGGAGGAAGTTAATGGATTATGGTTGTGCTACTTTGGGAGATATGGGAGTTCATATTTTTGACACCCCTTACAACGCTTTGGAGCTTGATGTTCCCAATACAATTACAAACCAATGCCGTCCTTTCAATGATTATGGATATCCAGAACGAAATATTGTTCGCTATACCTTTGATGGAACCACCCGTACTACAGATCGTTTTGAATGGTTGTGGTATGATGGCGTTAATGGACCAGAAGTTACAGATGAATTGCTATTACCAATTGGAGAGTCACTCCCTAATCAAGGTGCAATGTTTATTGGGGAAAATGGTAAACGTTTACTTTTACCTCATTTTATGGAACTTCCAAAACTCATAGAAGGAGATTCTTACGCAAGCTATAAAATTGAAGATTATGACCCAAAGGGAACTCTAGGAGAACCCATTCGAGATTATGTCAGTGAATCTCCAAAACATTACCATGAGTTTGTAGATAGTTGTTTAGGGAAATCTAAATGCTCTGCTCCGTTTGAATATTCATCCAAACTGACAGAAACAATTCTATTGGGAGTAATTGCAGGACGTTTTCCAAACCAAACACTTCATTACAACAAAGAAAAATCAGAATTTGTAGAACAAGATGCGAATGCCTTTTTAAGAGGAAATTATCGATCTTTTTAGTTAATAGTTAATAGTTAATAGTTAAAGCTACAGCAACAAAAAATAGCCTTTCAACTGAAAGGCTATTTTAGATTAAAACAGTATTAAAAACTAAATTTCCTGTGAGAAAATATTTCAAAGCAATTTCTACGCATCCATCAAAAATGATAAAACCTCAACTGCAGCTTTACTGATTTTGGTTCCAGGTCCATATACCCCCTTTGCTCCTGCTTCAATTAAAAAGTCATAATCTTGTGGTGGAATTACACCTCCAACAATTACAACAATATCTTCTCGCCCCAGGCGATCTAATTCATTGATGACTTTTGGAACTAAGGTTTTGTGTCCAGCAGCTAAAGAAGAAATTCCGAGAATGTGAACATCGTTTTCAATGGCCTGTTTTGCTGCTTCTTTTGGGGTTTGAAAAAGTGGACCTATATCAACATCAAAGCCCAAATCTGCATAACTGGTTGCAATTATCTTGGCTCCTCTATCGTGCCCATCTTGACCCATCTTGGCTATCATTATTCTTGGACGACGCCCGTTTAATTCATGAAAACGGTGGGTCAATTTCTTTCCTTTCTTAAAATCATCATCATCTTTAATTTCTTTTGAGTAAACGCCCGTAAAGCTATGAATTTTAGCTTTATAACGACCAAAAAAATGTTCTAGTGCACTGCTTATCTCTCCCAAGGTAGCTCGTTCTCGAGCAGCAATAATCGCCAGTTGCAATAAATTTTGTGTTGACTTTTTCCCTGAAATCAAATCCTGAGAAGCTTGTTTAAGTGCTTCTAAAGCTTCTTTTACTTTGGTGTTGTTTCTAGAGTATTTAAGCTCATTTAGTTGCTTTAATTGCTGCTGCTGAACTTTGAGCTGATCTACTTCTAATAATGAAAGAAGCTCTTCTTCTTCCAACTCATACTTATTGACACCTACAATCAAATCTTGACCACTGTCAATTCGAGCTTGCTTTTTGGCAGCTGCTTCTTCGATTCTCATTTTAGGAATTCCAGCCTCAATAGCTCGAGTCATTCCTCCATAGGATTCAATTTCTTCCATCAATTCCCATGCTTTTTGAGCAATATCATGAGTCAATTGTTCTACATAGTAACTGCCTCCCCAAGGATCAACGGTCCTTGTTATTTGAGTTTCTTCTTGTAAAAAAAGCTGAGTATTTCGAGCAATTCGTGCGGAAAACTCTGTAGGTAAGGCTATTGCCTCATCTAAGGCATTAGTGTGCAAACTTTGAGTACCTCCAAAAACTGCTGCCATTCCCTCTATGGTTGTTCGAGCTACATTATTAAAAGGATCTTGAGCCGTTAAACTCCATCCGCTAGTTTGACAATGTGCTCGTAGTGCTAATGATTTTTCATTTTTTGGATTAAACTGTTTGACTATTTTTGACCACAGCATTCTTGCCGCTCGCATTTTGGCTATTTCCATAAAATGATTCATCCCTACTCCCCAAAAAAAAGAAAGCCTTGGCGCAAAATCATCAATAGATAAACCCGCTTTAAGCCCAGTTTTTATGTACTCCAAACCGTCTGAAAGGGTATAGGCCAATTCAATGTCAGCCGTTGCACCTGCCTCCTGCATATGATACCCCGAGATACTAATGCTGTTAAACTTAGGCATATGCTCTGCTGTGTATTTAAAAATTTCTGATACAATATTGATAGAATGTTGCGGGGGATAAATGTAAGTATTGCGCACCATAAATTCTTTTAAAATATCATTTTGTATGGTTCCTGAAAGCCTCTCTGGTGCAACTCCTTGTTCCTCAGCAGCTACAATATAAAATGCCATTATTGGAAGTACTGCTCCATTCATAGTCATAGAAACTGACATTTGATCCAAAGGGATTTTATCAAATAATATTTTCATGTCCTCTACGGAGTCAATTGCAACTCCAGCTTTTCCAACATCACCATCTACACGCTCATGATCACTATCATAACCTCTGTGGGTAGGCAAATCAAAAGCTACGGAAAGCCCTTTTTGCCCCATAGCTAAATTCTTTAAGTAAAACGCATTGCTTTCTTGTGCTGAAGAAAAACCAGCATACTGACGAATAGTCCAAGGTCGTCTTACGTACATAGAACTGTATGGACCTCTTAAAAAAGGAGGTGTACCAGCCGAAAAACCGAGGTGTTCCAAAGATTCTTCGTCTAATGATGCAGTCTTTGGGATTTCAATCCCCTCGGCAGTTAAAAAAACATCTGAAAGTGACTTTTCTGTTTTTTTTAAAGTTTTTGGCAGTTCAATATCCCTGAAACTCTTTCGATTATTCTTCATGAGCTTTCTATTTTTTCTGCTAAACGTTTTTCAATGATCGGCTTTACAATACCAACTTTTATTTTTTTTTGGGAATGAACAGTAGCTACTGTTTTCGGTTCTTCGGGGTCTTTGTATTTATTTGTTCCGACCAAAACGAGATCCCCAGAATCAAAAAGTAATTGTTCATTATCAGCTGAGTCTTGAATTTCTTTTTGAATCTTTCCGTGAAGTAGTGCATTAAAAAAACCATTATCTGCTTCTAAATACTGAAAGTGCTTTAGTGATAATTCAGCAAATTCTTCCGTTAATTTCTCTATGTAATATGAGCCTTCTATGGGATTGGTGACTTGATCAAAATAGCTTTCATTTTTTAGGATAAGCAATTGGTTTTGTGCAATACGATCTCCAAAGTTATTGGGAGGGTTTATGATAGAATCATAAGCTAAATTATTGATGAAATCAGCTCCTCCCAATATTGCTGCCATCAATGCTGTCGTTGTACGGAGCATATTATTATTGTAATCTTGTAGCGTCATATTGCGTTTTGAGGGCTCTGCAATGATCTTGAATGTTATTCGAAAATTGTAAATAGACAATACTTGACTAAAAACTGTTTTTAATGCTTGAATTTTTGCTATTTCAAAAAAATAATTACTTCCCACTGCCAGATGAAAAAGAATCTCAACCTCATCAAATGATGAAGATTCTATCTGGGTTATGTAATCTACCGCTTGACTCATACCATAAGCAAGTTGCTGAGGTATGGTAGCCCCAGCATTTTGATGAATTCGAGCATCTACATAGATTGATGTGCTTAACTTACTTTTATGAATTAATTGATTCCAATGTTCCATATCAGTTTTTTGATCTATTATCCAATTTCCAGTTTTGGCAAGGTTAATTATCGGATCAAAAAGTAAAAAGCGATTATTTTGGTTCAAAAAGTTTGACTCCACGTCCTTGAGAAGTTTTCGCTTTGGAATAAAATGAAAAACCAAATAAATTTTAATTTTAAAGGGTTTTAGCGCTTCAAAAAGATTTTTAAATGATATTTTTTCATTTTTAAGACATATAAAAACTACTGCAACATCTAATTTTAATAGAATTTTACACGAATGAACTAAGGATTTAATATCCAATTCAATATCTATGGTATGAGCGGTATTCCATTGCTTGGGGAATGAATTTATGATTCGTTTTGAATGATTATTGTAGCGTTCATAAAAAGGTTGTGTTGTAATACCATCCAAAGATTCCCAGCATAAAGTAGAATTTAAGTTCAAGCCATTTAAATCCCTTTTAATTTGAGACCAGACTTCTTGATCACTACTGCTTTTAAATTCTGAAAATAGTTTTTGTTTCATTTTCAAGCTGTTCGAATTAATCCTTAATTTTAAGGGTAGATTGTCGTTCGCGATTGAGGTGTAACTGGGTTACATCGGGTCGAGAATAATGTCCAGTGGGATCAAAATTTTGACGTTCTTCATAGATACGATTTAAATGAATTTCAGTACAAAAAACACCCTCAGAATTGATGATTGGCTCAATAAGCCAGCTACCATCTGGATTTGCTACACAAGACCCTCCATTGGCTAAATTATCGGGTGCAGCAGCCAACAACTCTTCCAAATAAGGGGTCTCTTTTGGGAAATCATTTTTTGTCATCAACGCACTAACAGAAATCACATAGGATCTACTTTCCCGTGCAATGAATCGAGTAATATCTTTGGTGTTATGATCACTTCCAGGCCATACTGCACAATGTACATTTTCACCCATTCCGTACAATGCAGCTCTTGGCAAGGGCATCCAATTCTCCCAACAATTCAGACCTCCCAACGTAAACCCTTTATGAGAGTGCACTTGTAGTCCATTACCATCACCGGGTGCCCATGTCAACCGCTCATCATATGTAGGTTGTAATTTTCTGTGGACACTACAAATAATTCCTTGATCATTTATAAATACCAAAGAACAGTAAAGACTATGACCCCCTCGATTTGAGGCACGTTCTATTACGCCAATATAAACTGCCATTTTATATTGCTTTGCTAAAGAGCAAACTTCATCCAAATCTCCGTTTTCTATGTTGACCGAATTTTGAGCATAATGGGCATGCAAAACCTTATTTATTTTCAAATCCCATTGCGCACCATTGGTTAAGGCTAACCAAAAAGGATATCCAGGCAAAAGACCCTCTCCAAAAACAATAAGCTGTACTTTTCCTTTGGATGCTTGAAGCATAGCTGTTTTTACTTTATCAAGGGTTTTATTTTTGTTTAGCCAAACAGGAGAAATTTGTGCTAAAGCAACCTGTAGTTTCTTCATTTTCATGATTTATTTACAAGTAAATATAATCATATAATCTAGGTTTGTAAGACTATTTTTTAATTGAGTTTGTGAGCCTCAATTCTTTGACTTTCAACTGGAAACTTAAGGTTGAATAAAATATGGTATCTTCGAAACTATATCATACACTCATGGAAATCAAAACTATCAATCAAAATCAAAAAGCTTTTTTTGATTCAAATGTTACCCAAGCAGTTTCCTACAGAAAAACTGCATTAAAAAAATTACTACACACCATTGAGGATAAAGAAGATGCCATATACAAAGCCTTATTCTCAGATCTTAAAAAGTCAGAATATGAGTCTTTAATTACTGAGGTTTTTATCATAAAAAAAGAAATTAAGAACACACTAAATAATCTGAATTCTTGGACCAAAACAAAACGTATTGCTTCTTCACTAATAAATTACCCCACTCAGGATTGTTTAATTCCAGAACCCTACGGATGTACTTTACAAATTAGTCCCTGGAATTATCCCTTTCAACTCGCATTGGTTTCCGTAATTAATGCCGTTGGTGCAGGAAATACTGTAGTACTAAAACCCTCAGAATATGCTCCAAAAACCGCTGCAATTGTAGAAGAAATTATCGAAAAATCCTTTGTTGCGGAACATGTTTGTGTAGTTCAGGGAGATGCAAAGGTGTCAACTGAATTATTAAAACTTCGCTGGGATTATATTTTTTTTACTGGAAGTACTAATGTGGGTAAAATTGTTGCACTAGCTGCAGCAAAACATCTCACTCCCTACACTCTTGAACTTGGTGGAAAAAATCCTTGTATCGTAGATCAAACTGCTTCCATTTCCCTGACTGCTCGCAGAATTGTTTGGGGAAAGTATGTAAATTGTGGTCAGACTTGTATTGCTCCCGATTATCTTTTGGTTCATCAATCCAAAGTTTCGGAATTGAATCAAGCTTTGATTAATGAAATAAAAAAAGCTTTTGGTGATGATCCGCAACAGTCATCGAGCTACGGGAAAATAATTAATCAAAAACATTTATTACACCTCAAGAAAATGCTTGAAGGAGAATCCATTACTCACGGAGGAAAGATAGATGAAAAAGATTTATATCTAGAACCTACTCTAATTGATCAGCCCGATTTGGACAGTGAAATTATGAAAGATGAAATTTTCGGTCCCCTCCTACCCATTTTGAGTTATGAAAATGAAGAGGAACTAAAACCAATCATCAATCGTTATGAAAAACCACTTGGATTTTATGTTTTCAGTAAAAGAAATTCTTTCATCAAAAAAATACAGCAAGAATATTCATTTGGAGGAGGTGTTTCTAATGATACTGTCATTCAATTTTCAAACGATAAACTTCCCTTTGGAGGTGTTGGTCATAGTGGAACAGGTGCTTATCATGGAAAATATGGTTTTGATACATTTACCCATTACAAACCTTTTTTAAAAAAAGCCCTTTGGCTTGACTTACCCTTAAGGTACGCACCCTATCCAAAATCCTTTGATCTTTTGAAGAAAATACTGGGGTTGTTATGAAAACTCAACACTATTGATTGATGACATGGTAGAACAAATTATTGGCGAGTTCATAAAAAAATTATGGTCGAAGACCCAGAGTATTGATTTGTAATTTTGAACCAATTGAAAATTCAGAAGAGCATTCGAATTTAACTCTACAATATGCAAAAATTGGTTTGGATGTAGATGTTGCTACCTTTAATTTAGACTTAAATCATTTGTTCTAACAGGCTGTTGAAAATGATGTTCATTTCGTTCATTTTCTATTGTATTCAAATGATAATAAAAAATTTATCTCAGGATTAAAAAAGGCATTAAATCAAAAACAAATATTGAATCTTTTATTCGTTGTTTCAACTGAAAATGAAACTCATGAAATTAGAAAAGGTAACATCCTATGCTTACCCATGAAAACCAAACGTCTAGAACGATCACTTCCAAAAATACTGGATGCTGTGCAGTTGAAGTGATTTTTATGTATTCGAAAAGAGACTGGTTAATAGTTTTTCCAATCTTTTTGATGCCCTGAGGGGAGTAAGTATTTCATCCTCAACTTCCTGATTTATTTGAAGTATACCATCATTTAGTTTTGGATGTTCTTCCAGAAAACGTTTCAGTTGTTCTTGCTGAAGCTCGGAATACCATGCAATGTTTTGGAGAGTTCTCTTTTTTTGAAAATAACCGGAGTTTTGTGTTTGTTCTAAATATTTAACGATCGTTTGCCAGAGTTCTGATATCCCTGTATTTTCTTTGGAGGAACAGGTCATCGCTACAGGATTCCATTGAGATTGTTTAGCAGGAAATAAAGCAAACATTTTTTTGAAATTTGCAGCCTCACTTCGTGCTTGGTTTACTTTATCTTCATCAGCTTTATGAATTACTAATAAATCAATATGTTCATAAACACCTCTTTTTATTGCCTGAAGGTCATCTCCCCCACCAACAATTTGAAGAATCATAAAAAAATCAACCATGGAATGAACCGCTATTTCTGATTGACCAACTCCAACAGTTTCAATTAAAATAATGTCATAGCCTGCAGCTTCACACAAATAAACTGATTCACGTGTATTCTGAGTTACTCCCCCTAAATTAGATTTGGATGGAGAGGGTCGAATAAAAGCATCTTCGGATCGACTTAAAAGTTCCATCCGGGTTTTATCTCCTAAAATGCTTCCATGGTTTAACTCGCTACTGGGGTCGACAGCCAAAACAGCTACTTTTTTGTGGTATTTTTCAATTAAATAAGTTCCCAAACTTTCTATCAATGTACTCTTTCCAGCTCCTGGAGTTCCTGTAATACCAATTCGTATTGAAGATCCGGAATGGGGGATTAACTCAGTAAGTAAATCTCGAAACTGCTTTCTGTGCAAAGCCAAAGTACTTTCGCCAAGGGTTATTGCTTGACTCAGAAAAGAGGTGTTGCCCTTACAAATCTCTTCTTTAAAAATCTTTAAATCAATATCCTGAGACCTCTTTACCATAGGTTAGCGTATTTCTTGGCACAACTCTATTAGTACTCCGTTGGTTGTTTTGGGGTGAAAAAAAATAACAAGTTTGTTGTCTGCACCTTTTAAAGGTTCTTCGCTAAGGGCTTGAAATCCTTCTTTTTTTAAACGTTTAATTTCTGATCGAATATCCTCAACTTCAAAAGCAATGTGATGTATTCCTTCTCCTTTTTTGTCAATGAACTTAAAAATTGGACTTGATACATCTGTTGCTGCAACCAACTCAATTTTCTGGTCTCCTATTTTGAAAAATGAAGTTAGTACTTTTTGATCTGGAATATTTTCAATTTTATAACATTTTGTGTTTAATAAAGCTTCAAAAATTTTATTTGAAACCTCTAAATCACCAACAGCTATTCCAATATGATCAACTCCTTTCATTTTTATTTATTTTCAGAAGATTCAAAGGGTTTTAAAACTTTTGAATCGGGGGCATGAATTAGAAAAGCATCATAAGTCTTTTTATTTTTATACAACATTCGCTTGATTGCACTGGTACTACAACTGTATTTTTTTGCCAAACGAGCTATAGAATGATACTCTCTTTCACAAGGTTTTATGATATCCCATTTGGAGAGCTTAGAAGGTGTTTTCATAAGACAAAGGTAGTTGAAATGTGTAAATTCTAAATGAATATTTTTCATGGAATTAATTAAAGTCTTGATTTTTTATTTTAATACAGTCAAAATCTCTAAGAATTCCCTCGGTATTGTTTCTTAATTTGTGCTTTAATTCTTATTTTTAAGCCAACAAACAATTTATTATTATGAGCAACGAAGTATTTGATCAATTGAAAGAAAAAGCAGAAGCTGCAGAGGCAATAGGAGGTACTCTGAAATTTGAGGTTGGAGACCTGACTGTTTATGTAGACGGGACCGGAAATTCAAATATTGTTTCCCAAGAAGATAACGAGGCGGATTGTACTATATCTGCTACGGCTGATGTATTGATGGATATAAAAAATGGTGATTTAAATCCAATGATGGCTGTTATGGGAGGTAAAATAAAAATTGGTGGAGACATGGGACTAGCAATGAAAGTTCAATCATTGTTAGCTTGATCGATAATAACAATTAATTCTCTAGTGATTATCCACAATAGATATGGTTTTATTGCGTTAGTAATATATTATAAAACTTATGTTAAATTTAAAAAAATCAATTCAATCTAAATTACCGGTAGTAATTTCTTTGTTTAGCTTTTTTCTCATTTTTGACGAGGGAATGAATCCCAAAGAGTTACATGAATTTTTTATAAATAATAGTCCATTTAAAGAAACTCAAAAGTTAACTAGAAGTGAACGTAAAGCTAATGGTTTACCTCCAAATCAATATCACGAACAGTTATACGATTTAACCTTAGATCCTTCTACAGGAATCCCTGATTATTCCAGTAAATTAGACGCTCAACAACAAATTGAAAGATATAATGATGAGGTGGCTAAATATGCTGTCCCTGGTGAAAGTGTTGCAACACCATGGTATGAAGTCGGACCTAAAAATCATTCTGGAAGAACTCGAGCAGCTGTTTGGGATCAAACAGATGGAACTGGAAAAAG
>MDSY01133014.1_pt1 | contig 16001 bp, 12 predicted proteins | sample 811131 | NCBI WGS metagenome assembly MDSY01 (sample SAMN05326643, study PRJNA326480) | marine metagenome | isolation source: seawater | place: Atlantic Ocean: South West | collected 2010
TGGTAGAATATTAGAATTCCCTGTAACGACAGAAGGCATCGACAATTTTATAACTGTCGATGCCAACCATAAGTATGTCTTCCCAGTGCAAGAGCACTGGTTAGACAATGAAATTCGTAAAGGTCGTAAACCTTTTAGTAAGCGGCTATAGCAGTATTGCTATTAGAGATCTCTAGAAGATCTGCTCTCATACGCTCAACAAGTGCAAGGACACGAGTCTGTAGTTCTTCACTACCTTCTACTAGTTTAGAAAGAGCACGACCACCTAAGTTGGCGTGGAATCCTTCATCCTTAGCAATAGTAGCATAGCGAGTGGAGATGAACTTGTCTTCTACACATTCTGCCATTTCATTCCAGACTGCTTCTGCTCTACCTTCTGCTACCAATTGGTATGCAGCAAGTGCAGCAGGATCTGATGATGCTTCATACTTCTCAAGAAGTGATGCACCCTTTGCCTGTGGAGCTTTTGCTTCTTCAGCAAATGCAGCAGCAACATCAACCGTTTCTCCAGTGATGTGCTCTATAACTTCTTTCACCATACGGAAGTGCTTAGCTTCGTCTAGTGCTTGCTTAGAAAGTAATTCTAAGTCTTTTACGTCTGTAGAAGGATCTGCGGAAGCAACCTGACCAGCAATGGCATACATATTCTGAGCTTCGTTGACCATGCGTCCACGGAAGTGCTCAACTAGATACTCATCACTTGGGTTGGAAGCGAAGAAACGACGAACGTTTGAGCGAGATGCGTCAAACAATCCTTTGTTTCCTTCCTTGATCTTCTTTACGAAATCGGTTCCAGAAAGCATTGTAATTAACCTGTCTACAGATTTATTTATACAGATCCATGAAAGTTTTTTCCATCCTTAGACATAGGATGTGAACAGTAGCAAGGTGGAAAACTATTACATTTGTCTAGAAGAGAGTTCTTTATTGACTTAGTAAGAGTACCATTGTAATCATTTACACAATTTTTTATGACATCCCATTGATGATTGTCTAGGTAATCTTTACGTTCAGGAACATAACCTCTTGCCTCAGAGTACATTATCTCATAATGTGGATTTGCATTCACAACCTTGAGCATCATGTTCTCCTCTGCTTCAGAAAACTCTATATGAAAATTATCTTGCTTATCATGTACTCCCTGCTTAATAATTCTCTTCAACTGTTTGTTTTGAGTCTTACTAACAACTAATGATACCTTATCACTTACATATAACCAACCATTCAAACGACCAGGTAATTCTTTTAGTCTAGTTCTAAGAAGGTAATCACTGGTAAACACACCAAGTATACCAACCTGTTCTTCCTTTATAACATCACCACCTAGGTCAAGGGTGAAGTTATCTATCCCATTGACCTCTATTACTCTAAAATTGTAAGAATCTTTTATCCTAGGGTAACCAAGTTTTTGCATTAGGATCACCGTCTGCTTTCTTTTTACCTTTCCTTAGATACCACGTACTCTTACTTAATGTTGCATTATGAGGAGAACCCCCATTCCACTCACCTTTTTTTGAAGGAAACTTAATATTCTCTACTGCAACTGGCTTATCGCCTTCAGTATATGATTGCAAATTCTCCTCAACTAGTCTAACATTTACAGCAACCATGAAAATATCCTTGTACTAAATTTATTTATAATCGATTATATATAAAGAAATATCGAAGATGACCCTGTTTAGTGTATTCTTTTTCTAGACATTTTATGTTATAATTGAATCGTTTTGCTACCTCATGAATCTTTTTTGGTGTCCAAGGATACCATTCTATATCACCATAATCTGTCCAGTCATGTGGTATACCAGGGTTTACTCTGAATATTGCTTCCTTCCTCCATAGGACGTGAAGTCTTTCTAATTGGTAATCAACGTTACCAAAGTTTATAGAACCTAAGCATAAAGCTATGTCGAATGCCACACCTCTATAATCTTCTATAGATGACTTGACATCTGCTGCAGGGTTATAAGGATCTATTCCTATCAACCTATCGATCTTACCTTTGAACCTATTGTATCCACACCCAACGTCTATTACGCTAGAAGGTTTCTGGTCATTAACATAATCGACCAACTGATAGCCAGAATACTCAAGATGTTCAAAATTTTGATCTTGCCAAATTCCACTAAAATATGATTCCATGAAAGTCTACCTTGCAGGTCCGATAGAAATATGCTCTGATGATGAAGTTCATATATGGAGAGATTATGTGTGTGATAGAGTACCTGAGCATATAGAGATTATACAACCAAAATATCATCTAGGTAATGATAAAGATATATTTGTCAATACAAAGAGTAATGTAGAAGAATGCGATATAGTTTTTGCTTATCTTCCAAAATGTATCAATGAAAGAAGAGCATCATACGGAACAATATTTGAGATATCATATGGATTTGCATTAGGAAAAAAAGTATTCATCATATCAGATGACGAATACGTACAATCCCACCCTGTTATGAAGGGTGCTACTACTGAATATTACCAGTGTATTGACAGTGCTTTACTCGCCCTGTGATTCATCTACAGGTGGTACAGGTGTTTCTGCAACTTCACCACCATCTATCTTTGCTTGCTTTCCTTTTAATTGATTTGTAAGAACAGCAATCTTTGCCTCGAAAGCAATATTTTGTGCCAATAAAGTATTCAACTTCTGCTGATATACCTGCAGAATTGCATTCACTTCTTCATTCATGTGTTCAATATAACTGTCTTATTTAGAACGATCCACCATCGATGGTTATGTTCTCTAATGAACGAGTAGTACCCGAACATGAAATTACTTGTGTTGCACCTGCACAGTCATTCAAATATAGAGATCCAATCTCTAAAGCACCCCATGCACTGACTGTTAGAACGCTAGAACTTTCAGATACTTCAGATCCAATAGCAATTCTACCTGTTGAGTCATCCCAGAATACAGCAGCTTTCTTAGCACTACCACTGTAGTAATTCATAATGAGACCAACGTCCTTGTTGGTATCACTGCCTAGTGCTGAACCATCTACAACTTGTAATTCAAGAAGAACGTCTTCTACAGTTGTATTGACAGTATTGATCTGTGTAACAGAACCACTTATGGTAAGATTACCACCAACAGATAGATTACCTGTGGTGTTCTGGTTACCAGTAACAGTTAGTTGTGATCCATCGAAAGCAAGGTTTGCATTATCTTCTAACTCTCCACCTGTACCAGCAAGTACAACCCTACCATTAGTAAGGTCACTTACTTTAGCAGATGCCATAGTTGTAACACCAGTGACATTGGCATGAGTAGACTTCAGGTACGTTATAGTACCAACACCTGCTACGTTTACCTCAGCAGCACCTGCTCCACCAGTCTGAGGATTATTAGGTGCTGTATCCCATGTTAGTCCACCACTACCATCTGATTTTAAATATCCTGTATTTACTGCTGCTGCTGGAAATGTATATGTCTGATCACTTGCTATTGTTGCAGGAGCCTTAAAGGTTAACTTATTAGTACCGTTATTAGTACCTTCTACTAAATTGACTCCAGATCCTGTTGTTGTAGTTTCTTTCGTCCAATAACGAGAAGAACCTACTAGTTGGTTATTGGTAGTCGTCGAGTCAATACCAACATACAAATCATATTTGTCAACGGTGAAACCAGGTTCACCTGCTCTCAAGCCAGGTAAACTAGCGAGATTACCTCTCTTAAACTGTAAGACTGGATTCGCCATTGTTTAAACTCTTTCCTCTTAGTATTTAGATTTTATGCCCAAGTTCCAGCATCAAGGTCAATTTTATTATCTAAAGCGTCGTCAAGTTGGTTGATAACTGTGGTGGAGAACCCTATAGGTCCTGATAAAGATCCAGCAGCAGAATCCATAACTGCATCTGGACTAACAAAAACAAAGTTGTCTGCATTAGGATCATAGGTAAGAACAAAACTTGTTCCAATACCAGTACCCAACGAAGTTGAAACAATGTCAGTGATGTCTCTGAGGTTTGCCACTCCTTCTTCCTCTACTGTGAATGTGATAAGGGGTTGACCATCAAGATTCGTATCTGCATGATCGGATGTAATACCTGCCTTTACAACTTGAATAGACATATCATAATGCTGCAGTTGGAACTACCAATACTTGCCCTGTAATAACTTTAGTTTTTACATTGCTATTTCTATTGATAATCATAACATCATACTCATATCTACCAGCAGTTATAATGCCAGTTTGTGCAGCAGTAAGACTTATAGTAAGATTACCTTTAGTGGGTTGTCCTCCATATGTTGCTGCAAAACCAATAGCACCAGGAGCATCTGCATGTTTTCTCATCTTAGCAGCAAAATTATATGCTGTAAGATCTAGGGGTGAGTTGTCTCTTTTACCCAAGTCAAAGGTTGAAGAGAAATCAGTTCCCTTATCAATTTGTATATTAACTGATGGAACCGCCATGTAATCCTAGTTCAGTATAGTTATTTATTTTGTTGAAGAATCAACTGCTTCAAAATCTCAATTTCACCTCGCAATTCATCCAGTTCAACCTTCTGTTTTAGACGAGATTGTTTATCATTCATGTATCGAGTGAACGCTGTTTTATCAGTGTTCAGTATCGCAGTCGTGTTCAGATCCCTCTCTAGTGAGGGGTAATTCTCGACTTTTGTTTTCTTTGATCGGATACTCATTGTCTAATGTGCCATTAAGTACATCATGTAAAAGCCACCATGCCATTATGCTGTTGCAATTGTTCTAAAGTCTAGCAGTTCTGGATCTTCTGCCTGGTTGGTAGATCCAATATCTACCTTGACTTGGAATCCAGTAAACTGAGGTAGATCCTCAACTGTGAATTCATATTCAATAAATTGATCTTCAAGACTTGCTACAGTCTTTCTGTCAGGTAGACCACTATTACTCTTAGCATTAATAATATCACCAGAAGCATTAAGATTATCATAACCAGGCATTAGTGTGAATGCCTTATCAATTTCATCACCATCTGCTCTTTGCAGTCTATACAGAACTCTAACATAAGATGCAGAAGGTCTATATGCTGCGAATAATACTTTCAATCCAGTTGCAGGATTCTCTAATTTTATAACCTTAGTGAGATATAAAAGATCATGTGGATCATATAATGTATTCGCTCTTCTATCAGTAACAAAGTTAGCAATAGGAGAGTTGATCCTTGCAGATTCAGTCAGTAGAGAACTTCTGAATACATCAACAGTAGGAGATACATTAGGATCTTGAGTACTCATACTTATATCTACAGTCAATGACTTAGATCCAGGTAGTGCTGTCAACTTGTCATTTTCATTCTCAGATGAAGCAACTATCATAGGGTCTAAGAATTTAGTTTCACCAGATAATGATAGAGGTGAGTATCCTTTATCTACAAATGATGCTTCATTACCACTAACACTGGTTCCAGAAGTTGTTCTTATAGTAGCCTCAATATTGGTCAATTCTGGAGTACGATGAACAATATTGGGAGTAACAGTCTCAAACTGAATGTTTGTAGAACCTCTACCCTTATTTCCACCACCATGCTTATCCTTAGTAAATGCTACAGTACCAGTGATCTCAAGATGATATTCATCTAAAGTTATCTTATCTTCTATAGTGTTTGTAACAGAAGCAAAACTATGCTGAGTATTGATCTTCCTTAGAGATACACCAGATAACTCATACTTCTGTACAGGATCATCTACCACATATGTTCTAGAGATAGTATCATCTATGCCTCTAGTAATAGTTCCTGTAAGAGAATTGGTTCCAACTGAGGTATACTTGATAACCTCATCACCAATTAGAGCATATCCAGGGTTGCTGTTAGTTACCTGAGCACCTTCAAACCAGTTGAATCCAGTACTACTTGCAATACTTACAGTGCTAGTTGCACTTATACCATAACCAACAGTTAGTTTTGTAGGTACAGAATCACCTGAAACAGACTTCAATCTAACTAAGTTATTAGAAGCATGGTTTCCATGATTAGGATGAGTAACCTTGAAATGCTTACCATCATACTGATCTGCGTTTACAGTAACAGTAGCAGGTTTGATATTAGCAAGAGTTACACCATAACCTAGTGTTGGGTTATAGTACTGAATAAGGTTAGTTGTATCAAAATCAGTATTAGTACATCCTGTTAGTACCAATGCATTAGTGCCAGTAGTAACACCAACTGTTAGAACTAGATTCTGTCCAAGTCCTTTAGTACCAAGTGCAGCAGTGATAGTATCACCTACCTGATATCCATTACCTGTTTGAACACCCTTGACGGTTGCTGAAGTAATAGCACCAGAGGATACAGTAACAACACCAACAGCACCAGATCCTTTACCAGTAACCGTTGTGAAATTTACTGTACTGTAAGTAGCATCTTCGTACCCAGTACCAGCATTGGTAATGGATAATGTGTTAGCAGCAGTACCAAGATGTGCTAACTTCTCAGTAACAATACCCTCAGCACCAGCATTAGAGTTCTGTAATATCTTAGATCCAATATGTACAACAGCACCTGAAGCACCAACAACAGATGATGTTAGACCTACAGTTACTCTCTTAGCAAAGGTCTCAATTGGGTTTTCAGGTAATCTATTTCTCTCTTGGTTCAGACCTAACTGTGGGTTATATAACCTAACTGTACCTGTATCATCAGTTATAAACTCTGCCTTATATGCGTTATATTTCAAGTCTTCCAACTGTGATGCACTCCATGTACCACGAGTCTGACCTTTGAATAGAGATCCAAGACTAGGCTGTTGTGCTATGATAACCTGTCCCAATTCCCCTAGGTTCGCAGTTCTTATCTCTGCTTCACCCATTTGTGATATCCAGAGATTATAATCTGCAGTGTCTGCATCCATAACAAAGCAGTACTCACCTTCAGGTAAGTAAACTGGTCCTGGGAATACAAATTTAGTCTCTACAGTAGAGTCATCAGATATATTGACCTGATCTGGATTCAGTTCAGCCTCACCATTCTTAGCAATTTCTCTTGAAGGATATCCATTTACCATCTTCACAATCCTACATGTAACAGGGATTGTTGCCGATTTAGACTGGAAGTAAACTCCAATGGCAGTGAAATAACAACCTGTCTCTTCTGTTACAAAGAAACTTTGTGCTAATGGATCACCATCATCCATCATATCCTGGTGACGACCTTGAAGCCTTGCGAATTCTGCTAGACTCATACCCACACGTTGTGTGATGTTATTGGTAATATGAGTATGGTAATTAATTATTGGTGGTGGGAAAACTGGTTCCGTTCTAGTAAGAGTAGTCTCAGTAATACGGAATCCTTCAGACTCATGATCTATAGAAGCACGACTAAAGTTGAGATTAGGAATCTCATCTTGTGGTCTTATACTTGCTAAACGTGCTGTATTAGTTCCATTCTGGAATGTGTTTGATGGGATATAATAAGATCCCTGAACAGCACCCATAGCATCACTAACCAATTTGATATCACTTATATCTGCCTCAGCACCACTACTTTCACCAACTAGTCTCATACCAATTGAGGCATATCCAAAGAAGTTACCATCAGACTTCTGGTTCAATGATTGAGTATCAATATTCAGAACTGTAGTAGTCTCAGAATAAGACGATGATAGTCCAACATTAGGACTATATGGGTTCTCATCATAGAATAGAACTGGAGCATTATAAGGACCATCCTTATGGTTAGGTGATGCAAGTCTAAATCTTATCTCTGCATCACTACCAAATACAGTACCACTTACAGTTTCACCGATCTGAAATGCACCCTGAACAGGTGTTACTTCTAATAATTTTGGTATAGTATAAGTATTATTTTCAATCATATCTGTACCAGACCACCAGTTATAGTGGTTCATACCTGGCTTCAATCTTGTACCATTGAAAGAAATATTCTGCTCCCTCATCAGAGGTACTGGTTCAGTCTCAGAGATGAAATCATCATTGAATCCAATACCATCTGCTCTAGTAATCTGAACCCTATCAACATATACATCAGAAGAAGGATTCAATGAAAGTCTACCACCCCAAGTTCTAAATGCATATGGGTTGATACTCTCAACTCTACTAGCAAATGGTTGTGCGGAAGATTCAACTTCACTATAGTTTAGAGTTACTGTATCTCCTGTCTTCTTGATATTAGGTGACCCTAGGTCAGTAGCATATCTTGGATCAACAGTAGGATCTGGAGCACCATCAGTACCAACTAAAGTGTTAGAACCAATGAGTAGATCAACAGCATCATGACTCTTTCTGGATACAAGTTTACCGTCTCTTATATCAAACTTCAATTCACCTAATTTCTTATCTGCAACATCAAAGTTATTGAATGGGTCTACAACAAAACCATTCTTGAATCTATCAAGACCTGTTGTAGGATCAGTAATAACTAGACTTTCTGTCTTACTCTCTAGTAATGACAGTGCAGTTACTTCTTCTATATTTTCGATACGGGACTCAAGAGCACCAATATCCTTCATAGTATAACGCTTATTACCAGTAAAGGTTATCTTTACATCCTTCTTAGGATTGTAAACATAAGGTTTGTATTCAACAATAGCAAGTTCAAATGCTTCAGAACTTACTTCTGGTTTTGCAGGTTTTACTGCAGGAGTTCCCTTCTTGACAGTGAATGTACGATCCCTATTGACATATAGTCTATCAATTCTTCCAAGATAATGACTATAATCAAACGTTAGGTTCTCATCAGATACTAATACTTTAGCACCTTGACCAGCACCACTGAAGTCTCTTGAATCAAATTCAAATGGTGATCTACTACCAGAGTATGCTGCTACCCGTGGCCTGAGGTCAATAGCGTCACTATTTCTGACCCCTTCCATAGCAGGAATAGTGTCATAGTTATCTTTAGTGTAACTATTAACGGTAAGTACGTCACCAGAGTCTTCCGAATTGATGACATAGTGATCAAAGAAAATCTTGAGTTGGCCTTGTGGTTCTGGGAAATTCTGCTTTCTGACCAATCTACCGAAGTCGTAGTATTCTGATCGTTGTCCATTGTCGAGAATGAAATTGTTTCTAATGTTAGGATCGCCAGGATCTGAGGAAGAAAGAACTGCCTTCACACCACTTTCTTGGAATGTGACCTCTTCGTTCTTCGAAAAGATATTAGGATTCTTGAATAGAACATCAACCTTTGTTGAACCATTTCTAGCAATAACCTGAGCAGCAGCACCAGAACTCTTACCAATACCAATCTCACCTAAGATAACATCAGTGTTATTACCATTAGGACCATTATAAGAACCAAGAGTAATTGATGGAACTGTAGGAGCACCATTATCAGATGACTCAAATACAGCAGAAACAGATACTACATCAGGAACATTCAAAGATATCTCTCTATCTTGAACTCTCAAACCATATACTGAACTAGGTGTTAGTCCATCTGATACAGAAGTACTAACTCCTGAATATGAACGATTAGAACCAGTAACACTTAGAGCAGCACTACGAGTAAGAGTCTTCTGCTTAGACTTAACCTTAGACTTCTGCTGTGTACTCTGTACAACTACATTACCTGATTGGCCAGCAGTAAGACCAGATATAGTTACACCTTTACCACCACCAGTTAGTTCAATCTGATCGCTAGTTAGTGTTTCTACAGCACCAGTTGTGTATACAACAGTATACCTTTCCTCATCAAATGGAGCATATACAAAATCAGTTCCTGTCAATGATGGTAGATCCATCTGACCTGAACCATCAGTACTCTGTCCAGTAGCTTCCACTCTGATCTGTAGAAGTGAATCAGTTAGATCCACTGACTCTACATCAGTATTAGGCATCTCAGCATATAGGAATCCACTCTTAGAGTTCCTAAGTTTAGATGCTACAATCTTCAAGTCAGCAACAGTTTCAGTAGAACCTGGAAGTGCCTTATGACATATACCAGCAATGGTTGCTGGAGCAGCAACTAAAGTTATATTATTATTTGTAGGGCTAATAGCACTTACTTTGTTATATGTAATATCTGTATTACCACCACGTTTGTATGCGACAATATCTCCAACCTTGAAATGCTTGACCCAACCAGTAGTACCACTAGTAGTAACACCACCACTGGTTATACTGAATGAACGTCCAGTAAATTCTTTCTTAGGTTCTAAAACTACGTCAGCAGCAAATGTCCTACTAGCAGCAGTAGATCTTACTGCCTTGACATCACTAAGATCGTAGTCTACAACAGCAGTAATAACTCTACCATCTGTTACACCATTGATAATAATAGGTTCATCAACTACAAATGATCCAGATACTTGGTTTAGTGTTATACCAGTTGCATTAGATACAGCAGTACGAAGATAACCCTTAGCACCACTTCTAGCACCTTCAATCACAGCAGGTAACGCAATAGTATGTGCTTGGTTGACAGTCAATTGAGTGTCTGTCTGAATGTCAATCAAGAACAATTCCCATACACTAGTTGCATCTACATAACCAGCATTCTGTAATTTGTAATCATATACTCTTGCTCTACCAATACTACTACCAGAAGCATTTGACTTGGTAGTACTTAATCTCTCACTACGTAAATCAACATAGTCAGAAGTTGCAGCAGATAACTTGATCTGTGCAGTATTGAGAACATTATTGACTCTTAATTTATTACCTGCTTCAAAAGGAACAGCAGCAGATTCTTCTAATTGAGTTGTTCTGGGTTTCTCAACGTCTATGAAGTAACTACCATAGACATCTGTTTCAAAACCTTTTACATATGCTTTACCTGGACCAACTCTAATATTAAGAATATCCTTACTAGGATCATTACCTTGCTCAGTCTTATTCTCAGGGAAGAATGTTCCAAATACAGAATACCTATCATTAAGACATTCCTTTGCTTCTAAATCAAACTTTCTTACATAGTAATCTCCACTCTCATCATAAGTTCTTCTAGCCCATTCTTTTGAAATCTCACCATAGATTGACTTATCGGCTACTCGTGAATCAATACCTTTCTTAGTCTTTACAAGTTCAATGAAATTCTCATCATTGAAATCATCTATATCCTTCTTTGCAAGAGATAAAGTAATCTTAAATCTATCAGCACCAGGAGCAGTATAGTTAGAATATCCTGCAGCATTATCATATAGTGTATTGTCATCGACTGCAGTTATTAGTTCTTCTTTTATGTTAAATCCAACTCTATAAGTTGGCTTATTACCATATTGATCAAGTATTATAGTCTCTGGATTTACTTCAACAAATGTACCACGAACAAACCAAACACCTTTAGTAACAGTGAATGAAGATCCTATAGCATTAGCATTTGAACTGATAGTGGTAGCAAAGTCAGAACCAGCTGAAATTGTTGTTGTAGCGTAAGTAAAATCAGTTAGAGTAGTAAGATTCTCACCATCTAAAAATGTATCTCTACCATAATCATCAGATCCTTTATTATATTTGATATAAAGTGTTGTATGACTAGTAGTAGATTTTGTAGAAGAAAGAATATTTACAACCTGAGCAGTTACACCAGAATCCTTACCTTGAATCACTAGACCTACAAGCTTGTCATAGTACAACTCCACAGGAACACCAAAAAATGTGGACTCTACTTTGACGCAAGAGTACATAATATCTTTTTTGAACACACCAGGGATAACTACAGATCCCTCTTTGAACATGTGTTTACCAAACTTCTCTATCTGTCCTTGGAGGATAGATTGAAGTGTAGTTAGTTCCCGTGCTTGTACGGGTGTGCCAGGCTTGAAAAGAACTTTACTAAAGTTCTTCGATGAGTCAAAATCATCAAAATATGGACTGACATTTAAATTGGTGTTCTGTGGCATCAGATTAGAATTCTAAGATGATTTTAATATCTTCACGTTGGTTTGTTGCTCTAGTCACTTCAGGTCTCTGGTCAACGTAGATGATGTTACCAGAATACTTTTTGATCTCTGGGTCAGCAACACCACTGTTGTAAGTTTGACCGAAGTAATATGTTCTAGAGTTTACTGTAGTAGAGACTCCAGTAAAACCTTCATCAATTGCTAATGTCTCAGTTCCAGTAGTTGTCGTAACTATTAAGTTGTTACTACCACCAGTTCCAGGGTTCGCTTGAAACCTATTTAGTTGGTATCCATAAGTGGGTCTTGTCCCAGAAGCATTATCTGTAGCAAGGCTTCTATCCTGCCAATACTGTAAAATTCTAGTAGTTGGATCATATCCAACAATCTTACCTACAGCAGTTGAACCAACACCAACGGTCTGTGTAACAATACCATCAGTTTCTACTAACAAACTAGTAGTTGCAGATCCAACCAAACGTAAACCATAAGTTCCAGAAGCAGATGAGGCAGTTAGTAAGTTAGTACTACCATGTGCCTGTGGATTTTCAATAATACCTAGACGTGCAAACTGGTTTCCTGTTGGAAAATCTGGGTTAGTAATATCACTGTTCTCTATTCTTGAATATACAAGAACCTTGTTAGCACCAAGTTCTCTGTATATGTCAGCACCATGTCCACCTGGAGGAGGAACAATAACTGAGAATGAAGCACCAGCACCTGTTACAACAGAGTCTAGATCCAGCGTAGCAAACGAATAACCCGATCCACCATTCGTTACCTGTACTGAAGATGGTTTACCGTTGATAAATGTTACAGATGCCAGTCCGTCTTGTCCATCACCTTTTATTGGTACACCATTCTTAGTTCCGTTGAATTGATATGATGCATTCGTTACATCTTCAATTACAATAGTTTCAATCTTACCATCCACTGCAGCATTCCGTACATCTGCTACATCAGTATTGGTTGCCCAATCAGCAGGTACAGGTATATAATCAGCACTATCAAACTTGATAATATCACTTGGTTTAATAGTATAAAGATACTTCCAAACATAACCATCACTCTCTAACCTAGGTTGTAAGTCAGTATGTGTTGGTTCTTCTAATGATATAACACCTCCACCACTATTAGATGGTGCAGATCCATTGTAGATACACTCATAGACCCTAAAGTCTGCGTTGATCACAAAGAAGTTTGTATTGTAAAGAGTAGTCGCACTAGTTTGTGGACTCAATTTGTTGATACTATAATCCTGACGATACATCTCGTATATCGTTCCACTCTTCCAAGTGACTTTTGGGACTACTCGTAACACATCAGTAGATGTGATTTTTTTGGCAGATATTAGAGTATCGTAAATGTTATCATGTTCGTCAAAATTATCAATGGGTGCTGGAGTGTTTGTATTCCAGTCCGATGCAACTTCAGTTGCATTAGGAAGTCCAATGAAGACATAATAACTATTATCACTGGTCGAAATTCCGCTTACGAAATTTGTCGCATTCAATACTCTGATCTGATCGGTGATGACTGCTGGCACTATTTTGAAACTTAAATCAGTTCGTAATGTTTATTTATGTGTAATCTAGAGATAGTTTTGTTGTTCTCTGTATTTCGGGCGCAGTTGATAGTCCAGTTAAACCGTTGAGTGTGTTAGCAGTGTATGCTAAACCAACAGCACCTGTTGTGAATTTTGCCCAACTATAAGATCCATAGTAATTAGAAACACCAGAACTAAGTCCAGTGAAATTCAATCCATGACCTGAGACAATCTCAGTATGGACTCTCATAGTTTGTCCAGATCCTACTCTAGTCAAATGACTACATTGGAATACACCATCAAGGAATTGTGTTGCAATTCCAATTGTAGAAGCACCATTGCTAGAACGTGCTGTTACACCAGCACCCACATTAGAGTTACTTACAACAAAGTAATCACCAGTTGATATTCCAGTATTGGTGAGTCCTCCAAACTTAGTTTGTCTTATTTCTGAATTAGCAGGTATATGCAATTCAAAAACAATACCTTGGTTAGTAGAACCAACTCCAACAATAGTACCATGATCACCCAATAGAGTAACGTCGTTTATTTCTTTAAATGGATTGGTAAATGTTGTAGTACCAAATCCACTATTGTTCTTATCCGAATCTACTATCCGTATACCAAAACTTGAGGTATTAGGATCTTCACTCATTCTAAAGTTTATTAATCCTGACTTACCATACACTTTTGTATCACCCACTGCCACATCAGCAATAATACGTGTAGATGGATGTATTGAACCAGCGTAAAGTCCTCTTGCTTTTGATACCTTAATACCATCTATCAATTTATCATTCTTTTGTTTACTCCAAGTTACAGGTCTTAATGGAGTCTTACCTGAAAATATTCCCTGATTCTTATAAATTGTTGTCTGTAATGTTTCTCTAGAAACTGGTTCTCTAATTGTTCTTTCTTCTTGTGGTAATATTGATCTCTGTGATGGTGGACTATCAATAGTAATTCTATCACCTTTCTTGATAGTTTCTACTGATTCTGTAGTAGTAACATCAGAATCAGTTCCTCTATAGAATAAAACCTGTAATGTAGAGTTTGAAGCAGGTGCTTCAGTAAACCTGACCTGTGTTCCACCGTCGAAGTTATATGCAACTCCTGGTTTCTGTAAAACATCATTGATAAAGATTAATAAAACATCATCTAAACTTATTGGACTACCAACTGGCTTCTCAATACTAACTGGACTATTGTCTTCAGTAAGAGTAAACTGAGTTCTACTACCATTGAATAAGTGTGACCAATCATCTAATATTTGGAACTTACCTAGAGTCCATGCAGCAAACTTATCATCTGAAGTATCAGTTATCTCAAACTCAGCAGGTGTAAATCCAGTGCCAGCAGTAGCAACTGTTGGTATACCGACAATCCTGATTTTTTCACCTACAGTATATCCATAACCAGTATTTGTTATAACAGGAGCAGATATACTATTACCAGTAGAAACATTTACTGTTACAGATGCACCTATACCAGTTCCAGAACTGACCAATTTCAAATCATCATATCCATAAGGACTATCAAATTCTATTAGTGGTACATCAGTCCAAGTATATCCAACACCAGGCGTACCCATCCATATCTTGTCTATATTGCCATTAAGAACTGAGAATGTTCCTGCAGCACCTGTGGTAGGACTACCACCTCTAACATGCACCTTGAATACTGTATTATCACCTCTATAACCACTACCTGTAAATCCTATAGCAGCAGTAATAGTTCCGAATCCAGATACTATAGCAGTACCAAATCCTGCCTGTAATTTCTGATAACCCCAACCCTGAGTATTACCAATACTTACAATAATACCTCTTCTTGGTAATCTATTTGCATTTACATCTGATGTACTATATGTCTCAGTCTGACCCTCAATATCATTACCAGTAAAAGCAATAGATGTTATACCAGTAACAGATCCACCAATAAATTGATAATCAGTTTCTGGTTTCTGGAATTGATTGTTGAGTAGTATCACACCATAATCAGTAGTAATACCAGTTATATCAGCACCACCACTCTTCATCGTATATGTCTTTCCTATACCAGTAAAGTCATCAGATATATCATCTACAATCATATTACCAGTATAGTCTGATCTTATAAACGCTCTACCTTGGAAAGAACTACCTTCTACTATATCAGCAACAAGCAACTTATGTGTACCTATGCCAGCACTAGTTAGTGTTACAGCAGTGCCAACTAATGCTAATCCTTTAGAGTCAGCAAAAGAGAAGTTATTATTTGCATTCTTGATAATAAAATAATCATCATTACCAACCAAAGGTGCTGGTGGGTTTATAGATCTAAGTTTTACTTGAGTACCAGTATCAAAAACTTCTGTCAGAGCAGTAAATGAATTATTAGCAACATCAATAGCAACAGAAGAAAAACCAACTGTCTGTCTAGTACCACCAAAAGGAACATCCTTGAAATGAATCCTATCCTCTACAATATTATAATCACCTTGAAGTAATTTTACTGGTGCATTACGAACATGAAAATCTTCAAATGTTCCTAGAAATCCTCTATCTAATAAAACATTATTTGCCATTGTACCGAATCCAATCGTCTGGATTCGCATAATTTCATCATCAATCTTTACCAGATCATACTGTTTGAATCCTCTAATATCAGCAAATCGAACTTCTCGATTCAACA
>MDSY01127375.1_pt1 | contig 15998 bp, 16 predicted proteins | sample 811131 | NCBI WGS metagenome assembly MDSY01 (sample SAMN05326643, study PRJNA326480) | marine metagenome | isolation source: seawater | place: Atlantic Ocean: South West | collected 2010
GAATGTTATACCTTAAAGCCTCTTCGACTACAGAATATCCTCCAGTTCTATCCCCGATTCTCATAGAATCAAACAGACGTTTTTGTAATCGATTCATGGTTCTTTTGTATTTATTATCTACTACCATAGTCAGCCTCCGAATCTTAGCTGAATGATCCTTCTTCTATAACTAAAAATTCTAAACAAAGTTCTTTTTACGAAAAAAAAGTGTGCGACCCTACCTAAAACCCCTAACGGTACTCTATATAAAACTCTGTCTTGCATAAAAGAAGTATTATTTGAATTTTCTAAAATTCTGTGCTCGTGCCACCAAAGGGTATAGGGTCCTTTTTTCTGAAAATCTATAAACTTATCTCCTTCAGACCATTCAGCTATCTCTGTTCTCCACTTAAAAGGAAGAGGTCCTAGGTTTATTTTGTAAGAAAAAACAGAACCTTTTTTAACATTTTCAGGCATCTCTAAAATACGAAAACCCATCCAATTTGGAGTAGACATTCCCAAGTTAAGTGGCGATGAAAAGAAATTAAAAGTCGAATTGATATCAGAATTTAATTTAATTGAAGTATTCAATTCATATTGAGCACTAGTTTTTTTATAACATTCAAGCCTAAGAGGGTAAGAAGCATCTTTTTTGCCAAGATTATGAACTTTGATGTCTACATCTGAAGAATTAAATTCTTCATTTAGAGCTTTATCAATATCATCAAAATCAAAAGTAAATCCATTCGATATTAGTTTTTCTGGTACGACATTATGACTATTTGTTAAATGTTTTGCAGACTCACCAAAACCAAAAACAACTCCCAACAATATCGTTGGAACAGGTAAGGTAATGAAAGAAACAGTATTTTGCGCAAGTGCTTTAACAAATTGCTTAAACTTAACAGGGTTTGGAGAAGTAACATTTACAGATCCCGATACATTGGAAGTGTCTATACAAAAACCAATAGCCCTGACTAGATCCAAAATATGAATCCATGAAAACATATGGTTTCCTAAACCAAGATTTGTACCTACTCCATATTCAAAAGGAAGAGACATTTGTGCCAAAATGCCACCTTCTCTGCCTAAAACCAATCCGAATTTAAGATTACAAACCCTAACCCCCAGACTCTCAGCATTATTAGCAGATTCTTCCCATTCTGAGCATAACCTTCCCAAATACGTTTTATCGCTAGAGGGACCATCATCTAACACTTTATTTTGAGAAGGGGCATAATAACCCACTGCATTTGCACTCAAAAAAGTATCAGGCGGGTTATCTGCTTTTTTCATAGCTTCAACTAATTGGTTATTTAAACCTACCCTACTATGATGAAATCTAGATTTCTTTTTAGAAGTCCACCTGACGCCACTAAGCTGTTCACCTGATAAATTGACAACAACATCTGCATCTTCCATTTCTTTTACCAGGTCAACATCTTGTGAAACTAATCGTACATTTCCTCCAAGTTGATCTTGAGCTTTATCTTCATTTCTAACCCAAGCCACAACTTCATGACCTTGCCCGAGCAAATAAGCAGAAGTAGTTCTTCCTACAAATCCTGTAGAGCCCACTAAAAATATTTTCATCTACAACCTCATAAATATAATATTTGTACTATAGCACAAATATGTGTATTATGGACAATATAAGTTAAGTTCTAAATGTAACAAGAGAGGTCACAATGTCTCAAACCAACATCTTTGTTTTAATAAATGTAGTTGGGGGAATAGCTGTGTTGGGTAGTTACGTTTTATGCTTGATGATGTTCCCAGAGCAGAGAGAGGCTCTTTGGGGGGGAGTAGTTGGAACTACAAGAAATATTGTTGTCATATCAATGCTTTTTTCTGCAGCTGGATATTTAGCGTTTCTATATATTTCTGTATTTAATGTATCTACAGATTTATTCAGTGAAAAATCACTAATAAATGGGAATTTGATACTCATACTTGCTTTGACCTTTTTATTGTCATCAACAGCATGGATGCCAACATCAGTAGCATTTTTAGAAACATCTAATAATTTATACTGGAACTTATCAGTTGCGTCTCTTTGGGTTGCAGCAATTTCTCTAATAGGCCTTTTTATAACTGTATTTATTACTGATTTTTCTGGGGCATCGAACTTACCCAAAATAATTTCTGTTGCAGGTTTGGGAATGATTACATTCCATTGTTTAGTATTCGATGCAATTATGTGGGTATCAAATTTTCCAAAATAAATCACAACACACAAACTTAGAGATATAATGGTTTCATGCACAATAATTCTGACATAAAACTATACAATTACGTAAGCAACCAAATCCCAAAATTAAAAATCATGCAAACATCTGATCTTGAATCAATGTTTGAAAATTTTTCTCCTGAAAAAATAGTAGAAACTAGTAGCCTTTCTAGCGATGATGTCATTGAATCTTTTAGATTGTCTCTAATTACTGAATCTCTTACAGAGCAATATGCTGAAACATACAAAATTGGAGCAGACATGTACGATGCCCAATGGCTAAACAATTTTGTAAAAGGATTTTGGGAACCAGACGAATTAGGGCATGCAGATCCATTTAAAAATATTTTAATAGATTTCGGCATCAACCAAAAAGACCTTGAAATTGAAATCGGAGACGCAAAAGCTAGTATAGATTACCAGACAGAACATTCTTCAGGATTTCATCCAGTTGCACTAACTACGTATGGAATGATTCAAGAATGTATCACAGACTATTGGTATGAACTACAAAGAAAATTTTTCCCTACTGACAGCAACACTTACAAAGTCCTCAGTCAAGTCAAGGGAAGAGAAGCGTTACACACGGTTCAATTCAGGGATCTTACAGCTTTACAACTTGAAAAAGATCCAAGCTTATTGGACCACATCATACATGCTGCTGTTGCGTTTGAAATGCCTTCAAATCATATCCCTGCAGTTAAAGAAATTGAAGCTAAAACACGAGCATGGATTCCCCAAATGAACGGATCAGTTTCAGAGTTACTTAAAAGAATTATCAACAACATTAATTTAGTTTTGGACGACAATAGTAAAACCGGTAAACTGATACTCGAATATGCTTCAAAAAGTGAAAAACAATTTTTTCAATTAATCCCCAACAGTATTATCATTCGAGCTATCACCAACATTCGAGGAGGAACTAGTTTAGTAGGAGAAATCATACTAGACCAATTAGGATTAAAAGGTTCTGAAGAACAAAGTCCCAAAACATATTTAGAAGAAGTTCAATTTAGATTAAAAAACATTTTAAAAAGATGGGCTAAACAAAAGTTAAGTATAGAAGGATTTATTTCTCCATCATCTAAAAGAATTTCTTAGTCCCATCCTATGAATTTCACAAACATACTCGGCAAATTAATCCACCCATTGATTTTAAAATCTTTGCATAATTTACCAATTAATATCAGACTTCCAAATGATAAATTGATTTCTAATAATTCATCAAAAGAAATTACCGTACATGAGTGGAGCACATTTTGGGATATTTTGTGGGCTTACGACATAGGATTTTCTCACGCTTACTTGAAAGGTAAATGGGATACTGATGACTTGCCTGGTATTTTTGAATTGTTGTCTCAAACTAATAACAACGAGTACTCTATAGTAAGCGGATTTGCATTAGGAAAGATACCATCAATAATTTCTCAAAGAATCCGCTCGTCTAATTCCATTAAAAAAGCCCCAAAAAACATTCAGGATCATTACGACTTGAGTAATGACTTTTTCAAAGGATTTTTAGATAAATCTATGACATATTCCTCTGCAATATTTTCCGATGAGACAAAAACATTACAAGAGGGTCAATTAAAAAAAATAGACTCCTTGTTAAGTAAGGCAAAAATCCAAAAGGAATCATCGATATTAGATATTGGTTGTGGATGGGGAGGCTTAATATCTAGAGCCTCACAACAATTTAATTGCCAATCCACAGGAATAACTTTATCTAAAAATCAATTTCAATTCTCAAAAGAACTAATTTCTGAACTCTCTCTAGAATCAAAAATTTCCATAGAATTACAAGATTATAGATTAATCGACAATAAATTTGATCATATATTTTCTGTTGAAATGCTCGAGGCAGTAGGTCACAAGGGAATCAATGAATTTTTTCACAAATGTTCTCAGATACTCAATGATAAAGGAACGTTACAAATTCAAGTAATTACAATCCCTGATGAAAGATACGAAATTTACAGAAAAAACTGTGACTTTATTCAAAAGTTTATTTTCCCAGGAGGATTACTCCCCTCATTACAGTACATTAAAGAATCTGCAAATAATTTTGGATTTAAAATTACTGAACAAACATCTTTGAGGATAGATTACGTGAAAACTTTAAAATATTGGAGCGACAATTTATCTGAAAATTGGAACGCTTTAGCTGAATTAGGTTTTTCAGAATTGGATTTCCGAAAATTCCAGTACTACTTCGCATATTGCCAAGGAGCATTTTCTTCCGGCCATATAGACAACATTCAACTTTCATTTTCGAGAGAATAAAATGTGGTACGAATTTTTTGTAGACAACAAAGTGCTACCAGATAGATTACTAAGATATTTTATTAGAATTGCTCTAAACAAATACTATAAAAAAATCCAAGATAACTCTGAAAGTGAAATCTTACAAATTCAAAAAAACTTCCGACAAATGTCTAAAAATAGTGAAATGACAATTCATGCAAATTTAGCTAATTCTCAACATTATGAACTGCCAACCATTTTTTTTGAAAAGATATTAAGTTCACATATGAAATATAGTGGGTCAGAGTGGGATGATTTCCAAACAAACATTGAAACTAGTGACAGTCACACCCTGGATTTATATACAAAAAGAGCTGACATTAATAACAATCATTCAATCCTAGAGTTGGGATCAGGATGGGGGTCATTATGTCTATATATTGCTAAAAAATTTCCAAATTCATTTATCACTACAGTTACAAATTCTAATTCTCAACAAGAATTCATCCAATCAAAAGCATTCTCAATGCATTTAAATAATTTAAATGTTGTTAAGTCTGATATTTCAAAGTTTTCTCCCAATCAGAAATTTGACCGTATCATCTCAATAGAAATGTTTGAGCACACTAGAAACACACAACTATTATTGCAAAACATAGATCAATGGTTATTGGACGATGGGAAACTTTTCATTCAAGTATTTTCACATCAAAAATTCCCTCAATTTTTTGACGATTTTGATAACTCTTGGATGTCAAAAAATTTTTTTACTGGTGGAATGATGCCATATAAAAATTTTTATACTGATATCCAGAAAAATTTAAAAGCTATAAATTCATGGGAAATTGACGGTATTCATTACCAAAAAACTTTAGATTCTTGGTTAAGCAATCTTGATATTAATAAAAAGGAAATTTATCAAAATTTGTCTCATGAATTTCCTTTATCTAAATCAAAGATTCTCACAAACAGGTTTCGTGTTTTTTTATTAATCTGTTCTGAATTATTTGGATACAATTCTGGAAAAGAATGGGTAGTAATGAACCATCTTTTCGAAAAAGAAACTTCTAAATGAAAATAGCAATCATTGGAAGTGGAATCTCAGGAATTTCCGCAGCATACAATTTAAGTAACCAATTTGAAATTTCAATATTTGAGAAAAATGCTTATATAGGAGGGCATTCTAATACTATTCAAACCATAGATGACCAGCAGAAACCAATTTCAATAGATACTGGTTTTATTGTGTTTAACAAAAAAAATTACAGAAATTTTGTACATTTTCTAAATCAACTTAATGTCCATTTTATTAAAAGCGATATGTCGTTTTCTCATGAAAATATTGAGGATAAAATAAATTACAGCACAAATCTAAAAGGTTTTTTTCCGAGATTAAAATCGTTTTTTTTATTTGAAAAATGGAGGTTTTTATTATCAATTTTAATAACTTTAAATAAACTAAAAAATTCAAAAAAGTACAGAAATATTGATACTCCCATTTACGATACGCTCATAGAGATGTTTTGTCCTGAAAGAGTAATTGACAACTATTTTATGCCTATGGCTTCTGCAATTTGGTCATCTAATATCGATCATGCCAGAAAAATTCCTACATCAACATTTATCAACTTTTTCGATAACCATGGATTATTAAATGTCTTATTCAGGCCCCAATGGCTAACCGTTAATAAAGGAAGTGTAAATTATTTAAACAAATTTTTACAAAACTTTAAAGGTGAAATAAATTTAAATACTGAAGTAGACGCCATCGTAAGTGACACAAATGAAATACAACTCAAATTTAAAAATGGGAAAACAGAGAAATTTGATTATGCAGTAGTAGCAACCCATTCTTATCAGGCTGCAGAATTAGTGAAAAATATTCCTTCAGAAAAAAAAAGGATATTAAGTAAATACCCATACACTTTTAATAAAGTTTTTTTACATAAAGATCAAACATTTATGCCAAAAAACTCTAAATTATGGTCATCCTGGAATTCAGTAATTTCAAAATCAAATAATAGACAAGTTCAGGTAACGTACTTCATGAACAAATTACAAAAGTTAGACAGTAAAACGAATTTTTTTGTTACGTTAAATCCTCATAATTTTCCAAACAAACACCTTACAATTTACGAAACTGATTATGCACACCCAGTATTAAATAATTCAGAACAGGAAAATCTCAAAAATTTTAAAACATTAAACTACAACGATAGGGTTATGTATTGTGGTGCATATTTACAAAATGGATTCCATGAAGACGGATATGTTTCCGGTCAAAAAGTAGCTAAAATCTTAAATTCTTTAATATAAAATGCAATATTCAACGATTACAACAGGAAAAATTTTCCATAAAAGATTTTCACCAAAAACTCATTCATTTAATTTCTATCATAAAATGGTATTAATAAATTTATCGTCAAATGAAAAATTACCTAAAATTTTCAGGTTTTTTTTTAAAATACAAAACAAATATTACTTAGATTCATCAAACGCCCAAATTATAGATAAATTAAAAAGTAAATTCACACATACTGAATCTCAATCTCCAAACACTTTTTGGATGCTATCTTCCCCATCATTTTTTGGATATACATTTAATCCTGCTTCTTTCTATTTTTCTGTAAACTCATCCAATGAAATAGAAGAGATTTTGGTAGAAGTCCACAACACTTTTTCTGAATCACATCACTATCACTTAAGCAAAAAAAACTTGATCACTCCTAATCCTTTAACATTTTTAAATCCCAAAGAATTTCATGTTTCTCCTTTTTTTTCTAGAGAAGGTAATTACGAATTCACATTCAATATTTCTGACAAAATCATTTTTATTAAAATAGATTTATATCAAGATGATTTAAAAGTGATTTCTACTTCATACTCTGGAAAATTTGGAAATCAAAAATCACTAAAATCTCTATCACAAATCATAAAATTAATCTTTTCTATAACGAAAACTGAAATGCTAATTCTAGTACAAGCATACAAATTGAAATTCAAAATCAAAATACCATACGTTCCTAAACCTAATAAGAAAGATGGGAATTTAGAATCTACAGCTAGGGGGATAATATCAAGACTAAAACTACCTTTTTAATTTTATTTATCATTACATTATTTTTTTACTTCCCTAGCAGTACGGTCTTTGCCCACATCCCTCATGTTGCATGGGAAAACCATGCAGAGATTAAAAATGCACATCAACTAAAAGGAATTAAAATTTCTCAGGCTATTTATCAACAAATATCAAAAAATAATCCGAATTCTTGGATAAAATTTGAGGCCAAATCAGGAGATAATCTTGATTTAGAATTAGGCATCCCTGAATTAGATTCATTATCAGAATTTAGACCAACAATAGAAATCATCTCACCTTCAAAAAAGTCTACAGAATTATCTTCAGCTAATGTACTTGCACCAAATACTTTCTACGAACCTTTTACTCAAACAAATTCTTGGGTACTCTGGAAAAAATCTATTAAATTAAATGAATCAGGAACATACTATCTAGTTTCCTCTGATCCCCAAAATGGATTTGGTAAACTTTGGATAGCAGTAGGACTTGAAGAATCTTTTGGAGCAAGCGATTTACTTAACCTACCGCTCTCTATAAATGATGTGAAAGCATTTCATGCCCAAAACAATAAAGAATCTGGAACCCCAAAAATATTAATTATTTCTTTTCTGATATGCTTGATTTTAATATTAATAATTTTCAGAAAAAAGATTGTTAGAATTTTCCATAAATAGGTGAAGTAATGTCCGTCTCAGAAGAGTTGTCAAAATTTATTGTAGATTCAAGTGTTCCCCTTGAGATAAAAAACACTTCTCGATTATATTTACTAGATTGGATTGGATCTTGTATAGCCGGGGCTGATTCTGACCCCTCAAACATAGCTAATAAAATTGTCCAATCATTAGGAGGACATCCTAAATCTACAATTCTATCTACTGGACTCAAAACTTCTGCACCTTTAGCTGCCTTCACTAATGCTGCTACTTCTCATGTAGTAGAAATGGATGACTTAGACAGAACCTCTATTTCGCACCCTGGAGCACCTGTTATAGCTACTGCATTAGCAGTAGCAGAAGAAATAAATGCCAATTTCGATGAGTTAATCGACTCAATCGCGATAGGATATGAAGTTTGTATAAGAACTGGGGAATCGTTAGGAACATCTCACTATGAAAACTGGCACACCACAGGTACTGCAGGAACAATGGGTGCAGTAGCTACTGCATGCAGATTGTACAAACTAGATACCACCCAAACCATTAACGCTTTGGGTAGTGCAGGAACTATGGCTTCAGGTTTGTGGCAATTTCTTGAAAATGGTGCAATGTCAAAACAATTACATCCAGCGAAAGCTGCTCATGATGGTATTTTAGCAGCCAAACTTTCCAATGAATCATTTACTGGAGCTCAAAAAATTTATGAGGGTAAAAAAGGATTATTAAATTCAATGTCTAAAAATCCAGACATTGAAAATATGACTAAAAATCTTAATATCATAGATTCAGTCCCTGAATTATGGAAAATAAATTATGTGTCCTTCAAAGTTCATGCATCTTGTCGCCATACGCATGCCGCAGTAGATGCAGCAATTATTCTTAGCCAAAAAATTAATCTCTCAGAAATTGAAAATGTTGAAGTGCAAATTTACTCTCAAGCTTTAGACTTATTAGATGGAATGGAGCCAATATCACCTTGGGCTGCAAAATTTTCATTACCTTTCTGTGTAGCCACAGGGTTAATATATTCACAATGCTCTATGAGAGAATTTACAAATTCAACAATTATGGACGAGAAAACATTATCACTATCTAAAAAAATCGAAGTAAAAACTAATCATCAATTAGATAAAATGTATCCTCAAGCTTGGCCATCTAAAGTAATCATCACAATGAAAAATTCAGACCAAATATCTGAACAAGTCAATTACCCTTCCGGTGACCCTGAAAGTGATGTAACTAAGCTTCAAATTTTTGAAAAGTTTTTAGGAATGACTAATTTTTTAATTGAAGGTAAGGGACAATTAATTATAGACAAAATTTTCAATGAAAATCATTCCCCTCAAATCTCTGAGATACTTGAATTATCTATCACCACTTCTTCAAAGCAGTTATCAGCATAAATTACTGGAGTATCAACTGAAAGTTTTAGTTACAGGTGCTACAGGTCATCTGGGAAATAACCTAGTCAGAGAACTTATTCATCAGAATTATGAAGTTCGAGTATTATGCAGACTTGGAAGCGACATTACTCCCATTAAAAATCTTGATGTAGAAATAATTAATGGAGACATTACTGATTTAACCAGTTTAGAAACAGCATGCAAAGGAATAGAAACAGTATTTCATATGGCCAGCTATATATCTCTAATGCCATTTGAAAAGAAAAAGTTATATTCAATCAATGTTGATGGAATGGAAAATGTTATAAAGGCATGTAAAAAACAAGGAAATATAGAGCTCATATATATGAGCTCTATTCATGCTATTCCTAATTCAAAAAACAAATACATAGGTTCATATGCAGAATCAAAAGGCATAGCTACTAAAAACCTCTTAAATGAAATAGATTCAGAAAATATTAGAGGATCAGTCTTATACCCCACTGGATTAATAGGACCCAATGATTTCAAAATTTCCAATATAGGCAAAACTATTATTGCGCACTCAAAAAAAGGTACCGCAGCATACGTCAATGGATCATATGATTTTATTGATGTAAGAGATGTATCTAAAGCAACAATTGAATTGCAAAAAAGTCACCTAAACATAAAAGAGGTCATTCTATCTGGAAATAACCAAGTCAGTGTAAAAGAATTATTAATGGAGTTGGAAAAGTTGACAGGAATCTCTGCTCCCAAAATTGAAGCGCCCATAAAGTTTGTTGAATATTATGCACACATAAACGGGCTTATAAATAAATTAGTTGGAAGACAAGCAGTTATCACCGGCTATGCAATCAAAACATTACATAGCCCAATCCCGAATCCAGCTTTAATCAACAATAAAAATTTCATTTTTTGTACCCGAAACTGGAAACACTCAATTAAAGACCAATACGATTGGCTTAAATCCAATTCATACATCTAAACAGTAAACTTCCCTGAATTTTGTTCGATAAAACACAACATGTTGACAAAAGATGTTTTATAGTTCACAATATGTTTTATCAAACACATATTTAAGGAGATGTGCATTATGTCTAACATAATTTACTGCGAAAGATGCGGAGGGAATGTAATAGAGTTTCAAGATTACGACTGCAAATTTTTAAAGTGTCTAATGTGTGGACGAGCTTCAGTCGACCCCATATATGTGAAAGATAAAAAAGAGCATTCAAAAGCAGCATAGGAGGAAAAAATGACTACAAATAATTTAAGTGCTTGGATAGAAATGGCAGAGGGATTATACGAATTCCTAAATCGTCGGAAGACAACGATAAATTATAAATTTACTGATATGAATATCTCTGTACCTCAATCTACTGGTCAAGATTCAGCTAAAGCAGAGTGGATAGTTTCTGGAACTATAAGTATCAGTACAAGTGAGCAAGAATAACTAAATGAGTAAGTCCTTCGATTTGTTGGGGAATCTAGTAATAGAGACTGATTCCCCACATGTAAATATTGATTTTAAAAACAACGAAATATTTATAGATATTATTTCAGATCAAATTACCAAAGAATTAAAGTTTTTCAATACATTAAAACTTAGAAGTTTAGCTATAAAGATATCCAAATGGCTAAACGAACACAATCTGACTGCAACGTTGTCATACCAAACACAAGTGCTGGCAATCATAGGCAGAAATGCTAAGTCTTCACCAATTTTATCTGTAGTATCCGGGAAAAATATAGAAATAAAAAATATAACAATTATCACGAACTTATTAAGAGGAGATACTAATGAAATTTGATTGGAATCTAGAAAATCATACAGATCAAAATGGTTGTCCAAGCATTGAAATGCTTTTAAGTAATATGGATATAGGATTGAAAGGATCAGGATTGCCAATTGAAGGGTTCAGGTTTTTAAAATCTACTAAAGAAATGTTGGGAATAACAAGAGAAATAGAAAATGAAATAAAAAAATTCTCATCTAAGAATAATGACAGTGAGTTATTTGTGGGGTTTCAAAATGTAGATAAGCTGTATTTTGAAAAATTAAGGTATCAGAGCTTAATTGATGATGGAGTAACAGTTCACGCTTTTGGCACAGGAACTCCTCTGGACTCATTTGATAATACATATTCAACTTGGACAGACTTAGAGTATTCCAAAACAAAAGTAGAAAACCAGTGGATTTTAGCAATTACACAACCATCACCACTTGCATTTATCGGCTGGGAAATTTCAACTGATATTTTCGGGTTAGGAAAACTTTCAGACCCTGGAAAAATGTTCGAAGGATTTGCGACATCTGATGAAAGAGTTGTAATACCACTAATAAATCATTTGAGAAAAGTTCAAGCAGATACATCAAACATAATAATTGATGAAGTAAAAAAAACTGAAGATCCTTCAGTTAATAAAATAATGATTGTTACACATGATAAACCTGAAAATTCGCACCCAGCTAACAACAAAAAATTCATATCCACGTTTCAAAAATTATGCTTGGAATCAGATTCAGACGCAGTAATTTATGATATTTCTGCAAGTACATTATTCACAAAGCCCGGACCACCGGGGTCAGATTATTTAAATAAATCTTCTATTGATATAGAAACAAGTAACTTAATGGGCAGAAAACATATTTCACAACTGGCTTCATCTCTGGAAAAAAATGGGATCTCAACTCAAATTATTCTTCCTGAAAGAACAGGGTTTAGGCACATGTATGAAAGAGCAAGGCAGATTAAAGCACAAACAATTGTAATTCAAGATTATTACCAATCACCGAACTTATTAGACAGGATTGCTGGTAACTCAATAAATTTTGATGATTTACCAAATAATACCAATGTAGTAATAGTTGATCAAAAAGGAGAAATCAAAACATCACAAAATAATAATTCTATAAAAATCACAGCTTAAAAGAAATAATATAGGAGAAGCAAATGGATTTAGTTGCAATGAGTTTTTGGATAGCGACAGCTGCAATGCTGGCTTCAACAGTATTCTTTTTCCTAGAAAGATTTGATGTTGGAGAAAAATGGAAAACTTCAGTAACAGTTGCCGGATTAGTTACTGGAATAGCATTTTGGCACTATCTATACATGAGAGGCTTGTGGATTGATACAGGAACAAGCCCTACAGATCTTAGATATATTGATTGGTTTATTACTGTACCTCTACAAATTGTTGAATTTTATTTAATCCTATCGGCTGTAACAAAAGTAAAAGCCAATCTTTTTTGGCAGTTATTGGGAGGCTCATTAGTAATGCTAATTGGAGGTTACTTAGGAGAGACAGGGAACTTAGATAAATATGTAGGATTTGGAATTGGTATGATCGGGTGGCTATATGTCATTTATCTAATTTTCTTTGGAGATGCAAAGAAAGCTAACGCCGAAAGCGGGAATCAATCAAGTCAATTCGCATTCCAAACAATCCGACTAATAGTCCTAATAGGTTGGGCAATTTACCCAATTGGATATATCCTGGGTAATTTCGGTAACTTAGGAGCAGAAGGAATGGAGGCAATGAACGCAATTTATAATTTAGCGGATCTAGTAAACAAAACTGCATTCGGTCTAGTTATTTGGTATGCGGCTAAAAAAGATTCTGTAAAAAATTAGTCCTCATTCTCGTTTGATCCGTTAATCTATGTATATAGATTAACGGATCTTTTTAAATTAATTTTAATCAAGAGACTACAATGAAAATTTTTATATGCGGTGCAACTGGATACGTTGGTTCTAGGTTAACAAAGAAACTTTTATCCGAAGGACATGAAGTTAGATGTTTAGCTAGAAACCCAAGCTCTTTAAACGAAAGATTTAATTCTGAAAAGTTAGAAGTAATTCATGGTAATTTACTAGACACTGAAACTTTACAGAATATTTTTGAAGATATTGAAGTTGCTTATTATCTAGTACATTCATTAACAGCAAAAGAAAATTTTCAATTCAAAGAAGCATTATGTGCTAAGAACTTCATCAACGAAGCCAAAAAATCAAAAGTGAAACGTTTAATTTACCTGGGAGGACTAGGCACAAATTCTGAAAATCTGTCTCCACATTTAGAAAGCAGAAAAGAAGTTGGACAAATTCTTAGATCTTCTAGAATTCCGTGTGTGGAAATACAAGCGTCTATCATCATCGGTTCCGGAAGCTTATCTTATGAAATAATGAAAAACCTCGTAGAAAGGTTACCCGTAATGCTTACACCAAAATGGGTATCATCGCTTGCACAACCTATTTGGATTAATGATGTTATATCTTATCTAATTGAATCAATTGAACTAAAAAGTATGGACAGTTGTGTGATTCAAATAGGTGGACCTGATCAAGTCACTTACAAAGAACTAATGAGCATTTATGCAAAAATTTTAGGTAAAAAGAGATTAATGATTTCAGTTCCTGTACTAACACCAAATTTATCAAGTAAATGGCTCGGGCTAGTAACACCAGTTTATGCAAGAGTTGGGAAAAAATTAATAGAAAGCCTGAAATCTGACAGTATCATAGAAAATACTGATCATATTAGTGAATTCACTATTAAACCTATAGGTATTAAAGAATCTTTAATCAGAACCAACAGCGACGTCAATCGACCATCTGAACCAGAGTCCCGATGGTACGACTCAATTTCTTCAGGAATCAGCGAATTCAATTTAAACGATCAAACTAGTTATAAACACCAATACAGAGACACAAGACAAATCACTCTTCGTGTTGACCCGATGAAAGCATTTGACCCTATAAACAAAATAGGTGGGGAAAACGGTTGGTACTTTGCTAACCTTTTATGGAATATTCGTGGATGGATAGATCTTGTAGTTGGAGGAGTAGGATTAAGAAGAAGAACTAGGCGAAATTCAGAAAAATTTATTGTAGGAGACACGTTAGACTGGTGGAGAATTTCAGAATCAAAACATAATCAATTTGTCAGACTAGAAGCAGAAATGAAATTGCCAGGAAAAGCATGGTTAGAATTTCAAGTTTTGGAGGATAAAAAAGGAAGTGTTCTCAAGCAGACTGCGGGGTTTGATACAAATTCAATTTTTGGAAGAATATACTGGTTGGGATTATTACCTTTACACAAAATTATATTTCAGGGAATGCTTAAAAGAATTTCTCAAAAAATACCCAAAACTAGCTAATAACCTTTTCTAAATCCTTTAACCTAAGGCCTGTAGTTTGATAAAAATTTTTCCTCAGCTTGTCTCTAGCAACAGTCATGCGCAGTATTTTAGTTGGACCAGAAATTTTGACACACGAAGCATACGGTTGAGCTGAATACACCCCCTTCACAGGAATTGGTTTACTTTCTTCATTATGGACTATCTCATACTCAACTTGAAACACGTCTTTATTTATTCCTAAAACCCATTCATTTTTAAGTTTTTTGGTTATATTCGAATTTGTGTTTAACCCAGAAACATATTGGATTCTGCCGCATCTTAGACAAGCAATTTCATCTAATCTTCTAATTAAGCGACCATTACAGTGCGAACAATAAGACTCCATTTTCTTTCACCTATAAGTACATACTAACTAAAAAAGTTAGTTAAGTATAACCTAAATTATTTTATCTAATCAAAACACAAAAATCATTGTGTAATAGTGTCAAAAAAGTGTCAACACCTGTGTACTATAACAAACAATTACTGCCATGCAGTAAATTGACTTAAATGAGAATAGTTCCCAAATATTAATAGTGAAACAGTGATAATGTCAAACAAATCATAACTATTAAAACCAATTTACTAGTCAAATGTAACAAAAGTTTTTCATAAAGATTAAAAAAATATTAAAGGTAAATTATCAAGCATAATATTTCGCACTTGACTAGTTAATATTTATCAAGTAATTTCATTTGAAATATCAGATTATTATGGGAATAAAATGGAAATAAAAAAAATATTAATCGCTAATAGAGGCGAAATCGCTATCAGAATTTCTAGAGCTGCTTCAGAATTAGGTATAGAAACCGTATCAATTTACTCTGAAGAAGATTCTAAATCACTCCACACAAAAGTTACAGACGAATCTCTTAGCTTAAACCAATCAGGTGTCCCTGCTTACCTTAATATAGACAGAATCATTGAATTAGCTACATCATCTAACTGTAATGCAATACACCCAGGATATGGGTTTTTAGCAGAAAATTCGGATTTTGCTCAAAAATGTATAGATGCAAATTTGATTTTCATAGGTCCATCTGTAGAAATGTTGCAACTATTTGGAGATAAGGGAACTGCAAGAAAGGCAGCAGACAAAGCCAATGTACCGATACTAAAGGGACTTTATTCTGCAACTACATTGGAAGAAGCTAGAGAATTCTTCAACAGCCTGGGAGAATCTTCTGGAATCATGCTAAAGGCTATCGCTGGAGGTGGAGGCAGAGGGACCAGAGCTGTAACA
>MDSY01122221.1_pt1 | contig 15993 bp, 13 predicted proteins | sample 811131 | NCBI WGS metagenome assembly MDSY01 (sample SAMN05326643, study PRJNA326480) | marine metagenome | isolation source: seawater | place: Atlantic Ocean: South West | collected 2010
AATAGGTGCAGGTCCATAAAGACGAGCAGGTAAAAATTCGGAATTGGCGGGCGCCGGCCCGAAAATTTGGACTTGGCTACGAGCTGTCGCCATGAGCGCAGCACGCTGGCGGCTTCTAGCCGCCGCGCTGCTGGTGACACGGTCAGATGCGCAGCCACCGTCCGTATACACCACCGTCATCTTCTACAACGTGGCGAGCTGCCCGGATGTGACAAACCTCAAGTTTGATTTTCAAGACGGCGTCGCCGAGGGCTCAGGAGAGGAAACCATGTGCCCGGCGATCTTTCGAACGCCGGGCAACCGCTGCCAGGTTCAAGGGCCATATGGGCGTGCTGTGGTCGTTAAGCTTGCCGGGGTTGTGGAGACTCTGGACATCAGGCTGCTCAACCCATCCGAGGAGGATGCCGAGCTTGCTGCGTCGACGTTTGTGCAGCTCTCCACAGATTCGCAGCGACGCAACCTGATCGGTTCGACTCTGAGAGCCTCGACATCCTTTGAAGATTGTAGCGAGGGCATCGGATTCCAGGTAGTCGCCGAGCCAGACCAGACCATCCCGACAGGTTTCTTCCGCGCTGCCTTCCGTCACATGGCGCTTGGAGTCGACAGTGCCGATGTGCGTGTCAACGGGGACAACCTCGTGACACGGCTCTCCCCTGGCGAACGGTTTCAGACGGATCATCGGCTGATGGGCAGCTCCGACATGCCGGATCCAGTGTCGATGACATTCGACGTCGACGCCGAATCTGCCCAGGACCAAGCGCCACGCCTCTTTAGCACGATTTGCGAGCAGTCGACAGTTGCCTATGTCCTCTATGGCTACCCGCCAACGCTGCCGCTCCGGCTCTTACGCGTCGATGACGCGGACGAGGTTTGCGCCTACGACGATTCCAAACTCAACAAGTTCGAGGCCGAGCTGACAATATACAACGCCATGCCTGAGGCGCGAAACTTTGTCTTTGGATTCGGACTCTCACAATTCCTGCCGCGATCAGGTCTCAACCAGTCTACGCCACTTGGGTATCGGGAAGTCTTCATGTCGCGCATCCGGCAGCCTGGTGATGTCTATGCCCGCGTCTTTGATGCAGACACTGGACAGGATCTCGCCGGAACGATCCGCGTGCTCATGCATCCACAGCGGCGAAACATTATCGGCGCCTCGTTGGGAGTCAACGGCTCTCTGGTACTCGATTCGCTTCAGTCCACTGTGCTGCCGCACGCGAAGGCCGAGGCTAGCACGACGGCGGTCCCAGCAGGCCACTTCCGGATGCTCTTCGTTCATGCCGCATCGGGCCTTCCCCAGATGAGCGTCACCATTGATGATGACATTGACCTGCTCACGTTGGCGCCCGGAGAAATGTGTTCGCTCGACTATGAGCTGATTGCTCCCCATACGTCTGGACAACTGGTCAAATTCGCAGCGACATCTGACGCGGGCGAATCCGCATCCAACCTCGTCGACCTCTCGACGCTGTGCGAGGGCGCTGCCTACGTGCACTTGCTTGGGGGCACGCCCTCTGGCGACGACGAGTATGACCCGTTGCTCATGCGTGTGGATGGCACTGGGACTGCTTGCACTCTGCCGCCTTCGCCCGTCGTGGAGGACGATACGGCACCGCTCGTGCTTATCAATCTCCATCCGTCCGGGCGCCGAGTCATCTTCAACTATGGCCGATCACTGCTCCAAATGACAAAGTCCACACGAATACTTGGATACGGGGAGCGGGTGCTGACAGAGGTTCCAGTGGGGGAACTGTACATACGCCTCCGAGAAGAGACGTCGCCGTACGCACAGCTTGTGCCGCCCTCCCTGGTGACGATTAGGGCACAAGCACGTAACGTCATGGTGGCCTTGGACGCGAGCGCTACAGGCAGCGGCGCTTCAACTGACAGCTGCACCCAGGCATCGAGTAGCGCCCTAGAGGATTGGCGCCTCGTGGCTCTGGGGAGTCAAGACCAGCCCATTCCTGCAACGCAAACGCGGCTACTCTTGCTCAATGCCCTCACGGATGGCTGTGTCCCAGCTCATTGTGTCGCCACAAGCGCATCATTGACAACAACATATTCCCAGTCGATTGCCTTGACACCGGGAACCTCGTCATCCGTCTTGCTTGCTGGGGGCAGCACAGCGCAGCTACAATTCAGAGTCACCTCGAGCAGCGCAGCCCCATCGCAGCTCGCCCCAATCACTGTCAGTGTTCCCGCAAATTGCGACGGTTCAGCCCTTCTTGCAGTGGTGGCAGGACAGGCCGGGTGTAATGCGAGTGGGGCATTTGGGCCAACTGTCATCAGCCTGGACTCTGACGACATGGGTGGGAATTGCGTGGCACCTATCGTCCCCACAATCCCGCCCGCAACGGAGTTGCCGGAGAGAACGACAATTGCCCCCGTGACAGAAACAAATTATGACTTCACCGGTCTAGGGGCCGGACCCTTTGAAGCGTTTTCGGGTGCTGCAGCGGGCGGGCCTCAGGCATCATGGACACCTGCAATCTTAACATTGGTTTCGCTGATTTCTGTCAGCCTCAGTTGGTCAGGGCGCTGAGGAAGCGCTCAAAGAGTTCAGTCAGTATTAGTATCATCATCGTGCATGATTTATCTGTGAGTGAGTCTAGTTCAAGTTATGATAACAGTGCTTCTGTCGTGTTCTTCTCAGTATAGCATGCATTTGATGTAGAAAGCGTTAGCATGCTAGTAGTCGTCAACGAGAGTGGCGGAATACCCTACGACTTCAACAGTTAGCACAATTGACCCCCTGTGTATCATTACAAGGCTCGCCCCCTTGGATACAACTTGGTGTACCGCCTCAAGTAGCGCTATCAAGCCTGAGGGGCTCCAGTGTTCAAGCCATTGTGTGCTTCCCTGTACGTACTCGTTTGCTGGTCATGGATTCTGTGATTTCATCTTTTGGAAACACCTGTTCTCTGTGCTTGTCACTAAGACCATCACCGATGGACTTGGAAACGATGATACACGCAAAGATACAACCTGAAGATAAACTCACAATCACTGATCGAGCGATCGTAGACCATGTACGCGGAATGTCACATGCCCTTGGATGTGTTGTGTTGCACACCTAATCAGCAAATACAGTAAGATGTAGATAGGTCTCGACGACACTGCACTTTCATGGCTTCGTGCTGGCTGTTGGTAACTATTCTACTTGCGCGGTGCATCTTCACAGACTTATCGATCTGGCTGTGTTGATTTCTATCCCTACATATCATTTGGTAATAGGGCTTCCCGGCTTGAATCGAGGTGGCTAGTCTCGATTCTAGTTGGTCTGAGATCACAGCTGTTGATACGTGAGTTGTGACACAGCACGGTGCATTGCCATATGCGACCCATGCATTTAGGCAGTCAGCCGATAGCTCCGGCTTGTGTCCAATCCGACAGTTTGGTCTAGACATCGGTTCTAGGTGTTGTGTCGTGGAGCCCATGCTCCTATCCGGAGTTGGTTAAGATCTACTAACTGATTGGTCTGTGCGCGACGCTGCTCGCCAAAGAATGTCGGCGATTCACTGAGCATTTGATGCGTTTTATTACGAGTGAGCCAAGGCTAAGGATGCTACGGTACTTCACCTGATGACTTGTGCGGTGCGGACATGAAAGAGAGGCTACAACAGAGCCATTTCACCGTCGATTGTGGGTGGGAAGAAAGGGCTCCTGGGTGCAGGCTCGCTCGTAGTTCTCCTGTGCCTGTCGCGGCGCTCCTTCCTGGCCGTGCGGCTGTCGTGGATTGCTTGATTCACGGCCCCAAATGGCACGAAGTGTTTTACCGTTGAGGTGTCCAAGTACGCGAAACTTCTTGTCCGCCTACCCCGCCTGCTGGCATCCTGTCTGCCGGCCATGATCTGGCGATCGAGCTGCGTCGAGATGAAGAGTCTCAATCTTGTGGGCACAGTGAGATCACTCAACAACTCCGGGTTGGCCCCCTCGAAGCGTAGCCGCCTCTCGATCTGGTTGTCTTCATCAGCATCGCGGAATTGTGCGTACACATGACCGCCTTGGACTTCGGGGCCAGTTGCAAGATGCGATAGCATGGTTTGGGGTCTTTCCTTGATCCCATACGTGTCTGCCACGGTCCCCCGCTTCGTGATGAGATACACCCCTGCGAAACATGCGCAGACGCCGAGTGCAAAGCCGAGGGCCGTGTTGAGCTCAAAGTTGAGAAAATCCTGATACACGACGCCACTGCCAATGATGGAGCAGAGCGTGAAGCAAATGTAGTAGACGGGCACGACCTTGGAGCTGTCATGGTACTTTTGCGCCTCGTTCAGCTGCTGCATTTGTAATAGCGCAGTGGATACGAGAATGGGCAACAGTAAGTATGGCACCGGTGAGAAAAGCACGCCCACATCTCCATTCAGCCAGTTGGAGATGAAGTTGGATATCGCCGCCGAGCATAGCACCGTGATAGAACCGAGCAGTCTGGGAGGAGACAGAGCAGAGAGGCTCAGTCATCATATGCACTATTTATGCACTGTGCGATTGAGAGCTCTGAGAAGAACAACGTAAAATGACTCGACTCGTTTCTGAGATAGTGCATTCCGCTCATACCACCACGACCACGACCATGGGCAGAGGTGAGTGGCTCGCGCAGTGGCGTGCAAGCGTTGAGTTGAGTATTGCTGTCTAAAACAATTAAGCCGCCGGATTGCGAGCACATAGCGACGTTGAGGAAAACGTTATCCTTGCCATGCGTAGGCTCCAGGTAGAGCAACGCCGCCACAAGCGACTGCGAGCCAAGCAAGGTACACGCCGGTTAAGTCCTTACGCCGAGCTTTCAGATCGCTGCGCCGGGTGGGCTCTCTAAGGCGCTTCGGGCGCTCTCTCAAAGCTTCCTCGGGTGCAGGTAGCAACGACGATGCAATGGGGGCGTGGGGGAGGATTGGGGGTGGAATGGGGAGGGGCGGGGGGCATATGAATAAAGTCGTGATCGAGACGAGGCTCACCACCACGGTGATGAGGAAAATAGCGGAGGCCATGGTCGAGACCAGCTGCTGGAACCTCTCGATCGTAAGGCTATCGATTGCATGGGGAGCATTGACGACAACGACGATCGAGCCTGCAGGTTGGGCGAAAGGAGCAGTCCGTGGGCATCGTTTGAAGAGGCGGGGGGAACTCGAACGATAGCAACACTTTGCTTCGCCTCGACCGGAAGAGTGACTGACAGTGCGGATCGCGACATCAGGTCAAAATGTTGGCTCAGGCCGGATATCTCTGCGCGCACCAAAGACGGTGAGCACAAGCCCGATACCGTTGCGCACGTGGAAGGACTCGCGCAAAAAGAAGAATGCTATCACCGCATTCGCAATCACAGCGACTGCGCCGAGCGGAGCAACTGTGGTCGGCGAAGCCAGCCCAAATGCAGCGAAGTTACCGACCTCGCCTGGTGGGGTTAGGAGGGCAGGCTAGTTCTTATAGAGCGAGGGGGTGCTGCTGAAGGAGGAGGAGGGAGGATCCAGGTGAGAGGCCGGTGCACACCTGAGCACAGGCCTAGTACTGCAAGTGGAAGCAAGCCTTTGCGTGTTGGCGAGAGGTGCACCCACTTCTGGAAAGCGAGAGAGCAGGCGATGAGCAGGTTGCCCGAAATGGCCAGGTAGATGCCCATCTGCGTCACAGGTGACCGACCATCAGTGCTGTCACAGCAGACACGTCACAGGACACGCAAACCGGCCGTGAATGGGCTGCTAGCAGGTGCAGCAGGGCGCACGCGCACTCGACGTGGCGGGATCCCAAGCCAGTTATCGTCGATACCCGCGGCCGTGTCTCGGTCATCATCCTCCGGCCAGGCCGCAACCGCCGCGCGCGGCAGCGATAGGCCGGGCGCCAGGGCCATGCGTTAACTTTTAGGCGCTGCGCATGTCGAATGCCGATATGCGGCGATATATTAACATTGTGACACAATTTCGTGGCAATAAAAGGAGGCGGCAATGGCGCCATATCGGATAAAGCGTTTGACACCTGCCGAGGTGCTTGCGGCCGCCGAGGCGTCCACCTCAGCACCAGCGGCTGCCACCACTGCAGATGCAGCAGTGGCGGCAGCGGCACCAGCAGCTGCTGAGGCGCCAGCGGCTGCTCGGGCGCCAGCGGCATCGTCTGCTGAATCACACGCCCGTAGACAGGACCACAAGAGGCAGCGATATGACCCCAAGGCGCCACCGCACGGCTGGTTGGAGTCTCCCAAGGGTGGCGAGAGCATCTGCGGTCTTTGTCCAGTGAAGACGCCGCTTTCAAAGTCATTCTCCACATCGCCTTTAGAGAGTTGGACGCCCGTGGAGTGTGTGGAGGTGTGAACGCCCAGCTCTCCCTTGACGCACCCCCCTCGCCCCGTGGCCCCATGCAGAGCCATCTGACCCGATCACCGTCACTCTGTTTGGAGCGAGCACGCTCACTCCGTCTGGTGCGAGTTTGAACAGGCGTGCGGAGGCAGTCTCGTCGGATTGGTGATCGATCTCACGAACACAAGCAGGTACTACTCGCCGCAGGAGCTGCCAGATGGCGTCGAGCACCTCAAGCTACCGATTCAGGGACACTCCTGCCCGCCGCAGGAGCAGCTCGATCGAATCATCGGCGCGGTCACTGCGGTTCGCCAACGGCTCGGCCCTCGTGCGGTGGTTGTCATTCATTGCACGCACGGACTCAACCGCACGGGCTTTGTTGTTGCAGAGCTGCTCTGCAAGCTTGAGGGGTATCAGCTAGCGGAGGCTCTCGCCGCCTTCAACACGATCCGCTCGCCCGGGCTCTGGCGCGAGAACTACGTGCAGCAACTTCATGCCCGCTGGGGGGGGCCATTCCCAGCAATCCCACAGCCACCTGCTTGGGAGAGGCAGCATCAGCAATGAACATTATTGAGATCCTTTCTGCACCGTGCAGGATTCGAGGATCTCGTCGAACTTGAATATATCATATATGTGCCACATTGATTAATATCTATAGGAATTTGCAATTTGCAATGTGCTTGTATAATATAAATATTCATATATTCAATATAAGATATTTATTGATATTCAATATTGTTATTGATATTCAATATCGAATATGAATATTGATAAACTCAACGCATTTACATTGTACGTAACACGCAGTACCTAAGCACGTAGCATGTACCTCACGTTCTCACTGGCCACATCACTATTACTATAGCATCATGAGCATGAGCATGAGTGATGCTGAATGGCAACAATGTCAATGGCATTGCACCACTGCGAATCAGGCCTGCTGTCTATTTCACCGCGCACGTGCACCAACATCAGGGGCATACGGTACAGACATAAGATGCCTCGGAACTAGCATGCAATAAATCATTCTATCTAAAGAGAACTCCGTGTGCTGCTCATGCTCTCCTGAGAGCTCACGGCCAGGATGCGACCTGCTCATGTGTAGTCGGAGCGGCAGACTGCACTGGAGAGGGGGGCGGCGAGCTGTGGAGTGATGGTCTCGGACTCGAGAGCCACTGAGAAACCATCTCGGCGACGCAGCTCGGGGTGAGAGGCTTCGGAAGGCAGCGGTCGATACCAAACTCTCGGCAAGTGCACGGATCAGGCTCTGCTGTGAGCGCGACGACACTGGCAGGCGCGACGCCACGTTCCTGGCAGAGCTGGCGGTACCAGCTGCAGAGCGCGTATCCACTGATACCAGGAAGCTCCACCTCGAGCAAGATGAGGTCGAGCCGCGAGGTTTGCTCGAGAGAGGCGGCAAGCATCGGCATGGCCTCTTCAGCGGAGCCACAAGAGTCGATCCACATGTCTAGCTCCTGGAAGAGCGTGCGCGTGGCGGAGGCGGTCACGGAGCAGGGCTCGACGTGCATCACTCTAGAGTGGAAGGCGTGTGTGGTTGCTGGGACTGTGGCCTCCGTGTCTCCAACGCTACGGGGGAGCGTGCTGAGCGAGGAGCCAGCGCGCAGCGGTGACTTTGAGCAGTGTCGACGGCGGAGCTCCTCGAGACGCGGCTGTGCCTTTGGCGAGCAGCTGCAGCGCTGAGGGAGCCATTTGTGTAGCACCTGTCGCAGCGCGCGCTCCGTGACCGGCTTGGGCAAGAGATCCTGGATCCCATGGTTGTAGCAATCGTGCCGGAGCGCTGGTTCGGAGAGTTCTCCACTGCTACAGGCGACCATCACAGTGGGCAGCCAGTTGGGCGGGCCCTCTGAGCGTTGCTCGCCGACACTCAGCTGGTAGTTCCATGACAGTTCGAACCCGCTCGTACGCCCCTGCATGCTCAGGTCGATGATCGCAATGTCGAAGTGCTGCAAGCGCAAGAGCTTCCACGCGTCATCTCCGCAGTCAGCGTATTCCACATGGAGCTGCTGCGAGAGGCCGAACCCCTCGGCGCTGGTGGTGATCTGCTTGAGCAGCAGCTCGATCGTCGCAGCATGCTCGTCGTCTTCACCGACCACCAGCAGCCGCACTGGCGGCGCGTCAACTTGGCGCACATCCGCTTGGCTCACTGCGCCAGAGTGCGCAGCAGCACGAGTCGCAGAGGGCATCGTGGCAGTCTCTGGTGGCGGAGTCGCCGCGGGTGGAGAGGGGTTGGTAGGCTTCTCGGCAGGCGGCCGCTGCATGTGCGCGCTCTGCGTCGTGGCCCCCTCGCACTCGTCGCTCGCGTCGTCGCTCACAGTGTAGTCACTCACCGTGTGGTCGCTGCGATCACTCGATGCACTCGTGGAGCAGATGAAGGTGCCAGGACGCGACTTGTCGGCGGCACCCTTCTTGTCGGCGGCACCCTTCTTGTCGCCTCCACCCGACTTGTTCCGGTGGCCCCCATCCTCGCCCCAGCGCGCGAACACTCGCTCGGCGAGAGTTCGTCGCGTTGAGGACATGGCGCTCGCTGTCTTTTGATTACGATGGCGATCTTTACGTCTGCTTGACGAAGCGACAGCATGATTCCAAAAAAGAGGTGAATCTGTCGCTCCCCCTCATTAAGGTTTTTAGTATCTCCATCTCTATATATATAAGAATAAAACGTGAAAAAAAATACTTCGAGCAGCGAAGCACACCACGTACCTTTAGCATAGCACCCACTCGAAAGTCGAATGATGACGATGGGTCGATCTTGAGTTTCCTGACGGTTGACAAGTCTCGCATCTCGCTCGAGTCTGTGTTTACACTGTCTATGGCTCTCTCTCTCTCTCTCTCAACTCGTGAGTCTGTCTACTCCTTGAGCTCGTATAGCCTGATCGTCTTGTCGTCGCTCACCGTGCAAAAGCGACCGCCTGCACCGCACACACACACACACAAAACGCGCATTCAGAGAGCCATCTGCAGAAGCGCACCTCGGCTGCTCGCCCCCTAATCTTCTTATTCCCCTCCCCCACCCCGCCCCGCAGAGCCGCTCAAGGGCGAGTGCGTCATTACCGTTGGGGTCAAAGGCCACACCCCAGACCTGGTCAGTGTGCACATCGTGGAAGGCCTGTGTGCACGAGCGCGAGCTCGGGTCCCATATGCGAACGGAGCGGTCGCTCGAGCAAGTCACAATATGAGAGCCGTCAGGAGCAAAGGCAGCGTCGAGGATCCAGCTTGAATGACCCTCAAACACGGCCACCTGAGAGGAATCGTGGTGGGGCCCAAACCATTCAGTCATGCACGCATCTCTCATTTGCGGTATATATCTACGCATAACTTGCCCTGGGGTTCTTTTCATGTTCTGCTCAAGGCCCTCTGAGCCCGTGCGCTTTGCTGCTTTTCAAACGAGGAGAGAGAGGGCTGAGACTTTCGCGGCGCAGAGTAGAGGGAGGAATCGCGCAAGGGGGCTCGCCTGGGTGCCCGTCGCCACGTCATACAGGTTGGCGTGCGCATCATCCGATCCGCTCACGAGACTGGCGCCGTCCTGCTAGATGCGGACGCACACACGCCGGCCGTCAGTCTCAAGAGCAATTGGGCAGGTTGCACAGTGAGTTGCGGGGTGAGAGCCGGGGGGGGAGAGCAGACGTTGAGAGCAGAGGTTGAGAGCGAAGGTTGAGAGCAGAGGCTGAGAGCAGAGGTTGAGAGCGGAGGAGGGCCTCCCACCTTGGAAAATGCCACAGTGCGCACAGCCTTCGCGTGCCCCTTGTGACTGTGCAAGACCTTTTGCGCGGCCGCATCGAGGATCGTCACGTGTCCGTCCTCAGATCCGGAGGCGATGTAGCGTCCGCAAGGGCTCCATGCAACGGACATGGCGAACGTAGATCCCGTCTCGATCGACCCCAACTTCTTTCCCGTCGAAACACTCCAGAGGTTCACATCGCCGCTCCACGAACCCGAGGCCACCGTGGAGCCGTCGGGGCTGCAGCTGACTGCCCATGCCTGGACGGGCATTGCGTCGATCGTGTTGATCAGGACGTCACGTTCGAGATCCCATAGCCGAATGAACGAGTCGATCGCGCTCGTCGCCAGCACCTTGGCGTCGCGGCTGATAGAGACGGAGTTGACGCCGAGCGAATGGCCCTTCATCTCACTCTTCTTCTCGATCTGCTGGCCGTTGACGGTCCAGGTGCGCACGGTCTCGTCGCAGGAGCCAGTGACCAACTTCCCATCGCTTGACCAAGCCGCACACCAGATCTGGTCCTCATGCGCCTCATCAAGCTTGTCACGGCTCACATACTGCGCCATGGCAGCGCGGAAAGAGAGTGAATCGTCGCGCACAAGACGTAAAAACTCGGTAGGACCTAGTACAAACGGGTCACCTCGACGAGCTGCTCGCCTTGACGCGCCCAGGGTGAGTTGCGCCAGCACGCTGAAACAGTGTGTGGATCACACCCTCTGCAGCAACCACGGGACGCAAAAATCGCCGTGCTTCCAAAGGCGAGACGCAGCGCCCGTTCCGCTGCGGCTCCGCCATGAAGCTCTCGTTCTGCGTGTTCCTTCTCGGATCGGTGGTTGGAACGGTGATTGCGAATCGGCGTCAGCTTGGCGGAGAGGAAGTGGCGACGCCCTCCACCTATGTGAGCACCTACGAGATCATCGAGACTTTCCCGCACGATCCCACCGCCTTTACTCAAGGTCTCGCCTTTGATTCCGGCGGAAATCTCTACGAGAGCGACGGATTGTACGGGCATTCACAGGTGCGGTCTATTGACGTGCGGACCGGTGAGACGATCAGGTCGACGCGCAATGATCCCAAGATCTTCGGCGAGGGAATCGTCGTCTTTGGAGACCGGCTCGTACAGCTCTGCTGGCGCAGGCACCTCATCTTTGAGTACTCGCTGCCCGGGCTTGAGCTGCTTTCAGAGCGGCCGACCAAGATTGGCGCTGAGGGGTGGGGATTGGCGAGTGACGGCGAGACGCTCTTTGTGACTGACAGCGGCTCCTCGCTCTTTCACGTCCACCCCAAGACTTTCGAGGTTCTCAAGGAGGTTCCGATCCACATGCCAGAGCTCGGACACAAAAAGGTTCATGGGGTCAACGAGCTCGAGTGGGTGAATGGGGAGCTGTGGGGGAACATTTACCCGATGTATCAGCACAAGACCTCCGAGTGTGTCGTCAGGATCGATGCCCAAACCGGAAAAGTGATCGGATTCATAGATCTGCGCGGCCTCTTAGAGAAGCAGCGGCCAAGCGTCCGCTTCAACAGAGCAAACTTTGTCCTCAATGGGATTGCATACCACGAAGGATCGGGCCGGCTCTATGTGACGGGCAAGAAGTGGGACAAGATGTATCAGATCAGGCTCAAGCCAGCTCCGCGCCTTGATATAGACCATGTCAAGTCAGTATGTAACCTCGCTTTGTCGAGCTGACAAGCAAGTGCAAAAGTGAGTCGCCACCATTGTCGAAATGCATCGAGGAGTTCGCAGACGCGAGCGCATGAGTCTCGTCGATGCTGCCGCGGCGAGCGTGCATTGGTTGAATCGGTGTCGTGTCGTCAAATAGTTCAAGCAAAGTTATTATTGTCATGTTAGACTTTTATGTTATTGCTTATAGTTCAAGTTGAAGTTCCTATATGCATATAATATAATACGATATCTTAGGTTCCTACTTATAATCAAAATGAAAATAGGAATCCGAATGCTTTTGATTGATTTATAATAAAAATATTGATCGCGCCATCAGTTGATGCCAGTCTCCTCACTGAGATGCGCATCCCCCGAGTCCCCGGTGCCTAGCCTGAACCAGTTCCAGATGCATATGCATTTGTCCTTAGCGACCGAGACGACTTGTCTTCCATCGGGACTCCAAGCAGCTTGCATCACCTCGTGGGAGTGGGCCACGCCGATAGCCACGGGCGCGCTTAATCGTGCAAGCTCCCAGACTTGCACCTCACCCGATGCGGTGGAGGCCACGAGGAAGTCCCCACCCTGTGTGTCGGCGCCAATGGGCGGAGAGAGCGAGATGTGGTTGAGTCGCTTCTCTTTGCCCATGGCCTGGTCACGCTCCCTCCACGTGACGAGCGTCGCGACACTCTCGGCCTGGTCGCAATCCCAGCAGTTGATAGCGCCCAGATGATCTGCAGTGAGCAACTCGCGGTCACCTTGATTCGTCTGGACCATGGAACGGAACTGGCCCTCTCTCACTTTGTGGGTGACCACGCGCCGTTCTTGCTTCAGATCGACCGTGACGACGGTCTTATCATCGGAGCACGAATGGATCAGGTGCGGCGTCTCATTATCGACGAGCACCGAGGTCACGGCTCCGCGATGCTCAGCGAACTGCGCGACGAGTGAGCGCGACTGTGCGCTCCATAATCGGAGTGTGCCGTCTTCGCCCCCGGACGCGGTGAATTTGTTTGAGACTGCCACAGAGCAGACGCCCGCACGGTGCGCATTGCATATCTCCCAGAGGGGATCACCGCCCAGCCCGTGAATGCCGTGGCAGCGAATGAAGCCATCGGTCCAGCCGGAGATGAGCTCGGTGGCGCTCATTACGAGGCAAGTGGCGTGGGCGGCGGGTCCGCTGCTCACCTTGGTGCTGACTCTCGGCTGGATGTGACAGCAGACCTGGTAGTGCGACAGCTCCCACACACGCAAGACGCCGTCCGCTGAGCCGCTCGCGAACGTCTCGCTCGAGTCTCCAAACGCCATGCAGTGCACCGCGCTCGTATGGCTCGCCATGGCGAGCCCCGTGTTGCTCCCTCCTCCAGCTAGCGGTCCTCCAGCTGGCGCAAGCGTCTCCGCCGAGAGGCGCCAGATGTCGCCGAGATCAGTCCCGGCCAGAAGCTCCTCGCCGTCTGCACTCAGCGTGAGCGCGCGCACCTTGCCTGGCACGCTCGCTTCCTTCTCGAGCGACCAGCTCTGGTCCTGTCCAACGAGCACCTTGATCTTGCCATCGCCGCAACCGCAGAAGGCGAGGCAGCGTCCCTGGGGGTCGAGCTTGCAGGCGAGCGAGAGCAGCCCCCCGCACGAGACCGGCACGCATGCACGGTACACCATGGTCTCCGTGTTGAAGACGCAGAGCTCTCCGGCCGAGGTGCCGGTCACCAAGTAGTTGTTGCCGCCGTGCATCTTGGCGCAGTGAAAGTCGCGTCCGAGCCCAGAGGAGGGCATGGCCATCTCGTGGCTTTTGAGCGTGTGCTGCATCTTGTGCACGTCGAACTCGAGGGTGAATCGGCTCACGCGCGAGGTCAAGCCGCCGTAGAGCGTGTACTGGTCGTGGCGGCTCATCTTACGTGTCGACGCAACGGTCGCACCCCAGCAGAGAAATGAGAGCTGCTTTTGCTTGGAGACGGCAGCGAGGCTGCCGCTGTGCATGTCCCACACGCACAGCTTCGCGTTGCCTGGCTCGTCGTCGCAACCAGCCAAGAAGGCCTCGTCGGGAGAGAAGGCGAGGTTGAGGACGCTGTTCCTCGTGTATGCGGTCCCATCGCTCAGGTGGCTCAAGCAGTAGATCTTTTGGCGGGAGGCAAAGTGCCAGACGATGATCGAGGCCTCCGAGGTTGGAAAGCGCGTCGAAGACGTCTGGCCTGACGCGAGCAACTTCCCAGACGACGAGATTGAGAGCGTGGTGATCTCTTCGGTGTGTCCTCGGAGGAACTCCTGCTGGTGCGGGTCATTCACGTTGGCGATGATGACGAGGCAGCCAATGTAGCTGACGATCGTGTCCTGCTCGGTCGGGTGGAACTGCACCGACGACCCCTGCTCCGTGCTGAACCCGATCATGTGCTCCAGCTCCATCGGCGAAGATTCCTCACCCATGGCGGATGCGGAGCGTTTTTTGCAAATAACCAACACGGGGAGCGGCTATACCCCTTGTCTTTCGTAACAAACGAGGGCTGGCTTGCGTCTACCCCCCCCCCCACGGCATAGCGCAAGCGGCGCAGGTCACGCTCTAGAACACAGACGAAGGAGAGCTTCCCGCGTTCACCATGGGCAAGGGTCAGAAGAAGAAGGGGACGACCATGTCCCTGGCTGAGTTTGCCGGCCCTGAGGCTATCGCCGCCGACCCGATGGCGCTGCCAACTGCGCCCAGGGAGCAGTCAGGAGACGGGTGCGCTCTGGCCTGCCGCTGAGATGGGTGCACCTCTGTCCGTGCCCTCCCTGCAGAGCGTGCGTTGGTGACGCGCACTGCCGAGCTTGCGTCTGGGCCTGGCACGCCTGACGAGCCTCGCCCTGAGCTGACCTGCCCCGGTGTCGCGTGTCCAGGTATGATGACCGCGGCAGGTACGGCGACAGGGATCGCTATCAGGGCCGTGACGGTGATCGCTACGATCGCGGGCCGCGCACCTATGAGAACGACGAAGGTGAGCGTGTAGAGATCGTCTCTCAGGCGGACACCGTCTCCTCCTGGCGCGGCGGCGGCGGCGGCGGCAACAGCTTCCAGCCGCGTGACGGCGGCTATGGCGGCGACCGCGGCGGCTATGGCGGCGACCGCGGCGGCTATGGCGGCGATCGTGGCGGCGATCGCGGCGGCTATGGCGGCGATCGTGGCGGCTATGGTGACCGCGGCGGCGATCGTGGCGGATTTGGCGGCGACCGCGGCGGCTACGGCGGCGATCGTGGCGGCTACGGTGACCGCGGCGGCGATCGTGGCGGCGATCGTGGCGGCTACGGCCGCGACGGCCAGGACGGAGACATGGGCCCACCTCGCTACGAGCGGAGCAGCACGTTCAACCCGCGAGGCCTCAACAAGCCGAGTGTCCCGGACGAGGGTGAGGAGGAGGACCCGCGCTTCCAGCGCGGCCCTGCTCGCGGCGCTGAGCGTGAGGGCGGCTTCGAGCGTGGCAGCGGCTTCGAGCCCCGCGGAGATCGCGGAGATCGCGGAGGCGACCGCGGCGGCAGCCGCTTCGGCGGTGGCGGCGCTGTCGACGACCCGCGGTTTGCGGCCAGTGGGGGGGGCGAGCGGCGCAAGCTCCAGCTGGCGCCGCGCAACAGCACCACCAAGGAGGCTCAAGACACGGAGCGCTCCTCGTCGAAGCCAGACCCTTTTGGCGGTGCCAAGGCGCGCGTCGCTGACCCCATCAAGGAGGCTGGTCCTGCCCCTGAGGAGGCGCCGGCGCCCAAGCCGGATGGGCCGCGCAAGCCCAAGACGGACCCCTTTGGAAACGCGAAGCCGGTCAATGTCTCCTATGGCGATCTCGAGAAGCCCCCCACCGAGGAAGAGGTAGCAGCTGCTGAGGCGGCTAAGGCGGCTGCCGCCGCTGCCGCCGCTGCCGCGGCAGAGGAGGCTGCTGCTGCCCCTCCGGCTGAGGAAGGGTTGCCGCCCATCGAGTCAGTCTCTCTTACAGAGTCCGCGGAATGAGTGCACCTGCGCATCAGCCATGCTCAGGGCACAGCTACTCAGGGCATGCATGAGGGTGGCAGATTTGGCCAGCCATGACGCATCGGCGTACACCGCGCTGCAGTCACGCACTGCGGTAGGAGTAGCACTCTTTGTCGAAGGCCAGCCCCTGCCCCGGGCCGGCAGTCATTATTGTACCTCCATTGGGTTTCTGCACAGTGCGGTCTCGAGACACCGTCTAAACCAAAGTTCGTATGTGACACACACGGTGCATCACGTTTATTCAAATTCTTCTCCATATAATTGAACACGCGCGTACACCATATTGAAAATCTGGATCTGCAATCTCTAAGGAGATCTAATAAAAATA
>MDSY01091524.1_pt1 | contig 15991 bp, 20 predicted proteins | sample 811131 | NCBI WGS metagenome assembly MDSY01 (sample SAMN05326643, study PRJNA326480) | marine metagenome | isolation source: seawater | place: Atlantic Ocean: South West | collected 2010
CTGGGATATCGCCAAGCGGTAAGGCAACGGGTTTTGATCTCGTCATGCGCAGGTTCGAATCCTGCTATCCCAGCCAATTGTTCTTCTCTGTAGCAAAAGACAACCTACTAAAAAAAATATTAGCGATCGCCTAACGTTTATTGCTGGTTTTTTTACTATGCGTTTTTTCGATTGCGATTAGTCTTCAACTTGCCTAGAGTAATACTTTGCTCCACTTATCATCAGCGGCATTAGTATGAACTCTATTGGGCACCATGAATTTAGCCACCATCAATGGTCACGCACGTTACTGTTAACCTTAACCTGCCTAATAACCAGCCTGGCCAGTGCCAATAGTTTACGTATCGCCTATGATGCAGACCCTGTTTCTTTAGATCCTTACGAGCAACTGTCTGGCGGCAGCATGCAACAAGCCCATTTGCTCTATGATCCTTTATTACGATGGACTACCGATCATCAATTAGAAGGTCGCTTGGCGCCTTCATGGCAACGCTTAGATAATCGCACTGTGCGTTTTAACTTACGCCACGATGTTAAGTTTATCAGTGGCAACGCTTTCACAGCTCTTGATGTAAAGTGGAGTTTACAACGTGCTAAAACTAGCGCCGACTTCAAAGCCGTTTTTCAGCCTATTAGCCAAGCTCGGGTGATTGATACCCACACTGTCGACTTAATTACTGACAAACCCTATGCCCTACTAGAAAATATCGCCACCCAATTGTTTATTATGGACAGCCGATTTTACCGGGGTTTTGACGAACAACAAAAAGCCAAAGATGCCATCGAAAACCATGGCCATTCTTATGCATCAATGCATGCCTCGGGTACCGGGCCATTTGTGGTAACTAAACGACAGCAGGGTGTAGGCATCGACCTTAAGAGGCAAACCAACTACTGGGACCATGCCTCCGTTGGCAATGTAAGCCAAATTAGCATCACCCCCATACATGACAGTGCCACCCGCAGTGCGGCTTTGCTAGCAGGAGATTTAGACCTCATTGCCCCCGTACCCCCAATCGATCATTACCATATTGATAAACAACCGGGCATACATTTATTTACCCGTGCTGGTGCGCGCCTAATTAGCTTACAAATGAACCAGCAATCACGCCCAGAATTACGGGACCTTCGTGTTCGCCAAGCTATTATTTATGCCATCAATAACAAAGGTATTGCTAGTAAGATAATGCGCGGTTTTGCTACACCCGCAGGCCAACAGAGTCCTCCTGGCTACGTAGGCCACCTGCCCAAACTTATGCCACGATTTAATTTAGAACTTGCAAAAAAACTAATGGCCCAAGCTGGCCATAGTAAAGATTTTAGGCTCAGCATGATTGCGCCCAATAACCGCTATGTCAATGATGCCAAAATAGCCCAAGCAGTTGTCCTCATGTTAGCCAAGATCAACATTGAAGTTGATCTTGTGACTATGCCCAAAGCTCAGTATTGGCAAAAATATGATCAAGGTGGTGCTGATTTAATGATGTTAGGATGGCATTCAGACACAGAAGATTCAGCAAATTTTAGTGAACTTTTGGCGATGTGCCGTAATGAAAAAAGTGGTTATGGCCGTTACAATGGCGGCCACTATTGCAACCCAGAAGTAGATCGCCTGGTTAGTGCTAGTGCGCAACAAACTGACCCACATAAACGAGCTCAAATATTGCAACAGGTAGAGCAAATTTTGTATCACGATGCTGCCTTTGTACCCTTACATTGGCAACATTTGGCCTGGGGAAGTCGGGGTGGTTTAGACATTGGCAGTGTTCTTACAGTAATGAATGTGCCTTATTTAGCAGACTTGGTCATCAACCAGCCATGACTTATTTACCCCAAATAACGCTGCGCATCTTGACTGGTAGCATCACCATAAGCTTAGCCGCTTGTGTGAGCTACTGGGTCCTTAGTTTGATTAGCCCTAGCCATACCGCTGCACTTTCTTTAGGCCAGTATCTGAACAATTTACTGCATGCAGACTTTGGCCGCTCACAGTTTTATCATCTGCCTAACCTACAAGTCATCGTTGAAAAACTGCCAGCCACCTTTGAACTGGTGATCATTACCAGCCTTATTGTGGCACTATTTGCATTACCACTTGGCCTTTATACCGCTATTGCTCCGCGACAGAAACTAGCCCGAGGCCTTATGGCTTTTAGTTTGTTGGGGATCTCTTTACCAGTATTTTTAACAGGAAGCTTAATGGTATATTTATTTGCTGTAGAGCTTAACTGGCTGCCAGCCTTTGGGCGCGGCGATTTGGTTTGGTTTGGCTCATGGTCCAGTGGCTTATTCACAGCGTCAGGTTGGCAGCATATTGTAATGCCGGCCACTGCACTGAGCCTTACATTACTACCTTTATTTTTACGCTTAATTCGCGCCGAGCTGATCCAAGTAATGCACAGCAATCCTGTGCGTTTAGCTCAAGCTATGGGCATTACTCCTTGGCGTATATGGCTTCGTTACGGTTTACGTAACGCAACTTTACCGATGATCACCATGGCAAGCTTGCAATTTGGCACCCTGATGGCCTATACCCTAGTAGTAGAAACCCTATTTCAATGGCCAGGAGTAGGCAGCCTATTTATGCAAGGTATTATTCGTGGCGACGGTACACTAATTGCTGCTTATCTTGTGTTAGTAAGTATTATGTTTTTACTATTTAACAGCCTGACAGACTTGGCCTATGGGCTATTTAATCCTCACTTAGCACCCGGGCCCCAGCAGACCCAAAAAATACAGCAACACACACCATGAACGCAGCCAAGTACCACGGCCACCATGTTTGGCGACGTTTTAGACGACAGCAGCTGTGGCGTCAGCTAAAAGCTAATAGAACTGCATTTGTTAGTGCCATTGTATTATTGACCTTGGGGGTTCTGGCGCTTATTACTCCCTGGATTAGCCCCTTTGACCCCACTAACATGCAGCAGCAAAATATTATGGATGCTGAGCTGCCACCGTTTTGGCAACAAGGCAATGACCATCGCTTTTTACTTGGTACCGATGGCCTAGGCCGAGACTTAGTGAGCAGTATTTTGTATGGTCTTAAAAACTCCCTTTGGATTGGTTTTTGGGCCGTACTCTTACAATTTACCTTAGGCACCAGTTTGGGCCTTTGTGCAGGCTACTTTGGCGGCTGGGCAGAACGTTTAATCATGAGCTTGGCAGACTTTCAGCTGACGTTTTCAAGCCTTATGTTAGCCATATTAGTACTGGCTATAACCCGCGCTACCATGGGTGCTCACGACTACCATATATGGTCGCCATGGTTGTTGGTTTTAGTGCTGGGGCTGGCAGACTGGCCACAATACGCACGAACACTTAGAGCAAGTGTATTGGCAGAGAAACACAAAGACTACATTGCCGCCGCACAAGTTTTAGGTTACAAAAGCCGACACATCATGGTGTTTCATGTTTTACCAAACACCCTGTCACCGTTATTAGTTATTGCCACCCTACAAATTGCCCATGTCATCCTAGCAGAGGCAGCTTTATCTTTTTTAGACATTGGTATGCCCTACGCCAACCCTTCTTTAGGGGGTTTAATGGGAGCTGGATTTGAATACATGCTCAGTGGCATTTGGTGGATTGCTCTACTACCAGGCCTTGCGTTACTAGCTTTATTACTGAGTATTAACTTAGTGGCTGATTGGTTAAGGGATGCCCTTGATCCTAAGAACTTAGGACAACGGCCATGACTAGTCCATTGCTCAAGGTCACAGACCTGCACGTTAATTTCATATCAAGATGGCCCAACGAACCCAACATCGATGTGCTCCGTGGTGTGTGCTTTGAACTATACCGCGGCGAACGGGTTGCTTTAGTGGGTGAAAGTGGCGCAGGAAAGTCTTTACTGGCCACCAGTATTATTCAATTATTTGATTCCAGCGCCCGCATACGACAAGGCCAAGTCACATTTGAAGGTCAACAGCTGACCCAATTAAAACCCAAACAACTGCGTCAAATTCGAGGCCGGCGCATAGGCATGGTATTCCAAGACCCCATGACTAACCTTAACCCTAGCCTGACCCTAGAACAGCAATTATTAGAATGCATATTGAGCCATCGAAGCATTAGTCGTGCAGAAGCACGTCTGGTCGCTCTGCACAAGTTACGCCAAGTGCATATTCCTGCACCAGAAGCGCGCTTACAGCAATACCCCCACCAGCTCTCTGCAGGCCAAAGACAAAGAGCCACCATCGCTATGGCGTTGGGCACTGGAACCCGCTCTAATCATCGCTGACGAGCCTACCAGCGCGTTAGATGTAACCATGCAGGCGGAAGTAATGAGCTTGCTCACTCACTTGTGCCATAGCAATGGTGTGGCATTATTGTTGATCACCCACGACTTAAGCCTTGTGGCCCATGCCAGCGACCGTTGTTTAATCATGTATGCAGGCCAAATAGTAGAACAAGGGCCTACTAGTGTGCTCATTAACGACGCCCAACATCCTTACACACAAGGCCTTATTAAAGCTTTGCCACAAATGAGTTCTCCTGGCCAAACCTTGTTTCAAATTCCAGGGCAAATGCCTGTTGCACAAGAGCTTGGCAACCACTGCGCTTTTGCTACACGCTGTGAATTTGCCCATGATCGATGCTGGCAACAAACACCAACTATGCCCACTGGTAATGGCCACCGCGCAAGCTGCCATTTATTAACTGCAGCGCAAGCAGGAGATGAGTGATGACCTCTACTCCAGACCTGCTACACATTAGTAACTTACACAAAAGCTATCAAGCCCCAAACCAATCTACGCACTGGTGGCCTCGCCTATTCAATACAGCAAGCACTAGCCAAATCAAAGCCATCAATGGTTTAAGTCTCTCCATAGCTAAAGGTGAGACATTATGCGTAGTAGGAGAAAGTGGTTGTGGTAAATCTACCTTAGCTCGCTTAGTAATGGGGCTAGAACAACCAGATCAAGGCCACATTAACTATCAAGGAAACAACATCAGCGGCCTTAAGCACAAACAACGACAAGATTATCGTCAACGTATGCAAATGGTGTTTCAAGACCCCTACACGGCCCTTAATCCTCGGTTAACTGTATTACATGCACTAGTAGAACCCTTACTTTACCCCCAGCCACAACTTAACCGCCAAAATGCCATTGACCAAGCTATGGCCCAGTTACTCGCAGTAGGGATAGATCCTGCACTAGCACAACGCTTCCCGCATCAGTTATCTGGTGGGCAACGCCAGCGCATCAATATTGCGCGGGCCTTAATGGTACAACCAGAATTTATTGTGGCTGATGAACCTTTGTCGGCATTAGATGTTTCTATTCAGGCCCAAATACTCAACTTATTGGCGCAGCTGCAACAGAAACAGCAACTCACTTTTTTGATTTTTAGCCATAACTTAGCCGCCGTAGAACACATGGCTGACCGTGTGGCAGTGATGTACGAAGGGCAAATATGCGAAATTGCCAGCCGTGAAAAAATATTTAATCAACCTCAGCACCCTTATACACAAGCCTTACTAGCTGCGTCTCCTCAAGTTTATCAGGCCCCCAATAGCCACCACAAGTTGGTCGGTGACGTGCCTAATCGTATTCCTACCCAACAGGGGTGCAGCTTACAAGATCGGTGCCCTAAGGCCTTTGAAACCTGCCGCCATCAAACGCCCAAGGCAATTGAAATGGCGACTGGGCACCAGGTTGCATGTCACCTTGTGGCTGATCCTACAAGCACTGACCCAACAAACCATACTCAAGCAGAATTAGAACAGGGAGACCACCATGACAGTTCACATTAACAGCCAGTTTGATAGCGGCAACATTGAGGTTATTAACACTAAAAGCAATCCAATTGAATTGGCTATACGTTGTGATCATCAATCTGATTTCTATCAATGGTTTCACTTTAGTATGACCGGCGCTAAAGACAAGGACGACTTAAAACTAAGCCTTGTCAACGCCGCAGGCGCAGCTTTTGCAGAAGGTTGGGAGTACTTTCAAGTGGTGGCTTCTTATGACAGGGAAGAATGGTTTAGGGTGCCTACTCACTACCAAGACGGCTGCCTTATTTTTAACCATGCGCCAGAATATGATATAGTTTGGTACAGCTTTTTTACTCCTTACTCTTGGGAAAGGCATCAAGACCTTATTAGTTGGGCACAATCTAGTGATGTTTGTACAGTTACAACCTTGGGTAACACCTTAGATGGTAGACCATTAAGTCTCCTTACTATTGGAGATGAGTTACCACACAAACGTAAAATTTGGCTCACCGCCCGCCAACACCCTGGTGAAACCATGGCCGAATTTGCCATAGAAGGGTTACTAGAAAAGTTACTGGACCCAAGTGATGCTTGCAGCCGAACCTTACTCGCAGATGCAGTGTTTTATATTATCCCCAACATGAACCCAGATGGAAGCGTGCGTGGTCACCTGCGTACCAACGCAGCCGGTGTTAACCTTAACCGTGAATGGTTAAATGCTACTATGGCGCAAAGTCCAGAAGTGTTTTTAACACAACAAAAAATGCGAGTAACAGGCGTAGACCTATTCATTGATTGTCATGGCGATGAAGAAATTCCTTACGTGTTTTTAGTTGATAACCAAGGTATTCCTGCATACGGCCCAAGGTTAGCTAAACTAGAAGCAGACTTTAAACAGCAGTTACTTATCAGCAACCCAGATTATCAAACAGAACACGGCTACGAGACCGATCTGCCAGGCCAAGCAAACCTCTCATTGGCTAGCGCATCCGTTGGCCAAACCTATAACTGTTTATCACTCACCTTAGAGATGCCCTTTATTGACAACTTTAACTTACCAGATGCTATACACGGTTGGTCTGCGCAGCGCAGCAGTGACATGGGCGCAGCCTTGCTACCTGCCATGCTATCTGTGATCAACGAGCTAAGATAACACCATGGAACTCCGTTGGCTGGATGACTTTTGCGCACTCGCTCGCACACGGCATTTTTCCCGTGCAGCTGACGAACGCCATGTAAGTCAGCCAACATTCAGTAGGCGCATCAAGCTTTTAGAAGAAGAAATGGGGGTCATCCTCATCGACCGCAACAGTTTGCCAATGCAACTCACTCCTGCCGGCGAAGTGTTTTTGATTTCGTGTACAGACATTTCTGCACGCCTAAGGCAAACCAAAAGCCAATGCAAAGCAATAGACCAACAACAGCAAGACAAAGTAAGCCTAGCCACAAGCCAATCACTACTGCTTAGTTTTCTACCTCAGTGGCGCAAGCAGTTAACCCAAAAAGCTGCGTCAAAAGCTAGCTCAGAAGCAGGTTTAAATACCCACTTAAATGAAAGTCTTGAGATTAACTTAGCATCTAGTAACTGGCTAGGCAGCGAGTATTGCCAAGCTTTATTACAAGGGCAATGTGATTTATTGATGAGCTATTGGCACCCTGCAATGCAGCTAGACACTGAGTTTAATGATGATGAAGTAGAATATATTCGCCTGGGACAAGACCAGTTGTTACCTGTGAGCGCCAAAAGCTCACTCGATAAACCTATATTCAACCTTTCAGATCACGGCTTTAGCCAGCCCAACCAAATCCCCTATATCGCCTATCAACCGCAAACCTTTCTTAGCCAGGTGATTGCAGCACAAGTGCAACCACTTTTCCCAAGCCAAGCGGTGAGTAGTAAAGCACTTATTCAGCAGGGTTTTGGTTTGGGCTGGTTACCAAAGAGTTTAATCACTACAGAGTTAGAACAGAACTTTCTGTGTATTGCAGGCAATATAGAGTGGCATATTAGTTTAGATATACGCCTATACCGGCGCCGTAATAACCCCAGCCTTAAGCTAAAAGCCCTGTGGGAATTGCTCAGGGAGCACTAAAACGCTTAGCTTTAATACTTACACTTGGGCCGGTAATGCATAGGTTCCCATAACTTGCGCGACAGGTTTGTCATCGCCCCGAGAGTACAACATTACTTCCCCCATCACCAAAAAACGCCCCACTTTAACTAACTTACAACAGCCAACAATATCTTTATCTGCAGCAGGTTTGCGTAAGAAATTAATCAATAAATTCGATGTTACTGCTAATGCGACCAAACCTAGTTCACCCAGCACGGCAACATATAAAGCCACGTCTGCCACGCTCATTAGCACTGGGCCTGAAACCGTGCCGCCAGGCCGTAATTCTTCAATTCCTACTGGGTGACTTACAGTAGACTTTTGATCTCCGACAGATTCAACCACACATTTAGATTGAGGGAACTCATTAGCCAAAAAAGCTGCAATAATTTGTTTGGAAGCCACTGTGATCTCTTTCGGTTAGAACAATCGTTAATAAGGTTTAACTAGAACATTAGGATCCTATCTCAGAAATGATAGCGGTATCGCTATTAGCCTCTGCTGCTAGTTTTGCCCGAGCCGCTTTGCTAATGTACTTAGGCTTATTTTTAGTGCTTAATTTAGCGTTAAATCTTTTGGCTTGTGCCGTTAAAATTTGAACACCCTTTTTACGACGATTCATACATATATCTACTCAATAATTAACACCAGCATAATACCAGCTTCCAGCATGCAACCAAACTGATTCTTATCCGTTGGCAAGCCTATCAGCCCATTTACCACGATGATCTTTTTCACAGTTTTGTTGGGTATCATACGCAATGTGATTGTGCACATTTTTTAATGTAATCCCCACTTCCTGAAGATTCTTATCGATTAGACACGGCAACTGACTTTTATTGATTTGGGACATGAAAAAAGTAAGGTTTGAATTGGTATCAAAAACACACACAACCCTTAAGCTACTTGGGAAGTTTGCATAATTAACCACATGAGTTAACCATTGAAAGCCATCAATTTCCTTTAATGCCACTTCGCACACATCGGTCAGCACAAGCCTAAGTTGATTATCTATTTTTTTATCAGTTTTACGCATAATTTAATGACAGCCTAATATCCACCTAACGGTTTTATTATACACGAAGGTACCTATTTTTTATGAGCAGTAGATGAAAATTAGCCTTTTATTACACATACCCCACTGAAGAAAATATGAGAAAGTTAAGATGATCATTCGCCTAGGCACTAGCAATTGGCCTTTGCAGGGCTTATTGCAAATCACTTAAGTGGTATTACAGCACTAGGTCTGTCTTTCGCGAATCGTTGAGGATATTTCTGATAACCTGCACCTAGAACTTAGCCCTAGAATTAAAAGATGCTATATATTTTTGTGGTGCTCACTTTGAGCGCCTTATTATAATCGCCTCAGCAGTTGCACTTATAGAGCATTAAAATTGACTGGCAGTAAATGTTCAAATCCGGGTTTAGCAAAAAGATAGCCTTGCATTAGTTCAATGCCAAAATCACCCAAACATATAAATTCTTCTTTAGTCTCAACACCCTCTGCTATGGGAGTAATCTTTAGATCACGAAATATGTTCAAACAATTTTTCACTATTGATTGTCGAGCGCTGTCTTCATTGATATTACGAGTAAGTTCCATATCTAACTTTGCAAGGTTAGTTTGAAAATCAGCCAACAAACCCAGGCCAGTATACCCAGAGCCAACATCATCGATTGCCATCAAAAAACCTGATTTATAGTAATAGTCCACTATGGCTTTAATGGCCACACTATCTTTAATCATCTCAACTTCTGCAAATTCAAATATTATTGTTTCAATTGGAAAATTGTACTGCTTGGCTGCGTCCAAAGTAGTGCGGATACAGCGCTCTGGTTTATAAATGGCGTTAGGAAGAAAGTTAATACTAAGCATCGATTCAAGTTTAAGCATAGAGGCCCGCGCTATCGCTTTAACTCTCCAAAGTTGGTCAGTAATAACATAGTATTAACAACTTTCTTTGCCCAGTTCCTAGATACTTGAATACTTCCCCTTTGGCTCATGGGGGGCTTTTACGCAGTACCATCACAATAGTGATATACACGGAGAAAATGCCCCCAAAAGGCCTTAAAAAGCCGTGCTGCGTCTGCATAAGTGCTGATTTTTAAGTGACCAAATTGCTTCCACCTACGGGCGCCTAAGTTACCTAAAACAGGGTTTATGGAATCATTTATAGCTGCAAAGAACAGCAAAAAGTAGAAATTATTATTGCTCTTTTTATAAAACTTGTTATTATCATCCATCGTAGTCGGGGAGCCTTAGAGGCTGAGATTGATTTATCAAGACCCGTTGAACCTGATCCAGTTAACACTGGCGGAGGGAACTATAGGTCTTGCTTTACATGATTTAATCTACCTTTAGGGGTTGTAAAATCTAAGCCTGATAAAGTTCCTCAACGCTAGCGTTAGGTACTTTTATGGCACACACCACAGCAGCGCCCCTTACCAAAAAAGACGCAACCAAAGCTTCCCTGATACCTATTGTCCTCACTATTGCCGGCTCTGATAGCAGCGGCGGTGCTGGTATACAAGCTGATATTAAAGCCATATCTGCAACAGGCAGTTATGCCTGTTCTGTTATTACCGCCATTACTGCTCAAAACACCCTGGGCGTGCTCGCCATTTTCCCCATCCCACTTGAACACATCGAAAAGCAACTTGATGCCGTTTTTACCGATCTAAACGTGGTTGCAGTTAAAGTTGGCATGCTAGCTGATAGTGACATCATCAAAATAGTTGTGGCAAAAATAAAGCAGTATCAACCTAAATTCTTAGTAGTAGATCCTGTCATGATCACCACTAGCGGTGAATCACTGTTAGCCCAATCTGCAATTGGCGTCCTCAAATCTGAACTCCTGCCATTAGCCAATATTATTACTCCAAATTTACCAGAAGCTGCAGCCCTCATTGGCAGTGCGGTGCCAAGCAACCAAACTGAGATGGTTAACATGGCCAAAGACCTTCGCCAACTAGGTGCGAAGGCCATATTGCTCAAGGGTGGCCACCTGGTAGATGAAGATAACAGCACCGACCTACTGATACTTCCAGCACATGTGCACCTGCTAACGGCAAAACGGATCAACACCCGCAACACGCATGGCACAGGTTGTACCCTATCTTCGGCTATTGCCTCTTACCTAGCCCAAGGCAATGGTTTGTTACTAGCAGTGCAACTTGGTAAACGGTATATATCTAATGCTATTGCTCACGCTGATGATTTAAAGGTTGGTAACGGTAACGGACCAGTCAATCACTTTTTCAATGGCCATGCTGATGTCTGCTAACAGCTTGGGGCTGATGGGCCAACAAAATGCCATTGGTATAGACATATCAGGCGGTTATCTGCGTTACCACAACAGCTTAGAGGCGACCATCGCAGGGCTTAATGTTCGTATCCCAGCAGGCGCTTGGACCTGTATTTTGGGACGTAGCGGTTGTGGTAAACGTTCGTTACTTCGTTACCTTGCTAACCTCTTAAAAGACACAGCACATTGGCAAGGTGAAGTTACCACATTACCTTTGGGCAACAGTAAACATGCAATCGCCTATATGGCACAGGAAGACCTGCTGATGCCATGGTTATCAGCACTAGATAATGTCATGTTAAGCACTCAATTTGGCAGTATGCCTAGCCGCATAAAAAAAACTCAATGGCAGTTTGATAAAGCTCACTCGTTGTTGCAAAAAGTGGGGCTTGGCAACAAAGCCAACCACTTGCCAGAACAATTGTCAGGTGGCATGCGCCAACGTGTTGCACTGGCAAGGACCCTCATGCAAGACCAGCCAGTAGTTCTGATGGATGACCCTTTCTCCGCCCTAGATGCAGTAACGCGTTATCGTCTGCAAAACCTTGCTTATCAATTATTACAGGACAAAACGGTGGTATTGATCACCCATGATCCGCAAGAAGCCATTCGTTTAGCAAATCAACTTTACATTATGCAAGGCCGGCCAGCGTTTGCAGAGCTTTTAGTTGCTCCAACCTCTCCGACACCCCGGAACTTTGATGCTCAGTGCGCTGAACTTCAGCAGACCATTATGGATCGCCTGGAGCAGGATTATGAGTAATTTAAACGCTTTAATGCCAGTTAAATTACACCCTAAAAAATTCCTATCTAACCCACTGATGCGCATGATCGTAAGCACTGCAGTTATTATTGGCTTATGGCAAGGATTAGTGATTGGGTTAGAGCTGCCCTCATTCATTTTACCTAGCCCTTTTGCAGTATTTGAAAAGCTAATAGACAGACATGACGTTCTGCTAAGACACAGCTGGGTTACGGCTCAAGAGATTTTACTTGGCCTACTGCTTGGTTTAACAATGGGACTAATCTTTGCCTTTCAAATGCTGTTATTTAAGCCTGTGAAACGCTGGATGCTGCCCATTTTAATCGCCAGCCAGGCTATTCCCGTATTTGCTATGGCACCAGTCTTGATGCTCTGGCTAGGTTACGGCATTGCATCCAAAATAGTGATGGCGGCGTTGATTATTTTTTTCCCTATTACTACCTGCTGTTACGACGGTTTACGAAATACCCCCCGTGGCTATCTAGACCTAGCTAAAACCATGGGCGCGACCAAATGGCAAATGCTACGTCATATTCAGCTGCCTGCTGCTTTACCAGCCATTGCTTCTGGTATTCGTGTAGCTGCTGTTATAGCGCCCATTGGAGCTGTTGCTGGAGAGTGGGTTGGCTCAAGTGAAGGTTTGGGTTATCTCATGTTGCAGGCAAATGCGTGCATGATGATAGACGAAATGTTTGCCGCCCTCTTTATTTTATCGATTTTGTCTATCACACTTTATTTTGGGGCAGACACATTACTTAAAAAACTTATCCCTTGGAAAGCCTAACAAAAAACATTACTTAAACAATTACATACCCACTTAAAAACTTAAGGAAAACTTATGAAAATCAGTACTATACTTTATGCATTGGCACTTGCTGGAAGCCTAATGGCCACTACAGTTTCGGCTGAAACAAAAAACCTCACACTAATGCTGGATTGGTTTGTGAACCCCAATCATGGTCCTGTAGTCATAGCTAAAGAACGTGGTTATTTTAAAGCCCAAGGCCTTAATGTTGAAATTCAAGAGCCCGCAGACCCTAGCATGCCACCCAAGCTCGTGGCTGCAAACAAGATCGATTTAGCCATCAGTTATCAGCCTAGTTTGATTATTGATGTGGCGGCTGGTTTACCTTTAATTCGCTCTGCAACCTTAATTTCTACACCTTTGAATACCCTCATGGTGCTGGACAATAATAACATCAACGATTTGTCTGATCTAAAAGGTAAAAAAATAGGCATTGCCATCGCGGGTAATGAAGAAGCCTCAATAGGCACCATGCTTCAAACTGGCGATGTTAAGTATGATGAAGTTGACATTATCAATGTAGGCTGGGCGCTTTCATCGTCATTGGCATCTGGCAAGGTGGATGCTATTTGGGGTGGTTTACGTAACTTTGAAATCAATCAACTCGCTCTTGAAGGGTTTGCAGTAAAGGCATTTTTTCCAGAAGAGTATGGAGTGCCTGTCTATGACGAACTAATTTTTGTTGCTAATGCACAGACCTACGATAAAAGTGCAATTAGGGGTTTTAATAAAGCTATAGAGCAAGCAGTCATTTACATTATCAATCACCCTCAAGATGCTTGGAACGAATTTGTTGCATACGCCCCAGACACATTAAACAATGAGCTCAACAAACGTGCCTGGAAAGATACCCTTACACGCTTTGCAAGGCGTCCGTCTGCAGTGGATTTACAGCGTTACGATAACTATGCAGAATTTATGTATGCACAAGAAATAATTAATACGTTACCAAAGGCCACAGACTATGTGCCTACCTTGTAGTTAATTATTTTTATGTACTCACCCATTAACACTAATCAGGCGGCTACTTCATGAACCATCAAGATTTAATCAATGCGTGTCGCCAAGATTGGCTTGCATACACCCAACATGGGTTTATTGAACAACTTGCAAAAGGCACACTGGCACACTGGCACACTGGCACACTGGCACAGCCATGTGACCTGCATTACCTTAAACAAGATTTCTTATTTTTAAAGCAATATGCACGTGCTCATGCACTAGCAATTTACAAAGCAGACTCCTTAGCTCATATGCGCACAGCACTCACTAGTGTCAATGCACTGTTAGGTTCAGAACTTAAACACCATGTGGATTATTGTGCTGACTGGGGCCTAACTGAGTCAGACCTGGAGGCGGAGGATGAAGATTTTGGCACGGTAGCCTATACGCGCTATGTCATGGACGCAGGAATGAAAGGCAATATGGTTGATTTATACGTGGCCTTGGCGCCCTGTTCCATTGGCTACGCAGAGATTGGCCGCAATCTGACCACAGATAAACATACCAAGCGACACGGCAATCCATTTGAGAGTTGGATTAGCCTTTATGGTGGCGATCAATTCCAGCATGGAGTCACCCAAAGCACTACTCAGGTAGATAGGCTTATTGCTGAAATTGACTCCCAAAGTCAGCGTGGGCAGGATCTAATGAAAGTATTTAGCACAGCAACACGAATGGAAATTATTTTTTGGCAGCAAGCTTTAAATGCTGTCTCTTTGGAGCATGTATGAAGCACAAACTAGACTCACATATCGATACCATCATAACCGCGTTAAGCGCGGTACGTGAGCAAAAACCTCTGGTGGTCAATATTACTAACTATGTGGTGATGAATAATACAGCCAACGCATTGCTGGCCATTGGCGCGTCGCCCATCATGGCTCATTCAAGTCAAGAAATGGCAGAAATGATGTCGTTTGCTGGGGCGCTGGTGATCAATATTGGCACCCTGGATAGCCAATGGACACCTCGCATGGAATTTGCAGTGGCACAGGCCAATATTAATAACAAGATCGTGGTACTTGATCCAGTTGGATGTGGAGCTAGCCAATTACGCACCCAAACATCACGTCATATTGCCCAAGCTGCCAATAAATTAATTATTCGGGGTAATGCTTCTGAGATTATTGCCTTGGCTGGCGAAGAAGGCCGAAACAAAGGGGTTGATGCCCAAGATACGAGTGAATCTGCAGTTACAGCCGCCCACCATTTAGCTAAAAAAAATCAATGCAGCGTCGTTATTTCTGGGGCTAGTGATTATGTGATCACACCTACGGGGCAAGTTAAGTTGCAAAATGGTCATGAAATAATGCAACAAGTTACGGGGATGGGGTGTTCTTTAAGCGCCCTTGCTGGCGCCTTTGCTGCCGTAGGAGAAGACACAGGGTTAGCAGCAACTGCAGTTTTCGGCGTGGCCGGCGAGATAGCTGCAGAGCAGTCAAAGGGTCCGGGGAGCCTACAGCCTAATATTTTGGATGCCCTATATCAGTTGGATGAAAAAACATTAATTCAGCGTTTAAAATTAACTTGATGTTATTTTTTTAAAGCCTTTTTTATTGACCAAACAGCTTGTATACAAAGAGTAACGTTAAACGTGAACCCATATCGTCTATATTTAGTCACTGATGACCAGCAAGATCTAACAACATTAAAACATGTTGTTAGAGAGGCTGTGGCAGGCGGCGTAACTATGGTGCAAGTGAGAGAAAAGGGAGCCGACATTCGTTGCTTTATTGACCGAGCGCTAGCAGTAAAAGCAGTATTAAAAGGTACCGGTGTACCATTAATTATTAATGATCGGGTGGATGTGGCATTAGCAGTTGATGCCGAGGGTGTGCATCTTGGCCAATCAGATATGCCGGTCGATAGGGCTCGTCAGATAATAGGTAACGATAAAATAATCGGCCTATCGATTGAAAACAAACAGCAGCTTATTGAAGCAGAGCACCTGCCTGTGGATTATTTAGGGCTCAGTGCAATTTTTTCCACCCCAACAAAAACCAACATTAACACACAGTGGGGTATTAAAGGACTGATAACCGCCCTGGAGTTAAGCTCTATTCCCATGGTGGCAATTGGGGGCATTAACACCAAGAATCTGGCTGCTATTATTGCTACTGGTGTTGATGGTGTGGCTCTAGTATCAGCTATTTGTCATGCGCCCTGCCCTCAAAAAGCGGCCCGTAACTTTAGTGATTTAACACATCAAACCGCTTTATTTCACCATAAGAGCGTGACCTAATTTTGAAGCCTGAAAGGGGATTAGCTACACCGGCA
>MDSY01123923.1_pt1 | contig 15984 bp, 14 predicted proteins | sample 811131 | NCBI WGS metagenome assembly MDSY01 (sample SAMN05326643, study PRJNA326480) | marine metagenome | isolation source: seawater | place: Atlantic Ocean: South West | collected 2010
TCTTGAGAATAGTATAGTAACCCACGATGCTGGAGGGCCAAGAGATTGCATGGTTCCATTTTTTACAGCAACTAATCCTCATAGCTATATAGGCTGGGGTAAAACTACACATCTTGGATTTGGAATTCCACTAATGATTGGAGCCAAATTAGCCGAGCCGGATAAATTTTGTTTAAACTACATGGGTGATGGTGCCTGGGGAATGTCAGGGACAGATATCGAATCAGCAACAAGATTAGGTCTTCCAATAACTACTGTATTGTTAAATAATGGTGGTATGGCTACATATCCTGGCGGATTCCCAACTGCTAGAGAACAATATGGTGTTTCTGAAATGATAGGTAATTACGCAAAAATAACTGAAGGAATGGGTGGATATGGAATTGAAGTTAATAAGCCAGACGAAATAGCACCTGCAATAATAAAAGCACAAGAAATTAATGCTAAAGGTCAATCAGTACTAATTGATATTAAGTCTAATTATTATCATAAGAAATCAAATTTTAGAAGCTAAATTAAATCTGCTTAGTCTTAAGAATTCTAATTCCTTTGGAAACTTAGAATTTATTAGCATTTCTGAAATTATTTCTCCAACCACGCTTGAAAATTTAAAACCATGCCCTGAAAATCCCCCAGCTAAAAAGACTTGAGAGAAGTTTGGATGTTGATCTATAATAAAATTCTCATCCGGTGTATTTGTAAACATGCAAGTCTGGTATTGCAGTAATTTACCATTTGCTTCGGGAAAATATCTGGAAATTGCTGACCTAAGTACATGCTCATCCTGCTTAGATAAACTTGTATTCTGATTATCTGGATTAGCTATTTCATTGAGATGATTATATTTACCAATCTTAAATCCTTCTATTTCATGAATTGGAAATCCATAAAATCTTCCTTCGTCAACCGAACATGAAAAAACTGGGAAATTGTTTTTAAATTTGCTATCATTTTTAGTCTTAAACCATCCAAGAACTTGCCTTTCTGGAACTGCTAAATTTAATAATTCTGGTACTAATTTATTTATCCATGAACCAGTAGTAATTACCAATGAATTAGATTTATATATAGATTTATTTGTGACAACTGACACTTCGCCATTATTAACTTCCCAATTTATAACTTTTTCATTAGATGATACCTTTGCTTTATGTGCAACAGCTAATTTTGTATAATTTTCTATGACTTTTTCTGACAATAAAAAACCACCATCTTTTTGGAATAAACCTTTATAATTATGGGGAAAGTTATAAGCTGGAAATTTTTTTGAAATTTCACTACTATTTAATACTTTATGAGGAATTTTATGTTCTAAACAAGAACTTAAAGAGCCTGAAAAAACCCAATGATTTTCTTCAGAAATATCAAGTGAACCCGTCTTATAAAGTATTTTTTCATTTGAAACTTTTTCTAGGTCGTACCATAGTTCATATGCTCTTCTAAGTAATGGAACATAAGCTGGATGTTCAGAGTATGCTAATCTTATTATCCTATTTATTCCATGCGATGAACCAATAGAATTGGGAATATTTGATTGTTCTATTCCTAGGACGGATTTTTTATTCTTAGCTAGTTGATAAAGTGTAGAACTACCCATAGCTCCCAAGCCTATAACAATTGTGTCAAACTTTTTTTCTAGATTTTTTATAACCATGTAACAATGTTTTCAATAAGTTGATTTTATGATAAAACTAAATCTGTTATAAATCATTAATAAACTTGGAAGCAACATGGTGAAAAATGTCAAATAAGGAATTTTATTATCCAAATGATTCTTTTAGTAAAAATGCATATTTTAAAAACTTTGAAGAATACAAAAGTGAATACGAAAGATCAGTAAATGACCCTGAAAGTTTTTGGGAAGAAAAGGCATCTGAGTACTTCTGGTTTAAAAAATGGGATAAAGTAAGAGATTATAACTTTGATTTACGTAATGGACCTATAAATATTAGGTGGTTTGAGGGCGGAAAAACTAATATTTCTTATAACTGTTTAGATAGACATTTAGAATCAATAGGTGAAAAGACTGCTATTATTTGGGAAGGAAACGAACCAGGAGAAGACAGAGTTATTTCATATAATGAACTCCATAAAGAAGTCTCGAAATTTTCAAATGTGTTAAAGTCTAAAGGTGTAAAAAAAGGAGACAGAGTATCTATATATATGCCAATGATTCCTGAGTTAGCAATTGCTATGCTAGCTTGCGCAAGAATTGGGGCTATACATTCAATAGTTTTTGGAGGTTTTTCTGCTGAGGCCTTAGCAGATAGAATTGCTGATTCAAGCTGTTCAATACTTATAACATGTAATGGAACATATCGTGGTGATAAGGCTATAGAAATGAAACCCGTAGCAGATGAAGCAATAGATTTAGCTGAAAAATTGATGGACTCTAAAGTAAACACTTGCATAGTAGTTGAAAGGGTTAAGAATAAAGAAATTGAATGTTCTATGAATTTAGATAGAGATTTTTGGTGGCATAATTTGATGAATAGTTCAAATGAAATATGTGATGCTGAGCCAATGGACTCTGAAGATCCTTTATTTATACTTTATACTTCTGGGTCAACAGGTAAACCAAAAGGAGTCTTACATTCAACTGCAGGATATATGATATATACTTCCCAAACCCACAAATATATATTCGATTACCAAGAAAATGATGTTTATTTCTGTACAGCTGATATCGGTTGGGTTACTGGTCATTCATATATAATATATGGTCCACTTGCAAATGGCGCCACTACATTAATGTTTGAAGGGATACCTACATACCCAGAGCCCGATAGATTTTGGCAAATAGTGGAAAAATGGAATGTGAACCAATTTTACACAGCCCCAACCGCTATTAGAGCAATAGCTAGACTTGGAGATGATTATCCAAACAAATATAAAATGAGTTCTTTAAAGTTATTGGGTTCTGTAGGAGAACCTATCAATCCTGAAGCCTGGCGTTGGTACTATAAAAACGTAGGCAAAGAACGTTGTCCTATTGTTGATACATGGTGGCAAACTGAGACTGGAGGTATTCTAATTACCCCAATACCGGGTGCGATTCCAACAAAACCAGGATCAGCAACATTGCCATTTTTTGGAATTGAACCAGAAATTCTTGAATCAGAAACTGGGAAGCCAATCAATGGAAATAACGTTTCTGGAGTGCTAGCAATAAAAAAAACATGGCCCGGGCAAATGAGAACTGTTTACGGTGATCATTCTAGATTTGAATCTACCTATTTTGAAATGTATAAAGGTTACTACTTCACTGGAGATGGAGCTACTAGAGATAAAGATGGGTATTATTGGGTTACTGGAAGAGTAGACGATGTTATTAATGTTTCAGGGCATAGAATGGGTACCGCAGAAGTTGAAAGCGCTTTGGTGTTACATGATGCAGTAGCAGAAGCTGCAGTCGTAGGTTTTCCACACGATGTTAAGGGTCAAGGAATTTATGCTTACGTAACCCTAAATGTGGGTGAGAAATACACAAATGAACTTATAGATGATCTAAAAAGACAAGTAAGAAATGTTATTGGCCCAATAGCTACACCTGATGTAATTCACTGGGCGCCATCTCTACCAAAAACCAGATCAGGCAAGATTATGAGAAGGATACTTAGAAAAATTGCCACTGACGAAATTGATACTATAGGTGATACTTCTACACTAGCGGAGCCTGAGGTTGTTGAGCAACTAATAAATAATAAAATTTCCTAATTAGTCTTTTTCAATTTTTTTGGCAACTTTATCTATTTGTTTTAAGTCAAGGTCATTATCATTCTGATCAATAATATTGATTTCTTTAAATTTTTTTGCAGTAACAAACACCCTTGATTGGAATGAACTTACTGCTTTATTATACGCATCAACTGTTCTTCCAAGAGTGGTTCCTATGCTCCCAAAATGTTCAGTAAAAACGCTTAATCTTTCATATAACTCTCTACCTAAATCTGAAATTTGTTTTGCATTTTCTGCCATTGATTCTTCACGCCAACCAACAGCAAAAGACTTTAATAATGCAAGTAGCGATAATGGAGATGCTATGATGACATTTTTGTTACTAGCCCACTCAAGTAATGATGAGTCATTATCTAGAACAGACATATATACAGATTCGATAGGTATAAACATAACTACTAATTCTGGAGAATCAGGGAATTGATCCCAATATTTTTTTGATGATAGTGAATTCACATGGTCTCTTGTATTTTTTATGTGTTGCGATATATAATTTTCTTTAATTTTTTTGTCTTCAGACTCGATAGATTTTATATAAGCATCCATAGGAGTTTTTGCATCAACAACTATATTTTTTCCCCCTGCCATATTTACTACTAAATCAGGAATGATTCTTGAATCATCATCAGAGAAAACTTTCTGTTCAACAAAATCACAAAATTTCATCATCCCAGCAATTTCCACAACTCTACGTAGTTGCATTTCACCCCATGCACCTCTTAAGTTAGGAGCTCTAAGAGCCTTAGAAAGATCTGATGTTTCCTTAATCAATACATTCATCTGCTCATAAGTCGATGCTTGAGACCTTATTCTATCTTTGTCAAAAATCTCAATTCTGTTATCTATGGCTTTAATTGTTTCTATAGCTGGATTAATTAACTTTTGTATTTCTACGTGACGTTTTTCAAGATCTGATTTTGCCTGATTTTGATAATTGCTCATTTTTTCATTAGCTAAAGTTAGAAAAGACTCATTATTATTTTTTAAAGCATCTGATGCAATATTGGCAAATGTTTCCTTTAAATTTATTGAATTATTATTTATTTGTTCTTTTTGTTCAAGAATATTTTTAATTTCCGAATTCTTAACATCAATCTTCAACTTCCAAAAAACAGAACATAAAATTACACCTATAGTAAATGCTAATACTCCTATAATTATTTGCTCCATGTTAAACTCCTTAGCAAATCAATTGATCCATTGATTTGATGCATTCTGATCATTATCTGTAATATTTAGATATTGGTTGTTTTCAGGATTAACTTCATATTTTTTTACTTCATCAATATTTAGATCTAAACCTAAACCTGGCAAATTGTTTGGCAAAATAGCTCCATTTTCAATAGTAAACATTGGATTAATTATTTTTTCAAATGTCTTAAACCATGTATGCAGGCATTCTTGCCTATATAAATTTGGTGTTGTCATGCATACTTGAAATCCAGCGGCAATTGATATCGGCCCCAAAGCATCGTGCGGACTAATTCTAATGTAGTTTACTTCAGCCTGAGCTGCAATTCTTCTTAACTCAGATATACCACCACACCACGCAACGTCTGGCATAACATATTCAGCTAGTCGATTATTAAATATTTCTGTATAGTCCCATCTTGTAAAATGACGTTCTCCTATACAAATTGGGATATTGATATTTTCTTTTACTTGCCTTAGAGCATTATGATTTTCTACATGAATAGGTTCTTCTAACCATACTAAATTAATATCTTCTAATTGTTTTCCTGCAGCGATAGCAGATGCAACATCAAACCTTGCATGAGCATCAACCATCAGCTCATAATCATCACCAACAGCTTCTCTCAATGTTTTCATCCATTCAAGAGATAGCCTAAGTAGTTTAGGTGTAAGTCTTTCAACCTCAGATGGGCCGGAGTAACCATTAATGCTTGATGGGAATGGATCAGTCTTAATAGCATCGTACCCTGCTTTTTTTGTCTCTTTTGCAGCTTTAGCTAAAGATTCCAAACGTCCTGGGTCAGAATTGTAATCTAGATACAAAGGAACTTCCTTATCAGCACCTGCTAATAATTTTTTGTCTCTTTTGTCAGAATTATAATCTTGAACATGAGTATACAATGGAACTCTATCCCTAACAGCCCCACCTAATAAATTATATATAGGAGTATTTAATACTTTTCCTTTGATATCCCACAAGGCAATATCAATAGCACTTATAAGGTGAGATACATAACCTCGACCATTTAAGTCATCGTAAGAATGAAAAATAGTTTGCCATATATTTTCAATATTACTTGCATCCATTCCTATAATCATAGATCTAAGTGAATTAATGCCATTAACAAGATGCAAATTTACACTATAATCTGTGCACTCGCCAAATCCATAATATCCATCATCTGTTTCAACTTTTACAAAAAGCCATGGTAAACCTTCAATTGGCATTGTTACTATGGGGGTGATATTTGAAATTTTCATTTATTTTATCCTTGCATAAGTTTATAATATGAATATACAACAAATTTCTTTGAAAAAAAAATATCTATGTCCTTAAAATCTTAAAAATAGAAAAAATTATGAGTAAAAATGAAATTGATTATAAACAATGCGCTGATTATCTATCAAAAAGAGATTCAAACCTGGAACAATTAGTAAAAAAGCATGGTATTGTAAAACTACCTCCCAAAGAGGATCCATTCACAAAGTTTATTAAAATTATTGTCAATCAACAACTATCCAATAAAGCTGCATCTACTATATTTAGTAGGCTAGAAAGTAAAATATCGAAATTTAATCCAACTTATATAAAAGAATTAGATGATGAAGTATTTCGTGAAGCTGGAATTTCTAAACAAAAAGCTTCATATATAAAAAATGTATCTAAAATATTCCTTTCTAATAATGACATTGAAAAATATCTTGAAAGGCTGGATGATTTTGAATTAGAAAAATACCTTACATCTATCAAAGGATTAGGCCAATGGTCCTCTAGTATGTATATGATGTTCAATATGCATCGTCTGAATATTTTTACTTCTGGAGATGTAGCTTTGAATAAAGCTATAAGGCAGATATATGATGTTGATGTGAAAAAACAGTCAAATCTTTCTAAACTTAAGAAATTAGAAACATTATGGTCTCCTTATAGGACAATCGCTTGCCTTTATCTTTGGAAATATGTTGATTCAGATGAATCTTTTTTGTAAAAATTACATTATTTGGAACTTTTAGTCCTTTATTTATATCTAATTTACATGCTGATTATTTATAATTGTGAACTATGAAAAAAATTAAATTTATGGATACTTCATTTCGAGATGGATTTCAATCTTGTTACGGAGCTAGAGTAAAAACTGAAGATTTCCTGCCAGTCTTATCAGCTGCTGTTGATGCAGGAAATTACAACTTTGAAATAGGTGGTGGGGCAAGATTTCAAAGTTTATATTTTTATTGTCAAGAAGATGCTTTTGACATGATGGATAGTGCAAGAAAAATTGTTGGTGAAGAAATTAATTTGCAAACATTAGCCAGGGGCGTTAATGTTGTAGGCCTTGAATCCCAATCAAGAGACATTGTAAATTTGCATGCAAAATTGTTTAAAAAACATGGAATTACAACTATTAGAAATTTTGATGCTCTTATGGATATAAGAAATTTAGCTTATTCAGGAGAATGTATTACTAATGCTGGACTAAATCATCAAATTGTCATAGCACTTATGGGTCTTCCTCCAAGTTTAAAAGAAAATTACTATCATTCAGCTGAATTTTATACTGATAAAATAAAGGAAATAATAAAAGCAGATATTCCATTTGACAGTTTGGCTTTTAAAGATGCCTCAGGAACAACTCCTCCATCAGTTATTTATGATTCTATAAAGTCTGCTAGAAAGTTATTGCCTAAGGACACTATGATTCAATTCCATACTCATGATACAGCTGGTATGGGAGTATCATGTAACATGGCAGCTGTAGAAGCAGGTGCTGATATGATTGATTTAGCAATGTCCCCTGTTAGCGGAGGAACTTCCCAAGCAGATATCTTAACTATGTGGCAAAGTTTACGAGGTACAGAATACACTCTTGATATTAATGAAGAAAAAATTCTAGAAGTTGAAAAATTTTTTGGAGAACAAATGGACAAATACTTTCTTCCCCCTGAAGCTATTACGGTAGACCCAATAATACCATTTTCTCCTATGCCTGGTGGAGCACTCACTGCAAATACGCAAATGATGAGAGATAACAATTCATTTCATTTATTTACAAAAGTTATAGAGAACATGAGAGAAGTGGTTGCAAAAGGTGGATATGGAACTTCAGTTACACCAGTTTCCCAATTCTATTTTCAGCAAGCATTCTCTAATACTGTTCAAGGTAACTGGAAAAAGATTTCAGATAACTATGGAAAAATGATTCTAGGATATTTTGGTAAAACTCCAACAGTTCCTGATGCAGAAATCATGAAAATAGCATCAGAACAGTTAGGACTAGAACCTACCCAAGAAGACCCTCATGATTTAAATGATTCAAATCCTAAACTTGGCATAGACTATAATCAAAAAATTCTTCAGGATAATAATATTGAAATTACAGATGAAAATATATTTATTTCTGCAACGTGCGGAGCAAAAGGAATTGATTTCTTAAAAGGTAACGGTGAACTTGGAGTAAGGTATAAAAACGATATTTCCTCAAATGAAGATGTTTTGAACCATACTGTAACAATAAATGGAGAAGACTTTGAACTAGAGGTCAGATCTACTGAATAGTAATGCTTAAAAAATAAAATTATATATCATATATGAGCTAATTAATATCATTACTATATTTTCTAATAAAGTTACTTCTGAAATGTTCAAATTTATAGATTCACCCATGCAAGCACACCTTATACTTTTTTTATTAAGTACAACATTTACGACACCATATGTTTGGGAAATCATAATAAATATAACAAAAATAGAAACAAATAAATTTGTATTTCCAGATAAGTAATATAATCCTAAAACAAGCTCTATAAAAGGATAAATTAATGAATACTTATATATTTTTTTGGAAATTATATCGTAACCTGAAAAACTTGACGCAAATCCCTTAACACTTAATAGCTTTAGAAAAGAGAAAATCACAAAAAACATACCCATATAATAGGATAAGAATTTATTAAACAATTCATCACTGTCAGAGTTAATTGATAAACATGTGGATGTAATAATCACAACAAAAAGAGCAATTAATAAAGGTTTTTTATCATCAAAATAATTTTTTATTTTCTTAAAAGCAGGTTTATCATTTGTTTCTAATTCAAACTTAACAAAAGTTGCTACATCAGATTTTTTATCAGTAATTTTGTAATCACCTAATTGGCTAACAATTTCATTTAATTTACCCAGCTGAATTTCACTGTTCGTAGAAATTAATAACTCCGTAGAATTTAGTGATAAATCGACTGTAGATTGAGGATATGCATTTTTTATTACATTTTTAATAGAACGAGTGCAACTATCGCATGTCATACCTGAGACAAAAAATTTATACTTTTGCATTTATATTTTTGCAAGCTCTAATTGAACTTTTTCTGCATGACCCTTGGCACGAACATTTGACCATTTTTTTATTAAGATTCCATTTTCATCTATAAGAAAAGTTGATCTAATAATTCCATGGGAAATTTTCCCGTACATATTTTTTTCTCCCCATACATCAAAATCCTTAATCATCTTTTTATCGGGGTCACAAAGTAATTTGAAAGGCAATGAATGGTTTGATATAAATTTATTGTGTGAATTTGGGTCATCTGGACTAATTCCATATATTTCACAGTTCATTTTTGAAAATTCTGAATATATATCTCTGAACTCACAAGCTTCAATAGTACAGCCTGGAGTTTCATCTTTAGGATAAAAGTAAAGAACAGCCGGTTTTCCTTTTAGCGATTCTAGGGTTACTATTTTTTTATCTTGATCAACCAGACTAAAATTAGGAACTTTTTCACCTTCTTTAATATTCATAAAGCACTCCAAATAATAAATTTTTATACTAAATTATATCATTTTTATTAACATATTATTTAGGCGCAAACAGGATGTTTACCATCCCATCTATTAAATTTTGGTTGCTCGCCTATAGCTAGTGAGTCTCTAGTATTTTTCCACATATCGTACCAAATTTTTGGGTTGCGAAGTTCTGAGCTAGGGTTTGATTTGCTTCTTGCTATAAAACCGGGAAAAGCATTCCTACCTGTAGCTTGACCAATAGGTTGATATCTTAGGTCAAAACTCCAACGAATTCTATTACTAATATTGGGAAGTGATGAATGAACTGTTGTTTTTGTAAGTAGTAATGCATCACCTTTTTTTATTGGTACAGGTATAGATTCATTAGAATTAAATAATTTTTCTGGAATTTGCGTACCTGATTCTTGTGGGCAATGCGTTAATATATTACCTTTATGAGACCCAGGTACAACTTGCAAACACCCATTTTCGACGCTTGCATCCATCAACGGGAACCATATAGTAAGAAGATTTGTATTATCGGCTTCTTTATTTATCACCCCGCTATCTTGGTGCCATGGAGTAGTTTTTATATCGCCAATAAGATTTCCATGTTCATCGCGTGGACTAATTGATTCTGGAGTTTTAACTCTAACATGCTGAACAGGATTAGAATAAACTTCGCTTCCTACTATTGATTCCGCTACGTCTAATATACCTTTTGATGTTAATGCATTAAAAACTGCAGGTCCAGCCCAAAAGGGTGTATCAGCTTCTATACCATTTTGAGGAAGTGAAAAATCAAAAAATTGATTATATGTTGCTTGAGATTCTAAATAAATTTTTGTCACTCTATCACCAAATTCTAATTCCGAATAATTTGATGATATAGAACCTTTGGAATAAAGGTAATTTGCTAAATCATCTAGTACTGTGGCGTACTCTTCAATTATTGGATCTATAATATTTTCTGAATCAAAAATATCATTAACTACTAAATAACCATCTTGATTAAATTTTTGTATTTGATTAGTTGATAAATGCGTCATTTTATTACTCCAACATATAATTAAGAAATATATTACAACAATAAGTTAGTAATTTCAAATAGAATCATACTTAGTAAAAAAAATATAATATACTAAGAAAAATTATTAAGTTTTAAAAATTATAAAATAGGTTTAAATATGCAAAACATCAAAGATACAGCATTTAGTATTGATACATCTGGTATTAAGTTTGGCCCTGGAGTGACAGAAGAAGTTGGATGGGAATTAAATAGACTTGGCTGTAAAAATATCATGATAGTAACAGATAATAATCTTACAGAACACCAAAGCGTACGAACTATCATCAAATCATTAGATAAAAACAACATAAAATTCGTTTTATTCGACCAATGTAGCGTGGAACCAACTGATACATCATTTAAAAATGCTATAAATTTCGCAATAGAAAAAAATGTAGATGGATTTGTTGGAGTTGGTGGAGGATCAAGTATGGATACTGCCAAAGCAGCAAATTTATATTCTACTTACCCCAATGATTTCATGGAATATGTTAATGCACCTATAGGCAAGGGAACTCCAGTTCCAGGTCCATTAAAACCACTTATAGCAATACCAACTACCACTGGAACAGGAAGCGAAACAACCGGTGGAGCAATTTTCGATTTAGAAGAAATGAAAGCAAAAACTGGAATAATGCATCGTTACTTAAGACCATCAATGGGTTTAGTAGACCCGGAAAACGTTAAAACTCTACCATCAAATGTAATAGCATGTAGCGGATTGGATGTTTTGTGCCATGGATTAGAATCTTATACTGCACTACCATTTCACGAAAGAATAAAAGGTAATAATCCAGGTGAAAGGCCTTCTTATCAAGGATCTAATCCTATCAGCGATGTATGGTCATTAACAGCAATAAAAATGGTAGCAGAAAATATTGTAGAAGCAGTTAATAATCCTGACAATTTTAATGCAAAATCACAAATGCTTCTTGCAGCTACATTTGCAGGTGTTGGCTTTGGAAATGCAGGAGTGCATTTATGCCATGGACTATCATATGCTATTTCTGGAAACGTAAAAACATTCACCCTGAATGACTATCCAGATAATTTACCTCTAATTCCTCACGGGCTATCTGTAGCAATCACTGCACCAGCTATATTTAATTACACAGCAAAAAGTAACCTTAAAAGACACATAGAAATAACTAAAGCTTTAGGATATCAAAATGTAAATGAAGAGAATGTAGAAAATATTCTACCTAAAGCAATAAAAAATATTATGTCTAATATTGGTATGCCCACTAAACTAAGTGACCTAGGGTATGAAGAAAAAGACATTGATAAATTAGTTGAAGGTACTATTCCTCAACATAGAGTAACCAAATTAAGTCCAATAGAAATAACACCTAAAGACATAAAAGGCTTATTCCTTAAGAGTTTAGATGATTCTTGGATTTAATAAATTATCATGAATAATTTTGAAAAAGAAGCAGTAAACATAGCACAAAAATGGAATGAAGAGGGTTTTAATAAAAGAGACAAAACCATATGTGTAAAATATCTTCATTTTCCTCATATAAGACTATGGGATAATAAATTTTCTGTTTTTTCTAAGCAGGAATTTTTAAAAGGATTTGATGATCAAACAGAAAAACTAATAAAAGAAGGTTGGCACCACACAGTAACATTAGGTATAAAATCTATACAATCAAACAAAAATAAAGTGCATTTATTACTCACTCAATCAAGAAGAGACAAAAATAACAAGGAATATCATAGATTTGAGACCCTTTGGATAGTAACAAAAATCGAAGGAAAATGGGGAATTCAATTTAGGTCGTCATTTCTAAACGCTTCTTCACAAGTTTCAGGTCAACAGCTTTAAATTTTAAGCAAAATCAATCTTAAATATATTCTTAGTCTATAAACTTTTACTATAAAAAAACAAAAAAAAGGCTGAGTGTAGGAGTATACTTTACACTCAGCCTTAATATCTCATTCAATTATTTCATTTATTCGGGAAAAACTATGAAAATCTTATGAGAAAAAAATTTAATTTTTTAGCCGTTTATAAGCTTTTCAGCTTCAGCTAAGTCATTTGCACCTAAGATTCTAAATACCTTAGATGTAGGATCTTCAGCAGCAACACCTTTTACAGCTTTTCGACCGTTTTTCATTGTAACTATTTCAGGGTTAGCAATTTCGACTACTTTCTTTAATTTCACGCTATATGCAGTTAATTTCATAATATTTCTCCCTTAGGATATAAGGCCTATGAGACCTTGTATCAAATTATTTTATATTAGCTATAATAATATAATATAAGTATTTGTCAAGTAAATAAGTATAAAGAATCTTGATACACAGTATCATAAATAATTATATCCCAATCCAAAATATTAATTTTTATGAAAAAAACCAAATTATGAGACGTATAGAAGGTACTAATTTTTTAATCTTTTTTTAAAAAAATTTCCAAATATAGTATTTATATATTTTTCTAGTAAAGGTTTTTTTAGTTATGCCTATATAATTATTTATTGGAAAACTAACAAAATTCATTTAATATTTTGTTATGTTATTGAAATATTTATATAATAATGTTTTTAGTGAAAAGGAATTATATTATGAGCAAAGTTGCATTTATCGGACTGGGAGTAATGGGTTATCCTATGGCTGGTTTTATATCAAAAGCAGGTCATGAAGTCAGTGTTTTCAACAGAACTTCTTCAAAAGCAGAAAAATGGATAACAGATTATAAAGGAAGTAAGGCAGATACTCCGGCAGAAGCTGCAATTGGAGCAGACTTTATTTTTACTTGTGTTGGTAATGATAACGATCTAAAAGAAGTTACTTTTGGTGAACATGGGGTTTTTAAAAATATAAAAAATGGCGCTATATATATCGATAACACTACTGCTTCTGCAACAATAGCAAGAGAAATATATAAATATGCTAATGAGAACGGCTTTGCATCCCTAGATGCGCCTGTATCCGGTGGTCAGGCTGGTGCTGAAAGTGGCTCTCTAACAGTAATGATAGGTGGAGATCAAGAACCTTATGATAAAGCTAAAGATGTGATTGATTGTTATAGTAAAAAAATGAAATTACTAGGAAGTGCAGGTTCAGGTCAATTAGCAAAAATGACTAATCAAATTTGTATAGCTGGCTTAGTCCAGGGTCTTTCTGAGGCTATAAATTTTGGTATGAATGCAGGATTAGATATGCAAGATGTAGTTGAAGTGATTTCTCAGGGAGCTGCAGGATCGTGGCAAATGGAAAACAGGCATAAAACTATGATTGAAGATGAATTCAATTATGGTTTTGCAGTAGATTGGATGAGAAAAGACCTTAAGATTGCAATCGAAGAATCTGAAAAAAATAAATCTGAACTTCCTATAACAAAAATTATTGACCAATATTACAGCGAGGTGCAAGATATGGGTGGTGGCAGATGGGACACATCAAGCCTTATTAAAAGATTTAGAAAATAATTATGGATTATGATGACAAAAAACCTAACATCATAATTATATTAGCAGATGATCTTGGTTACTCAGATCTTGGTTGTTATGGTTCAGAAATAAAAACTCCTAACATTGACCGCTTAGGTAATAATGGCATTAAATTTTCACAATTTTACAATCAAGCGAGATGTAGCCCTTCAAGAGCTTCACTTATGACAGGACTAACTGGCCATCAAGCAGGTATAGGGCAATTATCAGGTGATTTAGGTGCTCCAGGATATAGAGGGTTCTTAAATAACGAGTGCGTAACTGTTGCTGAAGTTTTGAAACAAGAAAATTATGACACATATATTTCTGGAAAATGGCACCTTGGTGGTAGCTGGGATCCAAGAGAAAAAGCAAAATGGACGGCAGGAACAGAAAATCATCCTTTACCTACTCAAAGAGGCTTCGATGAGTTTTACGGCATAATGGATGCTGCATCTAATTTTTTTAGACCTGAAAGCCTTATGGAAGGTGACAAGTTTATCGATGTTGATGATCCAGATTATTATTTTACAGATGCAATGTCTGATAAAGCGTGCAATATGATTAATAAATCAATCAAAAAAAATAACCCATTTTTTCTTTATTTATCTTATACAGCACCACATTGGCCTTTACACGCTAAACAACAAGACATAGCAAAATATGAAGGAAAATATCTTAAGGGATGGGACTATTTTAGAACAGCAAGACATGAAGAAATGAAAGGCTTAGGAATAGTAGACTCAAAATGGGATATTTCTCCTAGAGATTCTGATGTAAAAAATTGGGAAGATAATAAATTTCATGATTGGGAAGATTCAAAAATGGCTGCATATGCAGCTATGATTGATAGCATGGATCAAGGTATAGGAAGAGTCGTAGATTGCCTAAAAAATAGTAATCAATTAGAAAACACATTAATCTTTTTTATGTCAGATAATGGTGGTTGTGCTGAGCTTATGAGAGAAGATGGAGATTGGAGTAATACTTCTCAGTGGGAAACAAATACTATAAATGGCAAAAGTGTAAGAGTAGGCAATATACCAAATCTAAGACCTGGGGCAGGAACAACTTTTCAGAGTTATGAAATTCCTTGGACAAATGTTAGTAATAGCCCTTTTAGACTTTTCAAAAGATGGATTCATGAAGGAGGAATTAGCGCTCCACTTATTGTACATTGGCCTTCAGTTATCAAAGAATCAAGAATAGAATCAGAACAATTACATATTATGGATATTCCTGCTACTGCAATTGATGTAGCAAATGCTAAATATCCAGATGAATATAAAGGGAATAAAATAAAACAATTAGAAGGCGAAAGTTTCTTAGATTTATTAGTTAATAAGTGGTCTAGGGAAAAACCCATGTATTGGGAGCACGAAGGGAACCAAGGTATAAGGAAAGGAGAATGGAAACTAGTTAAGGAGTATGACCAAGATTGGGAATTATATAATTTATCAGAAGATCGAACAGAATTAAACGATTTATCTAGTAAAGAAAAAAAGAGAGTTGAAGAAATGGCTATTGAATGGGAAGAATGGGCAAAAATTAGTAATGTACTACCCTGGCCTGTAAATCCTAATGTTTTAGCAAAACGGCTAGAAGGTGACCATGCTCACATCCACCAACATAGAGGACCCACTGCTGGTCAAATTGCAGAAGGTAAAGGGAAATTCCTTTAAGACTATTTATTAAATTTTATATAACCTATAGCCATAATTTGTACTTGAGAATCTTAATAAAATTATAAAAATTGTTATTTACAA
>MDSY01002450.1_pt1 | contig 15982 bp, 16 predicted proteins | sample 811131 | NCBI WGS metagenome assembly MDSY01 (sample SAMN05326643, study PRJNA326480) | marine metagenome | isolation source: seawater | place: Atlantic Ocean: South West | collected 2010
ATCGAGGCGGGCGCCCGCGCCGGCATGGTCGCCCCGGATGAGACGACCTTCGCCTATCTCGAGGGTCGCGATCACGCGCCGACCGGACAGGACTGGGATGACGCGGTCGCGTACTGGCGCACCCTGCCCTCGGACGAGGGGGCCGTGTACGACGCCGAGGTGTTCCTCGACGCCGCAGAACTCGAGCCGTTCGTCACGTGGGGCACGAACCCCGGGCAGGGGGTGTCGCTGAGTGATCGCGTCCCCTCGCCCGACGATTTCGCCGACGCGAACGCGCGCGTCGCGGCCGAGCGCGCCCTCGAGTACATGGACCTCCAGGCGGGGACGCCGATGAAGGACATCCCCGTCGACGCGGTCTTCATGGGATCGTGCACGAACAGCCGCATCGAAGACCTGCGCGAGTTCGCGTCGATCATCGATGGGCGCACGAAGGCACCCGGTGTCCGGGTGATGGTCGTTCCCGGCTCCGCGCGCGTGAGGCTGGAGGCCGAGGCCGAGGGACTCGACAAGATCATCACGGCCTTCGGTGCCGAATGGCGGTTCGCCGGCTGCTCGATGTGCCTCGGCATGAACCCCGACCAGCTGAGCCCGGGGGAGCGCTGCGCGTCGACGAGCAACCGCAATTTCGAGGGGCGACAGGGCAAGGGTGGCCGCACCCACCTGGTCTCGCCCCTGGTCGCGGCTGCGACGGCGGTGCGCGGCACGCTGTCCAGTCCCTCGGATCTCGAACCCGTCGAGCAGGCTGTGCCGGCCACGAGCGGAGCGGGGGCCTGACATGGAGAAGTTCACCACCCACACCGGCGTCGCCGCCCCGCTGCGCCGTTCCGCGGTCGACACCGACCAGATCATCCCCGCCGTCTACCTCAAGCGCGTGACGAAGACCGGCTTCGACGACGCGCTGTTCGCGAACTGGCGTCAGGACCCCGACTTCGTCCTCAATCAGCCCGCGTACGCATCCGCGTCGATCCTCGTCGCCGGGCCCGATTTCGGAACCGGGTCCAGCCGTGAGCACGCGGTCTGGGCGCTGCGCGACTACGGCTTCAAAGTCGTGCTCAGCACCAAGTTCGCGGACATCTTCCGGGGCAACTCCGGCAAGCAGGGACTGGTGACCGGGGTGATCACCGACACCGAGCTCGAGGCCTTCTGGGACGCGATGGCGGCCGAGCCGGGAGCCGAGATGACCGTCGACCTCGAAGCGCGAACCGCCGTACTCGGCAACCTCGAAGCTCGATTCGAGATCGACGATTACACTAGGTGGCGGCTTCTCGAGGGGCTCGATGACATCGGGCTCACCCTGCGGAACGAACACAAGATCGCAGAATTCGAGGCTCGCCGCGAGGCGTGGCGGCCACGGACGACACCCGTCCGTTGAGCCCGGACCCTTCCCACCGGAAGGGTCGGCGACAAGCGCCCCTCGAACACGCGAATGAGGTTCACCGGATGAAGACACTTCTCGACGACTCGGCCGAGCCCACGTCAGGAGAGAAGCAGATGACCGGAGAAACCCTGCGGATCACGGGCGGTCGGCCGTTGCGCGGCCGCGTCGAGGTGAAGGGCGCGAAGAACCTCGCGACCAAGGCGATGGTGGCCTCGCTCCTCGGCGAGACGACGAGCGTTCTGCGCGATGTTCCCGACATCAGCGATGTGCAGGTGGTCCGGTCCCTCCTCGAAGTGCACGGCGTGACCGTGGCGGAGGGGCCGGAGCCCGGCAGTTACACCTTCGACCCGCGAGGGGCTGTGGCGGCCCACTTCGAGGAGATCGACGCGCACGCGGGTGCCTCCCGCATCCCGATCCTGTTCTGCGGTCCGCTGCTGCACCTGCTGGGCGAGGCCCTCATCCCCGACCTGGGCGGATGCCGCATCGGAGACCGTCCGATCAACTTCCACATGGACGCGCTGCGCGCGTTCGGCGCGGTGGTCGACAAGAGCTACGAGGGCATCCGCATCACGGCACCCGACGGCCTCCACGGTGCGTCGATCGAGTTGCCCTACCCGAGCGTCGGCGCCACCGAGCAGGTCCTGCTGACCGCCGTGCGCGCGAAGGGCACGACGGAGCTGCGCAACGCCGCCATCGAGCCCGAGATCATGGACCTGATCGCGGTGCTGCAGAAGATGGGCGCGATCATCTCGTACGAGCCGAACCGTGTGATCCTCATCGAGGGCGTCGATTCGCTGCGCGGCTACGACCATCGCTGCATCTTCGATCGCAACGAGGCCGCTTCGTGGGCATGTGCGGCGCTGGCCACCGACGGCGAGATCTTCGTCGACGGCGCCAAGCAGCAGGAGATGCTCACGTTCCTCAACGTCTTCCGCAAGGCCGGGGGCTGGTTCGACGTCCACGAGGACGGCATCCTCTTCCGGCGAGACGGAGCGCTGAAACCCGTCATGGTCGAAACCGACGTGCACCCCGGCTTCATGACCGACTGGCAGCAGCCGCTGATCGTCGCGCTCACCCAGGCGGACGGACGCTCGATCGTGCACGAGACGGTGTACGAGAACCGCCTCGGATTCACCGCCGCCCTCAACCAGATGGGCGCCGACATCGTCGTGCACCCCGACGGCCTGGACACCCCGGAACGCCGCGTCCCGCGTCGCGCGCTGGAGCAGGCGGCCGTCATCAACGGACCCACGCCGCTGCGCGGGGCGGATGTCGTCGTGCCCGACCTCCGCGGTGGGTACAGCTACCTCATCGCCGCGCTCGCCGCCGACGGCGAGTCGATCGTGCGGAACGTCGACATCCTGCGCCGCGGCTACGAGAAGCTGTTCGCAAAGCTCGACGCCCTGGGCGCGGAATTCGACATCATCGGATGACCCGGTGACGTCGCCTCGCCCGCGCGCCTCGACGGAGAAGACGCGCCCCAGCATGTTCTGGCCGCTCGCTGCGATCATCGTGCCGCTGACCGGACTCCTCGCCAAGATCGAGGTCATCGACGGTCACAAGCTTCCGCGCGAGGGTGCTTACGTGCTGGCGCCGAATCACAACAGCGAGTTCGACCCGATCATCGTCGCCGTCGCGACGTGGCGCATGGGCCGCGCACCGCGCTTCCTCGCGAAGGAGAGCCTGTTCCGCGTGCCGGTGCTCGGCTGGGCTCTGCGTACGACGGGCATGGTGCCGGTCGCACGCTCCGCCTCCGCGTCGTCGTCGCGTGCGACTCTCGAGGCGTCCACCGAGATCGTGGCCAACGGCCGCGGCGTGATCGTCTACCCGGAGGGATCCCTCACCCGCGACCCCGACCTGTGGCCGATGCGCGGCAAGACCGGAGCGGTGCGGCTGGCCCTGGCCGGCGGCATCCCCGTCATCCCCGTGGCGCAGTGGGGGACTCAGCAGATCCTGCCGCGCTACGGGAAGCTCAAGCTCTGGCCCCTGCGCCGTCGGGTCCGGGTGGTCGTGGGCGATCCCGTCGATCTGACGGCCTATGCCGCGCGCGACGGGCAGGCGGCCGCCCTCATCCCCGCGACCGACGTGGTGATGGGCGAGATCTCCCGTCTGCTGGCGACCCTCCGCGACGAGCCCGCACCAGCCGACCGGTGGGACCCGAGTGCCCACGGGCAGAAGGAGACCGGACGCCTTGAGTCGTAAGCACGAGGCGACCTTGCCGCGCGTGGCGGTCATCGGCGCCGGGAGCTGGGGAACGACCTTCGGCAAGATCCTCGCCGACGGCGGCGCGCACGTGACCATGTGGGCTCGTCGCCCGGAGCTCGCCCACGAGATCGACGAAGCCAAGCGGAACAGCCAGTACCTCGCCGGCATCAACCTCCCCCGCGAGATGAGCGCGACCCCCCACCTGTCGGAGGCGGTCGAGGGCGCCGAACAGATCTATCTGTCGATCCCGAGCCAGTCGGCTCGGCAGAACCTCACGGCTCTGCGTCCGCTCGTGGCGGCGACCGATGTTCCGATCGTGTCGCTCATGAAGGGCGTCGAGCGGCGCAGCGGCCTGCGGATGAGTCAGGTCATCGAGCAGGAGCTGGTGTGCGATCCGGCGCGGATCGCCGTGGCGTCGGGACCGAACCTCGCTCTCGAGATCGCCCGCGAGCAGCCGACGGCCGCGGTGATCTCCTCGCTCAGCCAGGACACCGCCGACGCCGTCGCGCGCCGCGCCAGGAATCGGTACTTCCGGAGTTTCGTGAACACCGATGTCATCGGTACCGAGTTCGGTGGCGTGCTGAAGAATCTCATCGCGGTCGCGATCGGGATCGTCGACGGCGTGGGATACGGCGAGAACACCAAGGCGTCGATCATCACCCGCGGTCTGGTCGAGATGACCGACTTCGCGGTCGCGCAGGGCGCGCAGCCCGAGACGCTCCAGGGCCTGGCGGGCCTCGGCGACCTGATCGCCACCTGCCAGTCGCCCCTGAGCCGGAACAACACCGCCGGGCGGCTGCTCGGGCAGGGTTACAGCTTTCAGGACGTGGTCAAGCAGATGGAGCAGACCGCCGAAGGCCTGGCGTCGGTGGCTCCGGTGCTCCAGCTCGCCCGTGAGGCCGGTGTGCAGATGCCCATCGTCGAGCAGGTCAAGCGCGTGCTGGATGGCACGATGGACCCGCGCGAGATCGCGCCGCACTTGACGACCGACGACGACGACCCCCAGGGGGAGAGGACGCAGAATGGACAAGCGGGCGGTGGCGGTGCTCTTTGGAGGTCGCTCCAGCGAGCACTCGATCAGCTCCGCGACGGCGGGCGGCGTCCTCCGCGCGATTGACCGGGATCGCTTCGACGTGATCCCGGTCGGGATCACCCGTTCCGGCGCCTACGTGCTCGAGGACGACGACCCCGAGAAGTTCGCCCTCGACCCGAGCCGCATGCCCGAGGTCGTCGACAACGGCACGCGCATCGTCTGGCCGGATTCCGCCGAGACCCGTGAACTGCGGGTGCGGGATGCCGCGGGCGAGCGTTCGCTCGGGCGGATCGACGTCGTGCTGCCGATCCTCCACGGGCGATTCGGGGAGGACGGGACGGTGCAGGGGTTCCTCGAGCTCCTCGACATCCCCTACGCGGGCGCCGGAGTGCTGATGTCGGCGATCGGCATGGACAAGCACACGACCAAGAGCGTGCTGAAGGCGGCGGGCGTGCCCGTCGTGCCGTGGGTGACGGTGACCCGCGCTGATCTCGAACGAGACCGCGCGCAGATCGAGCACCGCGTGCGTGCCCTCGACCTCCCCGTGTTCGTCAAGCCGGCGCGCGCCGGATCGAGCGTCGGGGTGACCAAGGTGGCGGACCTGTCCGACCTGGACGCCGCGCTCGAGACCGCCTTCGCCGAAGATGACACGGTGCTCGTGGAGAAGGCCGTGACGGGCCGCGAGATCGAGTGCGGCGTGCTGCCCGGGCGCGACGGCGGTCTGCCGCGCGTGAGCCTGCCCGGGGAGATCGTGATCACGGGACGCGAGTTCTACGATTTCGAGGCCAAGTACCTCGGCGCGCCCGGGGTCGAACTGGTGTGTCCGGCCCAGCTCCGCGACGGCGAGATGGCCGAGATGCAACGCGTCGCGGCCCGCGCCTTCGAGGCCGTGGGCGGCGAGGGTCTCGCTCGCGTCGACTTCTTCTTCACCGGCACCGACTTCTTCGTCAACGAGGTGAACACGATGCCCGGCTTCACCCCGATCTCGATGTTCCCCGCTTGCTGGATCGCGACCGGCATGACCTACACCGACTTGATCTCCGAACTGATCGACGGCGCGCGCGAGCGCTGAGCCGACCGCTCAGGGCAGCAGCGTGTCGGTGGTCGTGCAGGAGCTCTCGGCCGGCAGCTGCTCCACGAGGGGACCGAGGGAACCGAGCACTTCGTTGGGGGAGACCGTCTCGTTGTCGACGAAGACCTCCACCGCCGGCGTGCGCCCGTAGCTCGTGATCAGGTAGGTCGGGGCCTGCGAATCGTCGACGATCCAGTCGACGCCGCCGATGGTGATGCACTGCGCCTCCGTGGGGCCGGGAGGGGTGACCCCGCACGTGAGCAGCACCGCGGCGGGATCTCCCCACGCTCCCGTCGACTGCGCGTCGGTCCACCGCCGATCCTGTCCGTCGAGCGCGTCGGGAAGGCGCACGATCACGTCGGCGCAGAGAGGGTCGTTGGCGTCGGCGGCGGGGTCGAGGGCGACCGTCGACGAGCAGCCGGCCAAGACGGCGACAGCGAGTGAGACGCCCACCGTTCCGCTGGCGATGCGGCGCGACGGACCACGGGAGGTGAGCACCCGTCCACGCTACCCGGCGATCCTGCGAGCCGCCCGCCGATAGCGTGGAGTCATGACCGACAGTCGCACCGTAGGACAGCTGGGCGAGATGCAGGTGCTCGCGCGCATCCTCGACCGCCTCGGGACCTCCGCGGCGGAAGTGGGCCCGGGGGATGACGCCGCGGTGCTCCCGCTCGCGGACCACCGGGTCGTGGCGACGACCGACACGCTCGTGCACGGGCCGGACTTCCGTCTGGCCTGGTCCAGCGGCTTCGACCTCGGGTGGAAGGCCGCGGCGGTGAACCTCGCCGACGTGGCGGCCATGGGTGCACGCCCCGTCGCGCTGCTGGTCGCGCTCGCGATGCCCGACGACACGTCGATGGACACCGTCGCCTCCCTCGCCGACGGTCTGCGGGCCGCGTGCGAGACCCTGGCGCCCGGCAGCCGCGTGGAAGGCGGCGACCTCACCGCGTCCGACACCCTGACGATCGCCGTCACCGCCCTCGGCACCCTCGAGGGTCGGGAACCGGTGCGGCGCAGCGGCGCGCACGCGGGCGACGTCGTCGCCGTCGCGGGGGAGGTCGGCCCTGCTGCGCGCGGCCTCGGCCTGCTGTTCCAGCGATTCCGTGACCGCGACGGCACGCCGGTCGCTGTCGACGAGGGCGTACTCGACGCCGCGGAGCGTTTCGATCTGTCCCGTCAGCTCCGCCCGGTTCCGCCGATCGCCGCCGGTCCCGCAGCCGCCCGCGCGGGGGCGACGGCCATGATGGACGTGTCGGACGGGCTCGTGCTCGACGCGACGCGCCTCGCGGCCGCGTCCGGGGTGACGATCGATCTTCGCTCGTCGTCGATCGGCGGGGAGTCGGAGCTGTCCGGCGGCGAGGACCACGCGCTGCTGGCCACTTTCCCGCCGCAGGCGTCACGTCCGGAGGGCTTCCGCGTCGTCGGAGAGGTGGTCCCCGCGGGAGGCGACGCCGTGCTCATCGACGGGCAGGCTCCGCGAGGTCGTGGCGGCTGGGACCCTTACGCCGACTGGGACGCCGGCAGGGGCTGATCCGATTCCCCAGCGGGCTCCGGCCGCGCCCACCAGATCGTCGTGTCGCCGTGGCGTCGGGATCGCTGCCAGCGCAGTCCCGGCGGAAGGGTCGGCTCGCCCGACCGCGTGGCGCGCTCGATCACGACGTCCGCGTCGGCGGAGAGCACTCCGGCAACGAGCGCGAGGGTCTCGGTCAGCTCCGCGTCGGGGAGGTCGTACGGCGGATCGAGGAACACGAGGTCGAACCGCTGCGACGTGCCGCGGAGGAACGCGTCGCTGCTTGACCGGTGCACCAGCGCCATCACGCCGTCCATGGCCTTGGCCACTCGTCGGGCGTTCCGCGTGGCGACGGCGGCCGCCTTCGGTGCCTTCTCGACGAGGTCTGCCGACGTGGCGCCGCGGGAGAGGCATTCCAGGCCGAGCGCCCCGGAGCCGGCGTACAGGTCGAGGACAGCCGATCCGGCGATCGCCCCGGCGGACTCGAGCGCCCCGATCAGGGATTCGCGGACCCGCTCCGAGGTCGGTCGCGTGCCGGCATCGGGGACCTCGAGGGGGATCGAGCCGGCGCCTCCGGCGATGATGCGGGTCACCGCTCCACCCTACAAAGCCGGAGGCGTCGGTGGCGGTGCCTAGACTTTCTGCCATGCCCACCCTCGACTCCCGCCTCGACGGTGTCGTCGGCACCGCGGCCAAGACGCTCGAGCGCGCGTTCGGGATGAAGACCGTGGGCGATCTGCTCGGCCACTATCCTCGGCGCTACGCCCGTCGGGGCGAGCTGACGCCCATCCTCACGCTGCCCGTGGGCGAGACGGTCACCATCGTCGCCGAGGTGCGCCGCGTCGGCGAACGGCGCATGCGCAACCGCAGCGGGAGCATCCTCGAGGTCGTGATCGGCGACGGCACCGGCGAGATGTCGCTGACGTTCTTCAATCAGTCCTGGCGCATGAAGGACCTCCGGCCGGGGCGTCGCGGCACCTTCTCGGGAAAGGTGGGGGAGTACCGCGGGTCGGTGCAGTTGACGCATCCCGCCTACGAACTCTTCGATGACATCGACACCGCCCTCATGTCGGCCGAAGCGTGGGCGAAGCTTCCCATCCCCATCTATCCGGCGACCAGCACGCTGACGAGCTGGCAGATCACCAAGCTCGTCCACCACGCCCTCGACGTGCTCGACCCCGTGCCCGACCCGCTACCCGACAGGCTTCGCGAGGCTGCTCGTCTGCTTCCGCTGGGCACCGCCATCGAACGCATTCACCGCCCGGACTTCGACGAGCAGATCGAACCAGCCCGACAGACGCTCCGCATGCACGAGGCCTTCGTGCTGCAGGCGGCGCTGCTGCAGCAGCGTCAGTTCGTGCGGGCGATGTCGGCGACCGCCCGGACATCGGGCGCACTGCTGGCCGACTTCGATGCGCGACTGCCGTTCGAGCTCACCGAGGATCAGGTCGAGGTCGGTGAGCGCATCGGCGCGGACCTCGCCGGGGCCTGGCCGATGAACCGTCTCGTGCAGGGCGAGGTCGGCTCGGGGAAGACGCTGGTGGCGCTCCGAGCGATGCTCCAGGTCGCCGAGAGCGGGGGGCAGTCCGCCCTCATCGCGCCGACCGAGGTCCTCGCCGCTCAGCATCTTCGCTCGATCACCAAAATGCTCGGCCCCGAACTCGCCCCGCGGATCATGCCGACGCTGCTCACCGGGCAGCTCTCGGCGGCGGAACGACGACGCGCAGCACTGCGCGTCGCGTCGGGGCAGTCGCTCGTCGTCGTCGGCACGCACGCCCTCCTGAGCGAGAGCACGACCTTCGCCGACCTCGGACTCGTCGTCGTCGACGAGCAGCACCGGTTCGGGGTCGACCAGCGCGAATCGTTGCGGGCGAAGGGAACCTCCCCGCACGCTCTGGTCCTCACGGCCACACCCATCCCCCGCACCGTCGCGATGACGGTGTTCGGCGACCTCGACGTCTCCACGATCCGCTCGATGCCGGCCGGACGAGCAGGCATCGAGACGCACGTGGCTCCGGTCGCCGAGCGACCGGCCTGGTTCGCTCGCGTGTGGGACCGCATCGCCGAAGAGGTGTCGCAGGGACGACAGGCGTTCGTCGTGTGCGCGGCGATCGACGCCGACGGCAGCGGAGGAGCCGTGCGCGACGGCGCCGACGCCCCCACCGTCGACCCCCTCGCTGACGCCGATGCGGCGGGCGCGGGTCCGGCGCGCACGCGATGGGGCGTCGTGCAGGTCGCAGAGCTGCTGGCGGGGCACCCGGCCTTCGCGGCGCTGCGCGTCGAGACGCTGCACGGCAAGATGCCCGCCGAGCACAAGGACGCGGTGATGCAGGCCTTCGCCCGCGGCGAGGTCGACGTGCTCGTGGCAACGACCGTCGTCGAGGTCGGCGTCGATGTGCCCAACGCCTCGACGATGGTCATCCTCGAGGCTGATCGATTCGGTGTGTCGCAGCTCCACCAGTTGCGGGGGCGTGTCGGCCGCGGCGGCGTGCCGGGCCTGTGCCTGCTCGTGACGGAGGCCGAGCGAGGCAGTCCCGCGCGCGACCGGGTCGATGCGGTGGCGCGCACCCTCGACGGATTCGCCCTCGCCGAGGTCGACCTCGAGCTGCGGGGCGAGGGAGATGTGCTCGGTGACGCGCAGTCGGGCGCGCGCACCTCGCTGCGACTGCTCCGGGTCGTCACCGACGCCGACATGATCGCCCACGCCCGCGCCGCGGCCGAGGAGGTGCTCGCAGCCGATCCGGCCCTGGAAGGACACCCCGCGCTGGAGGCGGCCCTCGCGCGGAGGGTGGGGATGGCGGAACGAGCAGCCCTCGCCAAGAACTGAGCACGGCCGCGCCGCTAGGCTGGCCGCATGAGCAGCCGTGTCGCCGTGGTCCCGGGATCCTTCGACCCGCCGACCCTGGGCCACCTCGACGTCATCCGTCGCGCCGCGGGTCTGTACGACCGGCTGCACGTACTGGTCGTGCACAATCCGGACAAGGAGGCGATGCTTCCGATCGCGCAGCGCCTGTCGCTGCTGGAGGAATCCATCGCCGAGGGCGACGTCGACGGCGACGTGGTCGTTGCGGCCTGGAGCGTCGGTCTGCTCGTCGACTACGCGGTGGAGGTCGGAGCGGGCGTGCTCGTGAAGGGCATCCGCTCACAGGTGGACGTCGCATACGAGACCCCCATGGCCATCGTGAACCGGCACCTCGCCGAGATCGAGACGGTGTTCCTGCTGCCCGACCCCGCCCACGCCATGGTGTCGAGCTCCCTGGTCCGGCAGGTGTCGGCTCTCGGCGGCGACGTGTCGCCGTTCGTACCTGCGCCGGTTGCGCGCTTCCTCGACACGGGGGCCCGCGGGATCTGACGGGATGCTCCGACCGGCCCGCCTCCCGCTTCGCACGGGTAGCATTGTCGACCGTGGTCAAGCACAGTCAGGGACCGTTCGTCCTCCCCGTCCGCGACATCACCCACCGCCCGGGTGAGATGCGCGAGTTCGAGATCGAGGTGACTGCTCCCGAGAAGTGGGGCGAGGGCCTCGTCTCGGTTCCGCAGGGTGAGCCGATCACCGTCCACGTGCGTCTGGAGTCGGTTCACGAGGGCATTCTCGTCTCCGCGGACATCGACACCGACTACCGAGGCGTCTGCGGTCGGTGCCTCACCGATGTGTCGGAACCGGTCGAAGTCGAGTTTCAGGAGCTTTTCGCGTATCCTGGATCGGAACAAACTGACTTCGAGGTTCACGACGACCACGTGGATCTTGAACCTCCGGTCAGGGAAGCGATCGTCTTGTCGCTTCCGTTCCAGCCGGTGTGTCAGCCGGACTGTCCCGGGCTCGACCCCGTGACGGGCGAGAGGCTGACGGAGCGCACGGTTCAGGAGCAGCCCGCTCCGATCGATCCGCGCTGGGCCGCGTTGCAGGACTACACCACAGACCACGACGACACCTCGCGCCCGTGAGGGCGGGCAGGTCGCCGAGAACACAGAAGAGAGTCAGCCATGGCAGGTAACCCCCCGAAGCGGAAGGTCTCCCGTTCCAACACGCGCTCACGCCGCGCGCAGTGGAAGGCCGAGGCCCCCACGCTCGTCAAGACCGTCGAGAACGGCAAGACCGTCTACAGTCGTCCGCACCAGGCGAAGGTCGTCACCGACTCGCAGGGCACGGAGCTGTTCCTGGAGTACAAGGGCCGCAAGGTCGCCGACGTCTGATCGGCCGTCGCGGCTGATCATGGCGCAGCGTGGCACGCGGGCGACGGCGTCCGACGCGTCCCTTCTCGACAAGCTCGGGGTCGATATCGACCCCGAGCTTCTGTCGCTTGCGCTCACCCACCGTTCGTGGGCGTATGAGAACGGCCAAGGACCGCACAACGAACGTCTCGAGTTCCTCGGGGACAGTGTGCTCGGCCAAGCCGTCACCGTGCGGCTGTACACCCGGCATCCCGAACTCGACGAGGGCTCGCTGGCCAAGCGTCGTGCAAGCGTGGTGTCCACCGTCGCGCTGGCCGAGGTCGCGCGCGGCATCCGGCTCGGGGAGCATTTGCGCCTGGGGGTCGGTGAAGACCGCACGGGCGGGCGGGACAAGGACTCGATCCTCGCCGACACCATGGAGGCCGTGATCGGCGCGACCTATCTGTCGACGGGTCCGGACGCGGCGACCTCCCTCGTCCTGCGGCTGGTCGAGCCGCTGCTCGCGGATCCCGAGCGCTACGGCGTCGCGATGGATCCCAAGACGGGACTCCAGGAGCTCGCCGCGAGGCTCGAGCGTCCGGCGCCGGTCTACGAGGTCGATTCCACCGGTCCCGACCACGACCGGTTGTTCACCGCCACGGTCGCCGTCGGCGATCACTCCTCGGTCGGCGTCGGGACCAGCAAGAAGCAGGCCGAGATGGCCGCGGCGCTCGCCGCGTGGCACGAGCTCAGCGCGCGTGCCTGAGCTGCCCGAGGTCGAGGTCGTCCGTGCGGGCCTCGCCCCCGCCGTCAGCGGCGCCCGGGTGGCCGCCGTGACGGTGCTCGATGACCGGGCTCTCACACGGCACCCCGGCACCGCGGCCGACTTCGAGGCGCGACTGACGGGGCGGACGATGCAGGCGGCCGCGCGCCGCGGCAAGTTCCTGTGGCTCCCGCTCCTGGCGGAGGCGCCGGAGGAATCGGTCGGCGTCGTCGCGCACCTCGGCATGAGCGGTCAGCTGCTGCTTCGTCCCGCCGGTTCGCCCCCCGAGCGTCACGAACGTGTTCGCCTCGACGTGCAGCACCCCGAGCACGGCGAGCTCGCCGTCGTGTTCGCCGATCAGCGCACCTTCGGCTCGCTCGCCTGGGACGCCCTCGTGCCGACACCGGACGCCGCGGCCGGGGGCGCCGGCTGGCCGGCCGCGACCGTTCCGACGCAGGTCGTTCACATCGCCCGCGACCCCCTCGACCCCGCGTTCGCCGAAGCGGACTTCCGGAAGGCTCTGGGCCGCAAGGGCTCCGCGATCAAGCGCGTGCTGCTGGATCAGACCGTCGTGAGCGGCATCGGGAACATCTATGCCGACGAGTCCCTGTGGGCTGCTCGCATCCATCCCGAGACGCCGGCGTTCGCATTGACCACTCGAGCCGTGCAGCGCCTGCTCTCCGAGGTTCGCGCGGTGCTGCACAAGGCCCTCGCCGAGGGTGGGACGAGTTTCGACGCGCAGTACGTGAACGTCAACGGTCAGGCGGGCTACTTCGCCCATTCGCTGAACGTCTACGGGCGCACCGGGCAGGCCTGTCCGCGCTGCGGGCATCCGGTCGTGCGGGTGTCGTTCACCAACCGCAGCAGCCACTTCTGCGCCCGGTGCCAGAGGCGCGCGTCCTGAGGTTCACGTCAGCGTCTTCTTCCAGGCGCCGTCGTACAGGACGGGGACGAATCCGAGTGCCTCGTTGATGTCGAGCATCGGCCGGTTCTCCTCGGCGTTGTAGGTCAGCACGCGCGGGGAGTCCGGCGCGATCTCGCGCCATCGCAGCAGACCGGCGCACTTGACCAGCATGCCCAGGCGGTGCCCGCGATGCGCCGCGAGTACGAGGGTGTCCTCCTGGAACGTGACCGAACCGGGAGCGGAGCCGCGCACGAGTTCGTTGAACGCGCACAGCTCACCGGTGGCGATGTGCTCTGCGGCGGTCACCAGAACGCGGTGGCCGCCGTCGAGCCACAGGGCGTCGTGCCGTTCCACGCGGGCGGCATCCCAGGCCTCTTCGTCGAAGGTCAGCGCGGCGGCGGGAACATCCGTCGACATCCGCGACTTCATCCAGGCGTACCCGGCGACGCGTTCCGCGGGAGTGGGCAGCATCCACTGCACGACCCGGTAGCCGGAGGCCGCCGCCCGGGCAGCGGTGAGCAGGCTCTGCACCCGATCCGGTGCGGCGGTGAGGTCGAAGGCGCTGCATCGCTCGATCTGCTCGAGGGTGTAGCCGTGCCGTCGATAGAAGCGCGCGGCGTGATCGAGGGGGATGCTGCCGAACCCCGTCGGCGGTGCAAGACGTTCGCCCCGAGCGTCGGGGTGGTCCGCCCACGACTGCAGGACCGTGCGCCCGTGTTCGCGCGCCGTCCTCTCGACGAGACGGTGAGCGGCCGAGCCGATGCCGCGCCCCCACGACGCCCGGATGAGTTCGATGGTCCAGAAGGCCACCGTCGACACGGCTTCGAGAGGGATGTCCACGCCGACCCGGCCGATCGCGCGTCCGTCGTCGTCGGTCACGAGCCACAGATGCCGGATCTCATACGCGTCCGGGCGGTAGTGCGGCAACAGCTCCGCAACGGTGCGGGTGTGGTCGTCGGTCCCGGACACCTCCCGGGAGACGGTGTTGCGTGCCGCCACGGTGGCGACGAAGTCCGACGCGTCGGGATCCGCCGGTGATCGGGGGATCCCGACGCGGCGGAACGAGCCGCCGTGGAAGGGGACGACCTCGGGGGTCGTGTCGGACATGATCGCTTCTTCCGTCGGGTGGTCACAGGCGTGGAACGCGCAGCAGGTAGACGCGTTCGGCCCGTCTCTCGCGTTCGGCGCGTTCGCGGCGTGCGGCGTCGCGTCGAGACAGCTGTGCAGGGTCATCGGCGACGTCGAGGCGCCGAGCGCTCCGGAGGAGCAGCCACAGGCCGAGACGCAGTTCGAGCCGATCGAGGGCGGACAGGCGGTGATCGCTCACCGCGGCGGACAGGGTTTCCCGCTCGTGCGAAGGCACGAAGGGTGCGAGTGTGTTCACGGAAGTGCACTTTCGAGTGAGGACGCGCGAATGGCGCAGAATGATCGAGCGGCAGGGAGCCTCGGGGTGAAGCGAGGTCGAGCCGGGGGTGCCGAAGCGGCGCGCACAGATGGCGCAGGGTGCGGGTGAGGCGGCGGTCAGGCGGCGACGCGCGTGACGACGTCGCGGAATCCGGCCACCGGAGCGAGACCACGGTGCGGGGAGCGGATCCCGGTACGGGTGATCGGCGCAAAAGGCGCAAGCATCTGAATCATCGGTGACCTCCTTTCCGGCTGAGACGCGATCTGGACATTAGCGCGGCGGATCCAAGACGTCAAGGGATTTCTCGGTTTCGGTGGACGACGGGCGTGTCGGATGCGATCGATGACCGTCTGTCGCGCCGACGTCACGGCGCGTCTCGGGTAGCGTGTATCGGTGATCCAGACAGGCCGGAGGACGCATCCATGCACCTGAAGAGCGTGACGCTCAAAGGGTTCAAGTCGTTCGCCCAGCCGACGACCTTCGAACTCGAGACAGGGGTCACGTGCATCGTCGGGCCGAACGGATCCGGCAAGTCCAATGTCGTCGACGCGCTCGCGTGGGTGATGGGGGAGCAGGGTGCGAAGACGCTGCGCGGCGGCAAGATGGAGGATGTCATCTTCGCCGGAACGGCCACGCGCGGTCCGCTCGGACGTGTCGAGGTGCAGCTGACCATCGACAACGGCGACGGTGCCCTGCCGATCGAGTACGCCGAGGTGAGCATCCGCCGCACCCTGTTCCGCAACGGATCGAGTGAATACGCGATCAACGGCGAGTCGTGTCGGCTCCTCGACGTGCAGGAGCTGCTGAGCGATTCGGGGCTCGGTCGCGAGATGCACGTCATCGTCGGTCAGGGCCGGCTCGACGCCGTGCTGCAGGCCTCTCCCGAAGACCGCCGCGGCTTCATCGAAGAAGCAGCAGGCATCCTCAAGCATCGGCGCCGTAAAGAGAAGACGTTGCGCAAGCTCGAGGCGATGGAGGCGAACCTCACACGCCTCAGCGACCTGGCCGGCGAGCTGCGCCGACAGCTCAAGCCGCTCGGTCGGCAGGCCGAGATCGCCAGAGAGGCGCAATCGATCGCCGCGATCGTGCGCGACGCGAAGGCGCGGCTGCTCGCCGACGACCTCGTCGCCCTGCGCACCGAGCTCGACGCGTTCGCCCGCACCGAGCAGGAGCGGCACACCGAGCGCGGAGCATTGCAGGAGCAGCTCGACGTCGTGCGTGGCCGCATCGCGCATCTCGAGGCCGAACAGCGTTCGGAAGCCGTCGACGAGGCGCGGCGCGTCGCCCACGGCCTGGAGCGTGTTCAGGAGCGCCTCCGGTCGCTCTACGCCCTCGCCGGGCAGCGCCTGTCGCTGCTGGCGGAACCGGAGCAGAGCGACATCGTCGAGGGCGCGACGGTGACCCAGGCGGCGATCGACGAGGCACGAGCCGAGATCGACGACATCGCCGCGGGCCTCGGTGACGCGCAGGACGCCGCCGAATCGGCGGGGCGCGACGTCATCCGTGCCCGCGCCGAGCTCGACGCTCTCGATGTCGACATCGCCGAGCAGAGCTCACTCG
>MDSY01099998.1_pt1 | contig 15982 bp, 18 predicted proteins | sample 811131 | NCBI WGS metagenome assembly MDSY01 (sample SAMN05326643, study PRJNA326480) | marine metagenome | isolation source: seawater | place: Atlantic Ocean: South West | collected 2010
ACTCCAGCTTTAATTCTTCTAAAAGGCATATTTTGAAACCAAGTTTGAATAGAAAAAATATTTCCACCATATGACATAGACATGATAGCTAATTTATTTTTCATTGCTCCGCCAACAGGATATCCCCAGTTACCAACTACTCGTTTAAATTGAAAAAACCATTTAGGAGCGAGACAAATATCCAAAAAATTTTCTAATATTGCGCTTGCTCTTAAATTGTAGCAAGGAGAAATCATAAATAAAATATCAGATTGTTCTAGTCTTTTTCTATAATCTAAGATTTGTTCACTAGGTGGTGACCCGTCAAAAAAAGGAATAGGTTTTTCATCGTGAAGATTAATCAAATCAATTTCGTGACCAATTTTTTTACATTCTTCGATAAATATATCTCTTATAGACTGATTAAAAGATTTCTTTGTATTGTGGTGACCGTAAACTATAAAAATTTTTTTAGACATAATATTTTCTATATTATTTTATCTATCTTTCCATAGAAAAATTCCAGTTCCAACGCCCATTGAAATTGAAGATACAATCCATGCACTATCTTGTACACTGAATAAAGCTAGGCCACCAAATATCACAATTATAACTCCTAGTGTTTTATTCTTCATTTTTTACCATTTTATCTGCATTGACTTTATCAGTAATTTTATAATAGAATCATTTAACCCATTCGTCATGGAAAAAAAAGACGCTCATCTACATGAGTTAAAAGTAGGTTGAATAAAAAAAAAGGAGATGTGATGATTAAAAGACACGCGCATTTGCTAAATGAGTTCAGCCGAAAACAGTCAGAGGCAAAACTTAGAAAGCAAATTCAAAGAACGAGAAAAGAAGTCGAGATTAATGGCGGAGGAACAAGTGGCTACACTATCAAAGAAGGCAAAAATGCTGGCACAGTTTTAAAGCACTTAAAAAAGGACTCAAATAAATTATAAATTTTTCAGGTATTGCGTACTTAAGCGTTGCCCCTTTAATAACTAATATATAGAACTCCCATAAATGGAGAATAAAAAAAATTTTTATGATTTAAGTTTTGACGATTTGAAAAATTTTCTCATTGAAAAAGTAGGTATTAATAACAGCAAAGTAAAAATGAGAGCACAGCAGATCTTTTCCGCTGTTTATAAAAAAGGGTTAATAAATTTTAGCGATTTGACTACAGTTACAATTGATCTTAGAGAAAATTTAGACAAGGTTTTAACTTTAGATCTTCCAAAAATTATAAAAACTGAAATTGCTGATGATAAAACGATTAAATGGCTACTTGAATTAAATGATGAAAATAAAAACTTAATTGAAGTGGTTTTGATTCCAAGTAAGTCCCACAACACTATCTGCGTATCTGTACAAGTTGGTTGCGCTATGTCTAAAAGTAACGCATGCATTCATTGTGCTACAGGCACTCAACTTTTAGTTAAAAACTTATCTGCCAGTGAAATCATAATGCAAGTGATGATAGCAAAAAGATATCTCAATGACTTTGGAGACCAACGGCTTATAAAAAATTGTGTTATAATGGGAAGTGGTGAATCTTTAACAAATTACGAAAATGTAAAAGAATTTATTAAAATCTTAATGAATCCAGAAGGAATTCATATGGGCAAAAAATCAATAACTCTATCTACCATTGGCATACCAGAAAAAATAAAAAAATTTGCAGATGAAGTGGGAGTCTATTTAGCACTTTCGCTTCATAGTGGTGATAACACTAAAAGGGATAAAATTATTCCTATAAATAAAAAATATCCTTTAAAAGAAGTAATTGATAGCTGTAAATATTATACAAGTGTTGTTAAAGAAAAAGTATTTGTAGAATATACTTTAATGTCTGGAATAAATGACAGTGTCGAGGATGCCCAACAATTAATCAAAATAATGAGTCAATTTCCTTCAAAGTTAAATTTAATTTTTATGAATACCTGGCCAGGCTGTAATATAAAACCAGTTTCTGAAGAAAATACAAACAAATTTGCTCAAATAGTTAAAAAAGCTGGGTTCATAGTAACAGTAAGACGCAGTGGCGGAGCTTCTGAAAAGTCCTTAAGTGGTTGCGGACAGCTACGTACATCAAGTTTACCAAAAAAAAGATCCCATATATGAATTTCATTGACAAAGAATAAAGACTTATTGACAATGAAATAGACCTTATACGAAGCGCTGATATCAACGATAAACACAATGTTGTATAATAACTTATGGATTCGATGCTAATTTTTATAGTTATAGTTTTATTAATTTTTAATTTAGGCGCTGTTATCTTTTTGGTTAAGCGCAAACAGCCAGAACCAGTTAACAATGAGCAAACCCTAAAAGACGAAGTAAATTCACTAAGAAACTCTTTCAGTGAATCTTTTGGTTCGATGAGCAAAGAAATTGCAAAAGACATGACCGGTGCTCTAACAAAAGTAGATGAAAAAGTTGGTGTATTTAACCGACAAGTAAGTGAATTGAATAAAAGTCAAGATAATTTTAGTAAAATTTTAAGCGGCGTAAAAACTTATGGAACATTAGCGGAATTTGGTCTTGGATCTTTATTAAAAGATTTGCTTCCGGCATCTCAGTTTATTGAAAATGTAAAAATGAAACCTGAAGAAAATTCAGATACCGTTGAGTTTGCAATTAAACTTCAAGATGTTTTACTTCCTGTAGATAGTCATTGGCCTGTTGAAAAATATAAAGCCATAGACGACGCCTACCAAGCTAACGATAAAGAAGCTCAAGCTGAAGCTAGAAAAGATCTCGCATCAGCATTTAGAAACAAAGCAAAATCAGTAAATCTAAAGTATATTGCGCCACCAAAAAGCACAGACTTTGCAATAGTCTATGTGCCTACAGAAGGTTTGTTCTCTGAAATTTCATCTTATAGAGATCCAAAAACAAAAGAACTTTTACTACAAGAATTAAGAACAAAATATAAGGTTACTGTATCTGGGCCAAATAGTTTGTCCGCACTTCTACAATCTTATCACTTAGGTTTTCAAACTTTAAAAGTACAAAAGCATGCAACTCAAATATACGGAGATTTAAGAAACATAAGTTCAAGATTTGAAAAACATTTTAACGGCATTTTAGATCTTAGAAAAAAACTAGAGCAAGCAATGACAGCCACTGAATCTTTTGGAAGAGATGCAAGATCTATTATGAACACCTTAGGAAACATTAAGGATCCAGGAGCTATTAAAGAGTCTGTAGAAGAAAGTCCAGAAAAAATAAAATTTTTAAAATAATAGCTTATGTCAAATTTTGTATTCTATGATTTTGAAACAAGTTCTTCTAACAAGTACTGGGGACAAATAATTCAAATAGGTGCAATTTTAACAAATGATAATTTAGATGAGCTAGATAGATTTGACGCAAGATGTAGATTAAGCCCTGGAATAATTCCCGAAGCAATGGCCCTAATTGTAAATAAATCTTCGCCAAATATGCTTAAAGGATCAAATCTCTCACACTATGAAATGATCAGGCAGTTTGTTAGTACTCTTAAAAAATGGGGTAAAGCAACTTACATGGGGTTTAATAGCATTGAATTTGATGAAGAATTTTTAAGATGTACGCTCTTTCAAACTCTTGAATATCCCTATCTAACCAGCACAAATGGAAACTCACGAGGAGACGTACTAAGTCTCGCTAGAGCGGCAAATCTTTATTATCCTAACACTTTAAAAAATTCAATTAATGCAAAAGGCAATGCAGTTTACAAGCTAGATCAAATGGCTCCTCTTAACGGAATAGAACATGATGATGCTCATAGCGCCATAGGAGATGTAATTGCTACAGTAGGTATAGCTAAAATTATTGCAAAAAAAGCACCTAGCGTATGGAAAGCAAGTTTATTGACTATGGATAAAAATCAATCTTTAGAATTAATTAAAAATGAAGAATATTTTTGTACCAATGAATATTATTATGGGCGAAGCGTGCCTTTTGTACAAACATTTGTTTGCCAACATCCTCAGTACCAGTGGCCTTTATGTTTCGATTTAAAACATGATCCAGATGTATTTTTAAAAATGACACAAGAAGAACTTTCAAAAGCAATAAAAAAATATAAATTTTTAAGAACTGTCCGACATAATAAACATCCTATAATCATGAATCCTTCTTACGGAAATGAAATAGATCAATACAAAATGATTGGAGCAGAAAAATTATCTACAAGAGCCAAGCTAATTAAAAACAACAAACAATTTATTGAAAAAATAAGTCACATCAAAAGAGAAGAAGCTGAAGATAAAATGCAATCAAAATCACAAGAGGATATTTACACTGAAGAAAGTATATACACTAAATTTACCAGCACTGAAGACAATAACTTAATGCCAGAATTTCATAAAGTAGATTGGGACAAAAAGTTGTCATTATTATCAAAATTTAAGGATGAAAGACTAAAGTATTTTGGTAAAAAATTATTTTACACGGAAAAACCTGAGCTATTAAGCAAGGCAGAATATGATTTAATTCATAGAGAAACAGCTAGAAAACTTTTAAGTACGAACAGTGAAAAATGGAATACTATTCCTAGAACATATTCAGAGATTGACACATTAAGAGCAAAATTTGATAGAGAAGAGCAGCCAGAAAAATTAACTATTTTAGACGAAATAAACGCGTACGTTGAAGAACTAGAAAAATATTATTCTTCTACATAGTTGACATTGATAAAAAAACACTTAATTAAGATTTATGGGATTTAAAGATTCAACAGATAAAAATTTTCAAGAACAGATCAATAAAGACAAATTATCACTAGTTCAGTTTTCTGCATCGTGGTGTCAACCATGTCAAATGATCAAACCTATAGTCGAGAAAATTTCAGAAAATTTATCAGAAAAAATTGACTGCTACTACCATGATATTGAAAGTGAGCCCAATAAACCTGTAGAACATTCTGTTAGAGGAGTTCCAACGCTTATTTTATTTAAGAATGGAAAAGTTTTAGGTACAAAAGTGGGTGCCTCGAGTGAAAAAGATTTATTAGATTTTATCAATCCACATATCTAATTATTTTTTAATACATCACCTATCAAATATAAGCTACCAAAAATAACAATTGTTTTTTCCCCTTTAGAAGAAATTTTGTTCAACGCATTAGGTATATTTTTAGCAGAACGTGCTTCAATCAAATTATTTTTTGCCATCAAAGTTAATTTACTTTTGTCTAAAGAATTTGGTTCATTTGGTATATTAACAGTAATTAGCTGTTTAAATGTTCTTTTAAATATCTTAATAAATTTTTCAGGCATTTTGTTTTTTTGTATTCCGCAAATACCATACTTTGGTCCATTTAATGTTTTTAAATAATTATTTAAATTTTTAGCACTAGTTAATGAATGGCAACCATCTATTAAAAGTTTCTCATTTTTATGTAAATACTTTCTTAATTTACCTTTTCTAACGTATTGCATCCTTCCTTCAAATCGTATTTTAGGAATAATGTTGATAATAGATTGTTTTTTTACGCCCAGATCCAATGCAACTTTAATAGCTAGTCCTAAATTACCCATCAAGCCCTTGCTATATATATGTTTTGAATTTATTGAGAATAAATTTTTTTTATCTCTATAATAAATACCTTGTTTATTTTTTTTTATTGTCCAAGAATTTGGGTAAACAATTTTGCTTGGGTTTTTTTTGAGATTTTTTTTTATAATTGCTAAAGTTTTTTTTTCTTGTTTACCAATATATATAACCGTGTTTTTACTTAAATATTTTACTTTTTGTTTGCATATTTCAGATATTGTTTTAGGCTTCACCCATTCTTGATGTTGAAAATTAATATTCGTGACGATCTGTGCGCGAGGACTGTCCCATAAATTTGTACTATCTTTTTTAAAAAGCAAACCACTTTCCACTAAATTAAATTTTATATTATTGGTGTTTTTTGCTGCTAGAATATAAGCACAGGTTAATAATTCAAATAGTGTTAATTTTAATTTTGTTTGTTCAACAGATTTAATTAATTTCTTTAAATTAATTAAAGAAATATAATTATTATTCAGCCAAATTCTTTGCCTTAAATCGTATAAATGCGGGCTTGTAAAAGCTGTTATTTTCTTTTTATCTGATTGTAAGAAATATTTGAGACATGTTAGAACACTCATTTTACCGTCGCTCCCAAGTATATTTATAGGGTTAATCAAATCTAAATGAGGATTATTAAGTTTCTTTAAAACTGTATTAATTCTATTTAGATCTAAATTAATTTTACGACTATATCGCTTTTGAAGATTTTTGTAGAGAGTTGTCGACGCTGATAACATTTGATGACTCTGTTTTAACTTGTGTTTCTCTTGTTTTCAACAAAACACTTAGTAATGTTGAAATAGTTGAGTTTAGATATTTTCTTTCAATCACAAGGTCAATACCGCCGTGATCTTTAACATATTCAGCTGTTTGAAACTCCTCTGGTAATGTTTCTCTAACAGTATCTTGTATTACTCGTCTGCCTGCAAAGCCGATAGTGGCTTTAGGTTCTGCTATTAAAATATCGCCAAGCATTGCCCAAGAAGCTGTAACTCCTCCAGTAGTTGGATCAGTCATTACCACAATGTAAGGAAGTTTTTTTTTTTTAAGTTCAGTAATTGCTAGAGTTGTTCTGCTCATTTGCATTAAAGCTATTGAAGATTCCATCATTCTTTGTCCACCCGAGCAACTAAAGAAAATAAATGGTGTTTTATAATCTATAGCATGCTGAACTCCGGCAATAAATGCTTCCCCACTAGCAGCACCAAACGAACCTCCTATAAATCTAAAATCTTGTGATCCCACTGTAACATCTATTTTATTTAACTTGCCTTTTGCGATAGCCACAGCATCGTCTTGATTTGTAATTTTTCTAGCTGCTTTTAATCTGTCGATATATTTTTTTTGATCTACAAAATTTAAGGGATCATCATGAGGTACTGGTGTCTCAATGATCTCATATTCTTTATTATCAAAAAAAAGTTGAAATCTTTCATGGCACGTTAATTTGTGATGTGCACCGCACTTTGGACAACAATTAAAATTTATTTTAAGATCTTCTTTATAAATTAAATTTTTACACTTACATGTTGTCCACAATGTTTCCTCATTATTAGAAGCTCTTTTTTTTAGAAGAGAGTTTATTTTGGGTTTTATAAATTTTGATATCCAGTTCAGATAATTCTCCTTTTTAAGTTTTGTACCATTTTATTCAACTTTGTGACAGGATTTTGTCGCTTTTTTATTGATTGGGTTATTTCTTTACATAGTTGACTACCAACCACTAAACCATCGGCTTTTTTTAATGAGCCAATAGTTTTTGTGGTGATTCCAAAGCCAATTACTAAATTCTTAGATTTATTAAAGTTTTTAATTTTATTATAATTATCTAATATTTTTTTGGAAGAAACCTTTAACTTTCCACCAGTTGTAGATAGCATGCTTATATAATAAATCATTTCGTGGGAGTCTTTTATTATCTTTTTCATTCTGTCTTTAGATGTAGTTGGTGACAACAATTGAATAAAATTTATTGATTTTTTTTTACATTTATTTGCAAAGCTCTTGTTTTCAGGATATGGAAGATCAACAATAATTAGACCATCTACCCCAGAGCTTTTACAATTTTTCAAAAAATTATCCTCACCACTTTGGTAGATTAAATTAAAATAGCCCATAAGAATTAATGGTTTGTCAGGTTTAGATTTTTTAAATTTTTTTACTATGTGAAAAACATCTTTAAGTTTTATCCCATTCTTAAGTGCCCGATGAGAGCTACCTTGAATTTGTCCACCATCCGCTATAGGTGCGTTATGGGGAAATCCAAGTTCAAGTATATCAGCATATTCAGAAATCGAATTTAATATTTTCAAGGAATTATTTTTAGTATTATCACCAGCAACTGTGTAAGTAATTAAAGCAGGCCTTTTTGCTTTCTTGCACTTTTCAAAAGCGAGTTTAATTTTTGATTTCATCTTATATAGGACCCTAATTTTTGTTTTATAATATCTTTATCTTTTAAGCTGTCACCGCAAGAATTAACAATTATAACATCAGAAGATCTTAATTTAGGTGCTATCTTAATTGCTTCTGCAAAGGCATGTGAAGGCTCCAACGACGGAGAAATATTTTCTAGTTTAGAAACTAATTGATAAGCTTGTAGAGCCTCTTCATCATTTGCTGATGTGTATCTAGCTCTATTTGTGTCTTTTAAAAAACAATGTAATGCACTGACAGATGGGTAATCAAGTCCTGCACTTATAGATTCAGTTTTTTTTATTTGCCCCTCGTTATCTTGAATACAATATGCTGCTGAACCGTGAAGAATTCCAATTTTAGATCCATTTGTTAAAGGCGCTGCATGGAGCTTACTATTTTTTGGTCCTCCAGCTTCAATTCCAACAAATTCAGCATCAGTGTCCATAAACTCATTCCAAAATCCCATAGCAGAACTCCCTCCGCCTACACAGTTTAAAAGTTTTATTTTTTTTGGAATTTTTCCAAATTCATCTTTAACTTGTATAATTAGTTCTCTTGATATCTGTGCAGTGCTCCAAGCACATATCTTTATAAAAATATTGGGACCAACTGTTGAACCTACGCACATGTGTGTAGTATCACAATTTGAAACCCAGTATCGCATACATTCACTAACAGCATCAACTAGTGTTTGACTTCCTGTAGTGACTGGAACAATTGTAGCGTCATTTTTTCTCATTGCCTCAACATTTGGTCGCTGTCTTTTTATGTCTTTTGCGCCCATAAATATTTTACACTTAAGGCCAAATTTTTTAGCTGCCATGGAAAGCATTTTTCCAGCATAACCTGCACCTGTGTCTCCTACGATAAACTTTTTTCCTGCCCGTTTAGCAATTAAACAATGAACAGTAGCATTATAAATTTTATGAGCCCCACCATTAGCTTCCGACACTACTTTTGCATATATTTGAGCTCCTCCAAGATGGTCTGTTAAATTTTCTAATTTTATAAATGGAGTGGGAGCGCCAACGTAATTCTTAAAATAATAGTCTCTTTCCTTAAGGAATTTCTTGTCCTTTCTAAGTTTAGCAAATAATTTAGTTAAATCATCAATAGGTTTTTTTAAAGTTTCAGGTATAAAATTCCCACCAAATTTACCTCCATACATAAAATTTGTATCATGTTGGTCAATAAGAGGTGTATTTTTTTTAATTTTCATCATTTATTGTTTTTTTTTTTTTTAAAAATTTAATAATTTTATTGATATCTTTTACTTTATTTGTTTCTAAAGCTCCAGAGACATCGGCGATTTGTGCTAATTGAGAAATATATTCAAGTTTATCAATAGTTATGTTTCCAGCTAACATTTTTTCAGTTTTAATAGATATATCTCCAACCCAATTGTAATTCCAACTTAAACTATCTTCATATCCAGAACTGTCCCAAAGAACAATATCTGAAGAAGCCTCTATTTTTTTATATCTCATCACGTCTTGTTTTTTTTTAACCTGAATACTCGTAATTATTTTCTTTTTATATTTGTCTTTTATTTTTACAATTGTTTCATCGTCATAATTTCCATAAAGTTGAAAATAGTCAAAATTTAGATCAGAAAATATTTTTAACTCCTCTTGATTAGGGTTCACTAATACACCGACGTATTTAGAATCTTTTTTTTTAATATTAGTCAGTTTCTTTGCCTGATCTAAAGAAACATGCCTGTGACTTTTAGGGTAGTTTAAAATAAAACCACAGTAGTCTGCACCATGGTCCACACTTACCTCTACCTCAACTATATTTGATAGACCACAAACTTTTACTTTCATTAAGTTATACTAATGATTTTGTTAATTTTTGTATATTTTTTTTAATATTTCCTTGAGTGATGCTTCTTCCAACAACAATTGATGTTGCACCATTCTCAAATGCTTTCTTAGGTGTAATCACCCTTTTTTGATCTTGAGTTTTGTCACCAGTCATTCTGATACCCGGCGTAATTATTTCCATATTTTTACAAATTTTTTTGATAAAAATTGCTTCGTGACCTGAGCATACAACTCCATCCAATTTAGCAGCTTTTGCCAATCTGGCTTGCTGAATTACTAGATTTTTCAATGACTTTGTGTGTCCTATCTTTTTAATTGATGTGTCAGAAAAACTAGTCAAAAAAGTTACTCCTATAATTTTTAACTTCTTATTAACTTTACTAGATATTTTTTTAATAGCTTTTAGCATTTCATATCCACCATTAATATGAACAGTAAGATATTCAACATTTTTTAAATCACTTATAGAATTTATAGCTTTCATGCAGGTGTTTGGTATATCGTTTAATTTTAAATCTAAAAAAATTATTTTATTTTTTATTGTTGAAATAAAATTTCTTCCACCCTTAGAGTAAAAAAACTCTAAACCTATTTTGTATCCAATCTTCACTTTATTTGAAGAGGAGTTTTTTATTATTTTTTTAAGCTGTTTTATATTAGTTGTATCACAAGCTATAAATACTTTTTTCATATTGTTTTATTCACTTCTTCTTTTAGATGTTTTGACATCTTAAAGGAAACTTTTTTCTTTTTTGGAACGTAAATAATTTCAGCATTTTTTGGATTTCTAGCATTATATTTTTCTTTAGTGATTTTTACTGACCACCTTCCAAATTCTCTTAATTCAACACTCTCAGAGAGAATTAAACTTTCGTTTATTGCCTTGAACACTATTTCTATTATCGAACTAATTTGAGAAGATTTTAGATCTGGGTGATCTTTTTTTAGCTTTTGAACTATATCTTTATCAACCAAGAATTACTTTTTTTCCTTATTCTTTTTACCTTTTCCACTTAATGCTTTTTCAAAGATACCCTTAAGTGTAGCGCCTGACTTAGCAGCTCCTTCTCCAAATTTGGCAACCAAACTTTTTTCTTCGTCAATCTGAGCTGCTTTTGGACTAAGCGATATTCTTCTAGTTGTTAAGTCTAATTCTAAAATTTTTGCATCTAGCGCATTTCCTTTAGAAAAAACATCGACCCTAGCATCGCTAGCCTCTTTTGCAAGTTGAGCCTTTTTTATTGTAACAATAAGCTTCTTATCAGAGTCAATTGAAACTTTTACACCTGTTTTCATAACTTCCCAAATACGTGTTGTTATGACATCTCCAATTTTCTTTTTGTTTTCTTTAAACCAGTCCATTGGATCTTTCTCTAATGCCCTAATTGATAGTCTAATTTTTTCATCCTTAACTTCAATTATTTTAACTTTTATTAGATCATTTTTTTTGTATTTTTTCAAATCTTCGTCACTTTCATTAAAAGAAATTTCTTTGTAATGTAACATCCCTAAAAGACCTAAATCTAATTCTGCAAATATTGCTTTATCAGTTACATTTTTTACTTTGACTTCAATAATTGAGCCCATCAATTCTTTTATTTTATTCCATGGATTTTCTTGAGTCTCTTTATAAGATAATGAAATTCGTTTAGCGTCTGTGTCTATAGAAACTATTTTGACTTTTATTTTTTCAGACACAGATAAAACTTTTGAAGGTTGAATATTTCTGTTGGTCCAACTTAATTCTGAATTATGAATTAATCCCTCAACACCTTCTTGTAAACGCACAAAAATTCCGTAGTCCATAAGCTTAGTGCATGTGCCCTCATATATTTCTCCAACTTTATAATTTTTTGTAAGATTTTCGTAAGGATCTTCAGTTAAAGCTTTTACAGATGCTGACACTCTATTAGTTTTAGGATCAATTTTTGTAATTTTAACCTTCATTGTTTGACCGATAGTTACTAAGTCAGATGGTTTTTTTACTCGCCCGTGAGAAAGATCCGAAACATGTAAAAGAGCATCTATGCCATTTATGTCCAAAAAAATTCCCCAGTCGGTCGTGGCCTTCACTTTTGCGTTATCAATAATGTCACCCTCACTAAGATTTTTTAAAATTTCTGCCACTTCTGCATTTTTACTTTTTTCTAATACAGCTCTTCTACTTGTGCAAACATTTCCCCGGTTTTTATCAATTCTTGTAGCAATCACTTTTACAGGTACGTTCATTAGGTGGTCAACTTTTTTAAGTGGTCTTATATCGATTTGAGATTGTGGCATGAAGGTAGGCAGACCATCAACTGTACACAAGTACCCCCCTTTGATTCTTCCCGTGATGTATCCGGTCAATTCTTCTCCTGTTTCAAAAACTTTTTCCATTTTCTTCCAGGCATTCATTCTTCTAGCTTTATCTCTTGAAATTACGATCTCACCCTTAAAGCTTTCAATCCGCTCTAAAAAAACTTCAATTACAGAACCAACCTTAAGATCGTCCAGTTCTTTATCATTTTTAAATTCTTCAACTGGTATCATGCCTTCCATTTTGGCTTTACAGTCTACAACTATAAAATTTTTTGTGATTTCAGTTACTGTAGCTTTGATTATCTCACCTTCTTTAAGCTTTCTGTCTTTAAAGTCTTCATTGAGTAGGTTTTCAAATTCTTGAATAGAACTAGATTTATTTTTTGTTAGTGCTTCAGCTACCATATTTATTTTTAACTTTTTTTTCCAATTCTTTTGACATTTTATTTATCATGCCATTGATATTTCTTAGTTTTCCGGTGTCAACAATTATCGCATCAGAGCTTTTCAGTAAAGGACTATTCTTCCTAGTTTTATCTCTATTATCCCTTATTTTTAGGGCTTTTTTAACATCTTTAAGGATAATTGTACTATCAGTTTTTTTTAATTCGTTAAATCTTCTCCTTGCCGCAACATTTACATTACATTTGAAAAAAAATTTTATATCTGCGTTTGGAAGAATTACAGTCCCAATATCTCGTCCTTCTATACACACTCTTTTAAACTTCTTAGCAAATTGTTTTTGATAATTTTTTAAAATGTTTCTGATATTTTTTTGTTTAGCAATTATAGATGTATGCTCTGAAATTTTTGGAGTATGTAAGTTTATTTTATTAAGTTTATTAAAATTAAGATTAGAAAAGCTTTTTTTTAAGAATTTAGTTTTATTTTTTGGATTATATTTTAATAATTGATAGCTTGCATATCTATAGAGAAGTCCTGAAGAGAGAAATTTAAGGCCATATATTTTTGAAATACGTTTTGCACCAGTAGTTTTGCCACTGGCAGCAGATCCATCAGCTGCTACAACTAAATTATGATACTTTTTTAATTTCAAATTTTCCACCAAGTAATTTTATTATTTTTAGAAAAGAAGGAGATGAAGTATTTACAGTTTCAAAATTTTCTATTTGAGTATTTATACCAGTAAGTTGTGATAAAACCATAGCACTCATACAAATTCTGTGATCTCCTAAATTTTTTACTATTATATTCTTTTTATAGAAGTTATTTTTACTTAATCCAAATATTTTCATTTTATTTTTAGTATGGATACATTTAACACCTACTTGGGTTAATATTTTTTTCATCTCTAGTATTCTATTGCTTTCTTTGTTGGCCAAGTTTTCTATACCACTAAACACAGAAGTTCCTTTTGTTAGTGCTGCTATAACAAATAAAATCGGGTACTCATCAGTTGTAGACGCATAATACTTAGAGCTTGCATTTACAGGTTTTAAATTACTGCTACTAACTAAAACATCCCCGATTATTTCATTGTTTTTTTTTTTAATATTTTTAAAAACAATTTTTGCACCACTCTTTTTTAATAATTTATAAAAACCCGTTCTTCTTGGATTTAACATAACTCCTTTTATTTTAAGAAATGAATTTTCTTTTAAAATTGTTAGCGCCACAAAAAAAGCAGCAGAAGAGGGATCTGCAGGTACATTTACATTAATAGAATTTAAATTTCCTTTTCCTGAAATTTTTATAATATTTTTTTTTATTTTGATAACATTTGAATATTTAAGTAGAATATTCTCTGTATGGTTTCTACTTTCATTCTTTTCAACAATGCACGTTTCTCCATATGAATTCAGCGCAGCTAGCATTACAGAACTTTTTAACTGTGCACTAACTCCAGCTTCATATTTTATACCCACAGGCATATTAGAAGAAATTAATTTCAAGGGAAGGTTTACTTTTTTTTTAGGTAAAAAATCTGCGCCAAATAATTTCATTAATTTTATGATTTTAGACATGTTTCTTTTGCTCAAAGATTTGTCACCTTTAATAACAACCTCAATGTTTGGAGTTGTTGCTAAAATCCCAATTAATAATCTCGCTAGCGTTCCTGAATTTCCACAATCCAACGATTTATTTTTTTTAATAAAAAAAGAACCTAGGCCCTTTCCATGAACTAGAAAATTGCCAGGTTTAACTCGTTTGATTTTAATTCCCAATTTTTTTAAACATTTTATTGTAGAAAAAACATCTTCTGATTCTAAAATATTATATATTTCTGAAATATTGTGACTAATTGATGCAATTAGTAACGATCTTATTGAAATAGATTTATCGCTATCAACGCTAATAGTTTTTTTAAAATTTTTAATTTTATTGCAAGTGTTTACAGAAAAACTTTTGTTTGACATTAGGTCTAGGAGTTATATTGAGTTCCAAAATATAATTTGATTGCTTTAGAAGATTTCATTATTTCATTAGGTGTTCCTTGTGCTATAATTGATTGTTCTCCTAAAACATAAGCTCTGTCAACTATGTCGAACAAGTTTCTTACTTGGTGATCCGTAATCATTATTGCACAACCATAAGTTTGAATTTTTAATATGTACTTTTGAATATCCTGAACAACAATTGGATCTAAAGCTGCCATTGGTTCGTCTAAAAGAATTACACTTGGTTTGTTAATTAATATTCTTGCCATCATTAATCTCCTTACCTCTCCTCCAGAAAGAACTGAACTATGTAAATTTCTTAAATGCTGTAAATTAAATTCATCTAATAATTTTTCTACCATATCAACTTGATTTTTATATCCCCGAATAGTTAACTGGCAAACTCCCAGAAGATTATCGTAAACAGACATAGCAAAAACACTTCTTTGTTGACTTAGGTATCCTATTCCAGATTTTGCTCTTTCGTGAATAGGTTTTTCTTGAATCTCTTTGTTGTTGAGTAAAATTTTTCCTGCATCTGCAGCGTGTTCTCCTATTATTGTACTATAAAGTGTAGATTTCCCTGAACCATTTGGCCCTAGAAGACCTACAATTTCTCCTGGATACAGCTCCATACTAATTTTTTTAAGTATGGGCCTACCATCAAATGTCTTACTTAAATCTTTTATTTGAAAAATTGGTTTGTGCTTTTTAAATTTAATTATTCTAAAACCTTTTCTCATTTTTTTTTTAGTTTTACGTTAACCTGTTCATTATTATACATAGTCATATTTAAGGTCTGATCTTTTAAGTCAACAACTAGTTTATCTGACTTAGTAGTTCCTTGTACACTCTCTGTTACAACATTTCCATATATAGTTAACAAATTTTTTGAGTTATAATAATCTAAATTATCTGAATACAAATTGTTATCTAAGTAAACAGCTTTAATATTATCTCGAAACTCCATATCAAAACTTTTATTATTGTATGTTCCCCAATCTCCCACAACTTTTAATACCGAACCATCTTTAAAATAAAAAGTAGCGTTCATAACTCTCATTTTAATTAATTCAGGTTTTGATAGGTCAAATTCTGCAAATTTAGAATCAATAATGTAGCGATTACCATTTAAATCAATACCTTTGTATTGAATGTCTTCAAATGTATTTGAGTTAGAGGAGTTTTTGGTTATGACTTTGCTTTTTATTGGCTTTTTTACTTCTAGCACATTCTCAACTAATTCATCAGTGTAGTAAGTAGTAAACAAAAGCGAAATTGCAAAAATGAAAATTAAAATTTGAATAATTAGTATTTTTTTTTTCCTTTTCACTGTATTCCGTGTTTTAAAAGAGAGTGAATTTCAATAATACCCCTTAGTTTAACCATGTTTTTTGTTTTATAATTTTTATCAGAAGTCACTAAAAGTTGCGTAATTTTATTATCATTCATAAAGGATATAGCTTTTGATGCAGGCGCACTTTCATGAATAAAAAAGGGGTTTCT
>MDSY01080569.1_pt1 | contig 15970 bp, 10 predicted proteins | sample 811131 | NCBI WGS metagenome assembly MDSY01 (sample SAMN05326643, study PRJNA326480) | marine metagenome | isolation source: seawater | place: Atlantic Ocean: South West | collected 2010
GATATCGATATGCATATATGTATATGATATATGCATATGGTGATACAAGGAGCATCAAATACGAAATAGGCTGCATGAAACGACACTCGGGTTATTCGAGTGCGCACACAACGACAACCATCAGAACCACAAAAGCAAATAAAAGGCGAGCCAACAATCAGTTTGTCACTGATGCGAGCGACGTGCTGACAACGCATGGCACCAGAGCTCGATGACGTACATAAGGCTTCGACTTGGGATTCATTCAGCCTAAATGCTTCTGCCAGCAGATCAGCAGGCAACGAGATACAAACCACATGACTCAATAATTCAAAAAAAATATACACATGTATACTCCGATCTCCGAGTATGGAGAATCCCTAGTCGCAAGTCGGCGACAATCGTCCTGCCCTAAACCCCTGACATTGCTTCCACGTCCCATGCTCCAACAGAGCCACCCACCGAGGCATCCAAGCGACCTCGGCGGCGGGCAAGGCCCGTTACGGCACGTTCGAGGGGTGTGGAAAGGTGTGTCAATGGCACGTGCCAAGAAGGGTGGTGCAGCGGCCCTATTTACATTGCCCAGTTCATTCAACTTGAAGAACTTTTGCATGCGGCCGATCCGTTGTGGCTTGCCGCTGGGCGACGGCCCCCTCGCGTGAGGCCGTCCCTGCCATTCGAAGCGCCTTGCGCCATGCAGCTACCATCTGCCATGAGCGGGTTGCCACCCATTGCACCCGCTTCAAGCCTGAATCCATTATCTTGTACAGAACTCGACCCTTGTAGACGCGAGAGAGCGCCGCTCTGCGATCCGCCGATTTGCGGCGGAAGCGTGACGCTTGAGGCGTATCGATGTGCACCGAGGCTATAGTGCTGTCGTGCGCAGTCGAGCACCGTGTTGACCACGTCGGCAGCGCTGATCCACGAGTCGAGCTCAGAGCGTTGAGGTAGTGGGTTCGCCGCAGTTGAGGCTGAGGTGCCCTCGCCCGCATTCAAAAGCGCCCCTGTTCGGCCCCCGAGCGCGTTGCCGCCCCCGAGCGCAGCCACGTCGCCAACGATGCCACTCAAGCTGCTCAAGCCCGCCATGCCGTTGACGTCCGCCGCGACCCGAGGTCGGCGCATCTCAGTACTGGCAGCCATTGCGGCGAAGCCGCTCGCATTGCTCATGCTGCTACCACCCAAAGCCGGGAGCCCACCAAGACTCCGCCCGCCGAGCCTGCCTCCATCGAGGCCCGTGCCGCTCGAACACCCAGCGGCACCCAGATTGCCGCTGCCCGCACGAACACAACTGTGGCCAGTGCCCGCGCGCGGCGCCCCCCCCCTCGTGGCGCCAGCCGCGACGGCGCTGACGGCGGCGCAACTTCTCCCTGCGCGGCTGCAATTTGCGAGCGCTACTGTGCGCGCCTCCGTCGAGATCCTCCCCAGCATGCCGTTGAGTGCGGCTGGGGCAAGGCGTGGGACCTGGCCACTGAAGGCGGTCGCTTGCTTGGCAAGAGGCAAATGGGCAAAGGGCTGTGCCGAGTGCTCGGAGAAGACGTCTGCAGCCTTCTGAGCGACTGCGGCTGCGGAAGCATCGCCTGCTGCTTGGTGGTCAAGCTGCCCTTGCCACGCGATGAACTCTTCAATCGAGATGGCTTGGTCCTCGGCCGCACTTCGCTGCTGCTGCATTGCCGCGCCCTGTGCTTGTTGCCGAGCCATCGATGGAGTCTCAGAAGCGCTGCGCGCACAGAACCGGCTTCCCTGAGGACCCGCCTCACGCGCAGGAACCGGGTCGCTGCCATTTGCTGGCTGCTGTGAGCCAAAGGCATGGTCGTGCCCAGGTGGATCGCCCACGGACCATGGCGCCGATGCGAGCGCTCCGAGAGGGTCTGTCGCATCGAGGGGGTCGTCAAAGCCCATGAGCGCATGGACAATGTCATCGGAAGAATTCAAGACCCAAGGGAGCGAAGCGGCCCTACCGTCAGCCGCGGTGGTCCCCGTGGCAGAGCCGTGCCTCGCCTCAACAGCATCGCTACTACTCGCAACGTAGCCGGAGGTGTTGGATGGATTCCGTTCCTGGACATCTTCGTGCGCCCACATGAAACGCGCATTGCGGGAGAGATCGCGAGAGGATGGGGCGGCCTTCTCGCCGACCGGGTAGGGCTGATTCATATTCCCACCACGATGAACCGTGCCCTGGCCCAGAGACGCCCCGCGCGGCGTCTGCGGTTCAGAGCTCGAGCTGATTGAATCGAAGGACGCCTGGCGACACGCAGGATCGCGGTACAATTTTGTGGCCGTTTCGTGCTTCCTGGAGCCCGAGTTGGATGGCATGGGCAGGCCACCGGCGCCGAATTCGCGCGGTACGAAGGGCCCGCCATTGTCTGCCTGGAGCATGTCCACAGTCACAGGATATGCTTGGTGCTCATCTTGGGAATTGAACGATGAGCCCGTCATGCCAGACAACTTGGCGCCAGCGCCATCATCCATGGGGGCCGTGCTCATGAAGGAGCCTGAGGATGTTTCAGTGCTTTGGCTTGCGTCCATTGAGGTGGACCTCAGCCCGTCATGGAGCAATGGCGCCAGCAATGCACCAGCACCATAGCCATCGCGCAGTGACTCTGGACGCGGCAGCCGCTCGAGCGAGTTCTGCAGCTCTGATGGCTGAGCGGAACGGTTCGCCGGTTGTTCGGCGTCGTGGCCCGCCTTCTCACGCTGACGCCGATTCTGGAACCATACCTGGATGCGCCGGGGCTCCACATCCAGCACCTCTGCAAGTCGCTTGCGGCTCTGTGGCGATGGGAAGCGCTGGTGCACATAGTGATGCTCGAGCACTTCCTTGCAATCGTCCTTGATCTTCCAGCGCACACCGTCGCGTCTGCTTTCTGAGCTCATCTCAGAAGTCTGCGCGCACTCAACTAGTCGCTGACACGGTGGACTGAACGCCTGACTGGGTGCATGAAGCGGAGGGAGGATATCCTGGGTCCCTTGATGACACTGGCAAAGTTTGGTGTGATCTCTGCTGAGGTGAGGCCTTTTGAGTGTCAAAGGCACACCTTCAAATCTTGTTAAAAAAAGAATTTTCTCTTATGTACCTAAGGTATATCTATTTTTGGATGGACTTTTTCGGCCGCCCGCTGTAATGCGAAAATGCCTACGCACGGTCTGCCAGTCCACACGTCGGAAACGCCGGGCGTGACTGCCGCTGCTCGGCAATGCATACATGAGCGGTGGCGAGACCCATCCGAGCACGTGGTTGCTGTCCTCGAAGCCGCCGAGCTCGAAGCCGAGGCGAGCACAGCGACGAGTTCGGCCTCGATTGAGTTGTAAGCATGTAGTACCATGTACCATGAGTAAGTACTCTATTCTGTCGCGAGTCTCCGTCTCACACACCTGGTTGCACACGCAGTGCCGACCCAAATATCCCACAGGCGCAGCGCTGTTCGGACCGGCGCATGGCTGAGCAGCTAAAAAATATCCTACAGGCGCAGCGCTGTTCGGACCGGCGCATGGCTGAGCAGCTAAACCTGGATGAAATCCAAGCTCACGAGCGAGCACTCAGAGGATCTGATGATGGCGGGGTGGCTGGCGGTGACGCCATTGTTTGTGAAGACACAACTCAACTCGGAAGTGGTCTCGGAAGTGGTCCGTATGCGATTGATGGCCCTTCGAGAGTCTCAATCGCTTTCTCGCCCCGCTTGTGGCAGAGAACTGCCTGCTTATGGCTCGTTGCGATGGCCACCGTCATCCTCTTGTTGTCGTTTCTCTCACTCCCTTGGTGGCTTGGGTGGTTTACTTAGAAGCTAACTGTATAATGCATGATGCATTTGAACTTTTAAACTTAAACTAAAACTATTATAATATTATACAACACTTATACTTGAATACGAATACTGCTTCTACTAATACGTTATACGTTAGGAACTTACGTCACAGCTCTGTGCCACGTATGTACTAACTACACATGGTCAAGATCCTCACAGACCCGCCTGCCGTCGTCGATGTACTCCGGATCTGCGAGCATTCGGGAGGTGCCATCGACAACGCTGTCCTTGTATCCGCGACAGCCGTACGGTTCACAGTCTGTTGAACAAACGTGACCTTTCATACTGAGAACGTGTTGCCATCCTGTCCAGCCGCCTCGGTGGAAGTTGAGGAAATCACACGCTGAGCCAATCGCCTCCGTGCCGCGGAGCCCTCTGAGCAGATACCGAAGAGCGCGGTGTACATCCCATTGATCTCTCGCCTGGCCGAGCTCTTGTGCGCACGCGAGGTCGCATCCGAGACGGTTGAGGGCATCGGCGTTCATGTTCCACGGCGAGAAATTGGCGGATGGATTCGCATCGCCCTTTGACTGATCGCTACTAGTCATCTTGTCATCCTCAATCATGGCCATCACAATGACGAGCGCCCGCTCGAATCTCGAGCAATTCCGCGAGGCAGCGAGCTCTGCTGTGTCGTCATTGCCACAGAGGTCATCATACGCGGCGTTGATACGCCTCTTCGTGTCGATCCTCGTCTGTAGGTGATCCGTCTCTCGGCAATCGTGGCAACCGTGACAGCCAAGAGTGAACAGCGGTGCCAGGTGCTTCGGCAGCGCCATCGACTCAACGTGCGGTGGGAATGGCTGCGGCGATGGCTCTGGTAAGATTGCGACAGCAGTCTCGTGGAGCGAGACTGAGACGCCTTCAAGCGAGTGTGCGACTGGCGCGGGGTTCGTGACCGTCAAGATTATCAACAAAAGGACACAGATGGCTACACTCACGCGGCTGCGGTACGCCCCCGCGAGGTATCTGAGGTGCAACAATTGGTCGCTGATTGATTGTTTGCGAGTGCCGTCGCCGTGAGGCGCAGCATCCGCAGACGACAACGAGACGCCCTCGCCATGGGGCTCAGCCTCCGCAGACGGTAGCTGGACGAAGCAAGATTTCAGCAGCATTTCGCACACACCATTTGGGAACTAGGTAGGTGAAGAGAAAAAGTTAGGAATAACGTGCGTGTTCTTTACCTATTTTGCCGCGAAATGTGGCTAGCCCTTGCTGCGCTCCTGGGCGTCGCTGGCGCGTGGACCGCGCCTCCGCCCCATTGTGCGGCGCGCTGGAGGTCCCGAAGTCACACAGTCCGACACGTGCCAACTCAGGCCTGCGCCGCAGCGCCGTCGCCGCCGCCTCCGCCGCCTAAACTGCCGCCGCTGCCATCGCGTGCCGCAGCAGCTGCAACCGCAGAGCTTGCGGAGACGTCCTTCCGGGAGTGGATGGGCCGTACCACACCGCCAGGTGGCGCTGAGCGCAACTACACCCTTGTGAGCTCAGAGGCGCGCACCATGGAGGCAGCGCTCGCCGACATCTGGACAGAGATCTGTTACGCGCTCGACGCGAATAACAGCAGCGCGCCATCTCTTTCGATTATCTTGCTCCCCGGGGTGGCTGAATTGCGCCAGCTGGAGCGGATGGATGCGCTGATCAACCATCTCAAATCGTGCCGCACCTGCTGCACACGCTTCGGCACCGAGCTCCGCTTGGGGTCTATCCACCCAGCACAAGAGAGCTCGAGCTCCACGCCTCGCCCAGAACGGTGCCCGTGCCCAACGCTCACGCTGAGCTCTCGGATTGGCCCGACGAGATTACGTCCCGAGGGCACTGAGGCCGAGTTTGTGATGGACGAGGGCGCGCCTGCCTTTCCGGACGGCGGCGAGAGCGGAGAGGGTCTCTCACAGATCCGGTTGGATCTCGAGAATATATTGCTGCAGCCCTCCGCCACTGGGGCACAAGGCGATGACGAGCCGCCTGCTCCACTGCCGCCCGCCACCGAGGTGCTCTCGAGAGCCTTGAATTGGTTCGAGGTCTTCTTCGCGCGCGTCCATAAGGCCATGGGCAGCCGGCAGCGCCGCGTTGTCGATGTAGGCACAAGTGCAGAGGAGGTCTTCCGCGCCATCTGGGAAGAGGCGGCAGCATTGCGGGAGGCCGGTGAGAGACCACCGCCAGCTGCAGCTGCCACAGTGCAGCAGCCCTCAGGCGGTGGCGATGCATACGGCTCGCTACTGGTATCATCCCACACTCGAATCCCACACTCGACCCATTGAGCCCCCCCTTCAGCCCACCCCAGACCAGCCCCGCGTGGACGCCCCCCCCCCGCCGCCCCCCCGACCATGCCGTGCAACGGAAACGTTATCCTCTGAGTTAGTCCAGCCGATACTGATTGGAACCTGGTCCCGCAGGTGTTGCCAGGGGTGGAGGATAGCAAGAAGGGTGCTGAGCTTTGGAATAAAATCGTCGCGAGCATCAAGTTAGGAGTTGCAGTGCTACAACTCGAGGGTAAGTCGCCAGTCCCTCGAAGATGCATATGCCCGCCTCATGGCTCGCCGTGACCCGCCTTGATGTGTCTGATCATCTGCAATTCGCTCTATTCATCACGCAAGCTGCAAACCTCGCGGGTCTCATCACACGCTTTCCGTCTCCTGCTGCCCGCAGCATCTCTCAAGCTGACCGCGCTCCATCCAGCGGATACCTTCCGCTTGCTCGAGAATAAGAATGGCACGCGGTCGTGGGAGAAGACACTCGCCTACCCGATCGTGCACATCGTGGCAGCACGGCAACCGAGTCGTGAAAACAAGAGAGGTGCTGATTAATGATTGATCAGATTGAGATTAGTATTACAATTCGAATTGGAATTCCACACGCAATTCGTATATATTATGGTACCTACTATTACTATATACAATATACATGTATATGTGAGTATATACTTTATACTAATAATAATACTAAGAACCTAGAGTTGGGGTTCAGAGTAAGATTTACATCAGATATGATCAACTTGATAACTTTTTAAACTATATAATGAATATCTATAATTATATAAATAGATCCGGACGAATGATTCATATACAAGGTACAGCAAATAATAGAACAAAAAGCGAAATGCTCAACTTCCCAGAGTGTGGACTAGGTATCCTCATATGCACAGTTGGTTCCAAGTTAAGAAGAACGCGCCCTGATCAGCACGACATTTCAAACGTCGAGGAGGTGCTCTCACGTCTCCCTATCTGCTCGGCTGCAGAGATCTCGCTCGCAGGTGCGCTTCCAGCACCGCCATTGCGCACTGAGCCATGCTGCCACCCAACCCTACCCCTCCCATGGCTCCGCTTGCTCGCCAACGCCGAAACCGCCCAGGCCACTGCGCCACCGAACGCGAGCCCGCTAATAAGCCCGATCCCAACGGCCGCGCTCTCGTTGAACAGGTCGGAGCGAGGCGCGCGCGAGCGGTCGGCACTCTGTGAAAGGGCGTTGGCGTCGCTTCCCACAACACCTGCGCCACCGGGCCTAGTCGACGGCCGTGCCACAAACTGGTTGATCGTATCCGGCTGCGCTGGATATCTCGGCGATCTCGGCGAGAGCACAATTCGATACAGATCCTCCCATCCGCTACTCGAGAGAGGGAGGGGACCGGTGAGCTCCCCGCCCGGGAAGATTCGCCGGCCTGGCAGCACCCGCTGCCACTCGCGCAACAGCTCCGGTGGCACCGGGAACGGGATGAAGCCATCGGGCTCGTCGGTAGAGGCCTCTGGTGTCGCTGGTAGCTCAATGTTCACAGAGTCCCAATCCTCTAGCGAGTCGAGCGCGTCGCATCCGCCCTCGCCCCCGTCCTTGTCTTTCGCCGAGTCCTTTGGTGGCGCCTCCCCTTGCTGCCAGGCTGATGACACCTTGTCGAACGTCGAGGCAAGATAGACGCTCACCATAGCGCCGCAGCGCTTGAGCGTCTGCACGCCGCTGCTCCCAGCATCCAGCCACCCCGGCGGGGCCGGCGGGGCCGGCGGCGGCGGCGGCCCCGCCTGCGCGTCCTCGCCCTCAGGCATGGTGTCACCCACACCACCCTTGAACCACCCTCTCGGTTTGCTCCAGAACTCCTTGCTATCTTGACCGAGCTTGGAGCTATCCCATGCCTCCTTTGTCCAGTTACTCAGCCCCGCGCGCGTGTAGACCGTTTCTCCCTCTGTGTCGAGGAGCTGCTGGCGCTGCTCACCGCGCAGCATGGGCACCGGGGTGGGCTCCTTGACGTGCAGATGCAGCACTCCCTCGCGCCCGTCGCGCGTGATCCGGAAATCGCTGTCGAGATATGTAACGTCGATCGAAGTCTGCGTCGCCCCCGGCTGCGGCTTTGGCGCCATAATCTTAGCGAGGCGGCCTCCTGTTCCGAAGCCACTGATGGAGTCGACCGAGAAGATGATGCGCCGGAAGAAGACATGCACTCGCTGCCCCCTGTCATTCACCACGCCTCCGCGGTTCTTCGCGCCGCGTGGCGCCACTTGAATGTCTCCGACGAGTCGAGTCGAACCGGTCGCGAGGCGCATTCGGTGTTGGACTAACGCCTGATTCTCAAAAATACCTGCGCTCTGATCGACGGGCTGGTAGACTGCCTTGAGCTTGAAGCCGTATGGGAGCGCCTCGAGCGTCGTGATCTCACTCGAGGTTGAGTAGATGCACCGCCACGAACCGTTGAGGTTCGGGTCAGACGCCGCGTCCTCGGTGGTGAGCGAGTACTCTTCTAGCTTTGCAGCAGCAGCGAGGATGCGCAGCGCGGTCACCTTGGCGACGCTCGCATTCGTCGCAGGGGGTGCACCGAAGCGCCGCGCCTGCAAGGGCCATCGCGTCACTCTCGACAGAATCATCAGGCGCGCGCAGCGTCGATGGCAGGGTTTGCAGATGCATATCGCAGGGTTTGCATGTGCATATCGCAGGGTTTGCAGATGAACCGCAGGGGGCATCTCACAAGGAGAGAAAACGGCTCGCACCTCAAGTGGAACCGTGTTGAAAAGGAGCTCCTTGGCGTCGGCGATCTCCTCCCGGCGCAATTCCTGCGCACGCGTGGCAAGAAGCGTCTCATCACACATGCAACCTATAACGCAGGCTCGCGGGGGGGCTTCATGCCGCACCTGCCAGAGCGAGCCCTTGGGCCTTGTCTTGTTATTGATGCCCCACATGCGCTTAATCTCCTCCTTTGACAACCCAGAGAAGCTGCTCGCGGGCATCGGCTCGCTCCCCAGCGTCGCCGCGAGCATCAACTCGAGCCACATTATGGTCGGCGTGATGAATATACCGGATGCGGAAGATAGCGTTTACCGAGGTATACCCCAGCAAATGAAAAGTGCGAAAAATGCATTTGTTTGTGTTTCTGCTTTTCTCTCGTAATCTTGTCGATAGAATTCTATTGGCTCACACGCAGCACGGCGCTTTGTCCCTAGGTATGAGGTCTAGCCTAGGGTTTCTCCCGCCATCTTGTGCCTTGAGCCCACCGAGTTGACGATTGCCACACGGCCACTGCTGGCATGCCTGTAGGCAGAATATGCGCAGATGAAGAGTGCGGCTGCACCGAACCCGACACCCGCACCCATCGCCAGAGGAAGCGCATCAGTCATACCACTCGCCCTCGTCTCCACCTGGCCAGCGTGCTGCCCTGTACCAGATGCGACGATCGCGCCGTTCGGCGCCGCGATTGAAACCTCGAGCCATCTCGGGACGAGCCTTGGTATCGGCGGCAGTACAAACTCCATGGGGAAGTCTGGAAATGCGGGAAAGTCGAGCTCGGTGATTGTGGACTCTGCCCATGTGCACCTCGGGTCCGTGGCGCCAGTGGGCGTCACGCCGCTCGTCGCGGCGGCGCCCTGCAAGGCAGCCGACCGGCCGAGCGCGCTCTGTGCGAGCCGCCACGACGCGTCTAACTTGCTCCCAAGATGGAGAGCAAGCGCACCGACGCAGCTGCCGAGCTGCGCCTGTATCGGCACCGGCAGCCCAACCCACCAGCAACTTAGGCTCTGCTCCCACTCGTCGAGCCAAGACTCCTGCTCGCTCAGCCCTGCGAGCTGGTTGAGTGCACGGCGCCTCGAGCGCCTGCTCCCGTCGTCGCAGCCAGCCTTGGCTTGGCCTCCTGCGGCCGGTGCCGTCTCGATGCGCAGCAGGCCTTCGTAAAAGGTCGTCTGAGGAGGGATCGTGAACATTGATGGTTTGCCTCCGCCCTGTCCTCCTCCCTGTCCACCGCCCTGTCCTTTGCCCTCACCCCCGCTGCTTGGCGCCTCGTCCGCTGGGTAGGCAGGATGGGCCTGTCCACCAAACCCCCAGTTTGCTCCTGGAGAGAGCTCGTCCACATTCGGGTGTGGATCAGCGAGCCCTTCCGTATCTCCTTCCCTCGGGAAGGCTCTTTTTGGCAAAGGCACTTCAGCGAGCATGCGGCCGCGGTTGGGTGGGGCGCTGGCCTTCCACGCATCATACGACGCCCGATCACGCCAGATGCTAAACGTGGCGTGCGTCCACACGTCACCGTCCGATTGCGTTCCTTGGCCCGCACGCTTCGAGTCTTCTGTCGCCGATTCACGGCGGAGCATTAAGAATGCCTTGAAGCCATCGACCTTGGTCATGAGTTGGCGATGGGCAGCGCCCTCCTTGGCAGCCGCTGCCTCGAATCCCGCCTCCTCGCCAGGCACGACGCTCAGCCGAGACATTGAGATGAAGGACTCGGCGGGTAGTAAGTTCTTACCATCCGCCTTGACCTCACCGCGGTTGCCGCCGTATGTGGTGTCGCCTGGAACCCAGACGGGGCCAGCGATGGCGTCCCACTTGATCACATGCGGCGCAAGCGCCATGAGCGCCGCCGCCGGCGTCTGTGGGAGAAACCGTCCGATCAGCGGCAGCTTTGCCACAAAGCCGAAGACCGAATTGCCCGTCTCCTGATTGCCGCTTCCGATCCGAAGCTTGGAGTAGGCATCGAAGTGGCGCTCATTCTCCCAAATGGTGGTGGACATGTAATTCACCTCACTCTGGTACGCCGCGCCCCCCGAGTTGGGCACGCGTCGCAGCAGCGAGAACCAGCGGAAGCCCTCGGCGAGACCAGGACTCGACTGGCGCTCTGCCCAGATCTTTTCGAACTCACCCTCGGCGCCGCGGGGCACCTTGAACTCGGCCGTGTTGACGAACAATTCCGCAGCCTGCAACTTGGCCCACGCTGGCTGCGCAGCCAAGAGCACAACGGCAGCCGCAGCCCGCAGCGCTTGGACTGGAGAGCCGCGCATAACGTGATTGCAATTTCAGAGCCGAATGTTCCCCTCTAGGCACCTCCTGCTGCTCGCCTCATGCTGGGCGGCGGTGGTGGCACGTCCATTCGATTCGGCCCGGCCGGTGCTGCGAGCTCAGCTGCAGCCGTTGCAGCCGCAGACTCTCCCACCGCTCGCCTTGTCGACGCCCACCGTGCTCTCTCTGCGTGGCGGCAGCTCCGGCTCTGACTTTGGAGCGCTCTCGCTGCTGCCACCAGTAGTGGCGCTGGTGGCCTCGGTGGCGCTGAAGCAGGTGATCGTCGCACTCCTCCTCGGAGTCTCCTCCGGCGTCCTCCTCCTCCAACGCGGCAACGTGCTCCGTGCTCTCGCGCAAACGTTCGACACATACATGGTCGACGCGCTCGCCGATCGGAGCCACGCGGGCGTGCTCATCTTCACGCTGTTGCTGGGCGGGACGATCGGGCTTGTGCAGAAGGCTGGTGGCGGCCTCGCCCTCGGCGCCCTCCTCCAGCGCTTCATGAGCAGCGCACAGAAGGGTCTCGTGTGCGCGTGGGCGCTCTCAGGTCTCATCTTCTTTGATGATTACTCATCGATTCTCATCGTGGGCAATTCGCTCCGACCGGTCATGGAGCCGCTCTCGGTGGCCCCCGAGCGCTTCGCTTTCATCGTCCACGTGATGGGCGTCTGCCTCGCCTCAATCTCCCCAATCTCCTCGTGGGCGGGACTTCAGATTGGGTATGTGGCAGACGCCTTCAAACAGCTCGGCATCGAGGCAAGTCTCACACGAGTCTCACACAAGTACCACCTCACAAGTACCACCTCACAAGTACCACCACACAAGCACCACCACACAAGTACCACACCACCATTCTTCCCATGGTGCCACACCATGTGCCACAACCCCATTTCCCCCCCATGGAATCACACGCCCCCTTTTTTTGGCCAACTTTTACGAGCTAGGAGGACCCTTTCATGGCAACGATGGCGACGATCCCGTACCGTTTCTTCCCGATGCTCCTGCTCGTTCTGGTACCACTCCTCCTCTCCACGGGTAAAGACCTCGGACCGATGGCAGCCGTGACGCGCGCAACCTCAACGGCCGTCACCAAGCCGCGTCGGACGAGTCGCTCGACAAGCAGCCGGCGCCGCGGCGCGTCCGCCGAGCAGCTGTATGAGGAGCCGCCGGAGGGCGCGGGGGCGCTCGACCCGAAGCCGGGGACGCCACTTCGAGCGATCAACGCTCTCCTCCCCTTCGGCACCATCGTCGCCGTCACATTCGGCGGGATGATCCTCGACGGCGCCTCGACACTCCTTTCTCTTCCAGAGGAGAACCGTCCGCCGCTCTCTCTCATCAGCATCCTCTCACACAGCGACTCGATCAACGCGCTCATCTGGTCGTCAGCGGCCGGTTGGCTCGTCGCCCTCTCCCTCGTCCTCTCCCAGCGTCTCCTCAACCTTCAGGAGGCAATGGAGGCATGGATGGCCGGGATGAAGGACGTCGTCGAGCCAGCCTTTGTCCTCCTCCTCGCTTGGGCGCTCGGCGAGGTGATTGGCAAGGTGAAGACGGCCGAGTTCCTCGCTGGATCGCTCCAGTCGACTCTCCCACGCTGGGCTCTCCCGCCGCTCGTCACCGTGCTCGCCTACTCCATCTCGTTCGCATGTGGCTCCTCGTTTGGCACGATGGGCATCATGCTGCCCATCGCAGCGCCGCTCGCAATGTCGCTCGGCGGCGGCTCGCGAGAGTATCTCTCGCACTGCATGGGCGCTGTCCTCGGCGGCGCTCTCTTCGGCAACATCTGCTCGCCAATCTCAGACACGACCATCCTCACGGTACTCGCAACCAAATGTGATCTTCAGGCGCATGTACGTACAATCGGTCCCTATTCACTGCTCGTCGCACTGCTAGCAATCGGCCTCGGCTCGATCCCTGTCGCGCTGGGTTTGTATGGACCGCTCACGGCCATTGCCGTGTGCACGGCAGCAATGTGGGCCATCCTCCAAGTCGCATGCAAGTGAGTCGTAAGTGAGTGTACACATTGTCGATCGAATCGTCGTATACGGTATAGGCTATAGGACCTAGGTATGCGTGCTTGCTATGTAGCAAATGGTGGGTGGCAGTGTAGATCGGATCAATTTTGTTGTTATTTCATTCTTGTCAGATATGCACGTTCACGTTGATGTTTACGATATCGCTCATCGTATTTGTATTTCAATTTCGTAATGAAGTTCAAGTTGCAGGTTGCGGTTTCTATATCGAGTTTTTCAATATCAATCGACTGCTGAACACTTACACTCTTACTCTACATCGACGATACTTACAGCTAGAGCTACTGCGACTGACATGACTGCGATTGATATACTACACTGACACTCATGCACTACAGGCTCCCATGGTCGCACTCGCGGCTGCTTTGCGTGCGCGCGTCCCAGGAGTGGACTTGCGCCGCTTGGCGACAAATAAGTCGATTGATGGTAGATGAGAACTGGCGACCCTGGAGTCCCGCGCCGTTCCAATCATAAAGCGCAAGCGCGTGGACCGAATCCCAGACTGCGCGGAAGGGCTCGAGCCCCAGTAGGTCGACCCTGTACCCCGCTGCGAACACAGTGCGCGAGGGCGGCACACGCTGTGCAAAATCACCGACGAGGCTGGAGATGTTGGCGACGAGTTGTGTGCCGTGCTGCTGGAGGCATAGGCAGTCGAAAGGCGCGGCTGCCTCGACCTGTGTTTGCACATGGCGCGTGATCTCTTCTCGGAAGGCGACGCCACGTCGCAAGCGAGCGCCCGCCGCCGTGCCCGATGAGTCCTCACCAGCGGCCGCGATCCGTCCGCTCAGATCGGCGAGTCGCAACGTTGGCACCCGCGAGTGCTTTCCAAACCACTCGAGCAGCTCGGCGTCCGTGGCGCCGCGCTGCACGTCGGCGGGCTCGAGGTGTGTGGATGCCTCGGGAGCGGGGAGGATCTCCCATTCAGGCGTGCCATTGATGTGAAAAATCGGCAACCCCGCTGTGTCGAGCGCATCGGCGGGCACTGACGGGCGATCTACAAAGCTCGATTCGCGAAACCGGCCGCCGAAGGTTGACTGCATGGCCTGCATGTCGTAGAACCATTCGACGGTGCACCAGTCTCCGTCGACGGCGTCGTCGAGCACGTTACGATCGAGCGCCCCGCTGCGGTCGCGGTAGACGAGCGGCGGCGGCGGCACGAGGCCCGAACTCGCGGTGAAGTTGCAAAAGCCGGGAAGTACGAGCGTCCTGTTGAGGAGCTCTGCAAGATGGAGCGCTCCCCTGAGCGCGGAAGTCTCGCGTCTCAGCCCAGAGACGGCGGGCTGCTGGCCATCGTAGAGGAGTAGCCGCAAGGGCGACTCGTGTGTCCCTCGGTAGTAGGCCGGCGGATCGCGCCTCCATAGCGCCGCCTCTCTGAAGCGGTGGCGCTTGTTGTCAGCGCCCATCATCCAGTTGTTCTGGACCACCTGTGGGACGCCACCCTCGCGCTGCGGCGTCCGCTTCACAAAGTACTGGAAGCCGTTGGGGAAGAGGCGCGGGTGCATCACCGAGACGCTCACGTCAGCAACGTATAACTCCGAGAGGATCTGATTAAAGCTCTGCTGGTCGTGCTGCTCGGGATGGCGTGCCTGGTAGTCGAGCACCTCTTTGAGGAGGATGATGGGGCGCACGCCCGCTCGCGCGTAGAAGAAGCCCGCCATGACCATCCCGGGCGCCTCGCTCCAGTCTTTGGGCACCACGGTGGCGTCACACGCCACACTCACCCACGCATCGCGATCAAAGAGCGGCAAGGGATCTTTGAGAAAGACTGCGTCGGCGTCGGTCAGCAGCGCATTATACCCGAGCAGCAGCACCTCCGCAAGGTAGAGCAGCCGCAGCTTCATCATGTCCATGAAGCTCGCACTGCCCTGCGCCTGCTGATCGCTCGCCATCGTCGGCATCGAACCGTCGTAAAACGAGTGCACGCCGGCGGACTCGAAGAGCCGGTGGGACTCGGCATCCAGCGCAATCACGAGCGTATGCGGAACCACCGCTGGATCGAAGCCGTTCACCACAAAGTCAGCGTAGCCAAGATTGGCAAACGTAAGCACAACGTCACGCGTATCTTCTCGTGCCGCGGCAGCGAGCGCCGCTCTCAGACCGGTCGGAGGGGTGGCGCGAGCGGAGAGCCATTCGGCGCGCAGCATGCCGACAATCTCGGTGGCGAGCAGATTCTCATCCATCAGCTCGATCAGGTTGAAGAAGGGGACGCCTCCGACGCCGCTGCGGTGCTCGAGCAAACCGTCTGAGACATCCGAGCCGCCGCCGCCGGAGCTCCCGCTCGTAGACTCTGAAAAGCTGATGCCCACGCCCCAATGTGCGAGTGCTGCCTCTACATCGACCGCTTGGGCGCGCCCGTCGGCGGAGAAGGCCGAGTTGTACGCGGCACGGCGCTGGCGATAACGTCGGAGCGCGTCGGACACGTGTGCATCAAGATGCCCCGCCCCATTCTCAGCTCCCGCACTGCGCGCAGCTGGCTCGAGTGTGGCTTCCAAGGTGGCGCCGCCAGTCGAGGCGACCTGCACGCGCAGCTGAGACGCACTCGCCGGCCCGTCAAGGCTCCGCACATAGCTCGTGGGCACGAGGCCACTGACGCTGTCGCGCAGTCGTGTGGCATGGACCCAGCCCTCCTCGCCGCTCTCGTGGGGTGTGAGCAAGAGGGCCTCGCCGACGCGCACGCTCAGCTCGTCTGTGTCGCGGGCTGCGAAGTCGAAGAGCACGTAGGCGTGCTCGGCGATGGCCGACGCGAGCAGCAGCGCCAACACCCAACAAACCATGGAAAAAAAAAGGAGCTTATCGTACATAGGAACCTACACATATTCTTACTCATACTCATACATAGTGATAGTAGTATTCTTACGGACGGCATGATGGTGGTTCTTCTGCAGATCGTTGCTGCTGCCATCGGCTTCTCGCAAGCGAGCC
>MDSY01024931.1_pt1 | contig 15968 bp, 14 predicted proteins | sample 811131 | NCBI WGS metagenome assembly MDSY01 (sample SAMN05326643, study PRJNA326480) | marine metagenome | isolation source: seawater | place: Atlantic Ocean: South West | collected 2010
ACTAGTGTAGCCTGATTTTATAACTTTTCAATAATTTATATACCCTCTGGTGCATTTGCAGTAGAGGGTTTTTTATTTTTACTAAATGCTATCATTACATTTATTGCGTCAAGATCCAGAAAATATTATCCAGGCGTTGTTAAAGCGCAACATAGACGCAAAACCAATAGTGGATAAAATTCTTCTGATAAATGAAGAGCGGAGAGAAATCCAAAATAAAACAGAAAGCCTAAAAGCAGAATCAAATAAGACAGCCAAACTTATCGGAGTATTAGTTCGTGATGGGAAAACTTCAGAAGTGAATGAAATAAAAAGCCAGACAATATCGATTAAAAAAGAATTATTAATCTTAGAGAAAACGCTGCTTAATCTTGAGACAAAAGAAAAAGAAATATTACTTAGTCTCCCAAATACTCCACATAGCAGCGTTAAGCAAGGTTCGTCTCCAAAAGAAAATGAAATAATTAGCACTTGGGGGGAAACCAAAATAAAATCAATTGATGGATTAATACCTCATTGGGAATTAGCCAGCAAATACAATCTTATTGACTTCGAACGAGGAGTTAAAGTTACTGGTGCAGGATTTCCAATATATACAGGAAATGGAGCCAGGCTGCAACGCGCATTGATTCAGTTCTTTTTAGATAAAAATACACAAGAGGGTTATAGAGAAATTCAACCACCCTATTTTGTTAATGAAGATTCAAGTTTTGGAACTGGGCAACTTCCAGATAAAGAAGGACAAATGTATCATATTCAAAATGACAACCTTTTTGTAATACCTACATCAGAAATTCCGCTAACTAATTTATACAGGAACGAGATTCTAGATGAATCTGAGCTGCCGATAAAGATGACAGCTTATTCCCCATGCTTCAGGCGCGAGGCTGGATCATATGGAAAAGATGTAAGAGGTTTGAATCGGCTTCATCAATTTGACAAAGTTGAAATTGTTTGTATTGATAATCCTGATGATTCATACCAAAGGCTAGACACTATGGTTAATCATGTCGCAGGAATTTTAAAGGATTTAGGATTGCAATTCCGCCTACTTAGATTATGCGGTGGTGATATGGGTTTCACTTCTGCTCTAACTTATGATTTTGAAGTTTGGTCAGCTGCACAGCAGCGATGGCTTGAAGTATCGTCAGTTTCTAACTTTGAAACATTTCAAACAAATAGACTTAAACTTCGTTACCGAAAGGATAATAATAAAATTTCACTTGCACACACCTTAAATGGTTCTGCCCTTGCTCTACCCAGAATAATGGCTGCTATTCTTGAAAATAATCAAAGTCCCGAAGGAATCACAATACCGACTGTTTTGCATAAATACACTGGGTTTAAAAATATCTCATGAGACTATTTTTTTCAATTATTTTTATATCTATTTTATGCTCTTGTAGCAACTCTCTTTTGGTAGACTTAAATCAACTCGAAAAAAATTTAAACGATTCGAAAAATTTAATTAACAATCTTTATGACAGAGGTTTTGAAACTACATTAAAAGATCTTCAAAGGCATCTAGAAATTTCCCAAAACAAAACATATAGCGCGGAAAATAAAATTTATTTTACAAATGAATTCGAAATGCTAAAAATTCGCCATAAAGAAATGATTCGGTTCCATGATTTTTTATCAGCGAATGAAATTGAGGCTAGAATTGAATTTGATTCTAAACAAATAAATGATCTGAGGTATGATATTAAAAATCATAGGATTGAAAAAAATGAAGCCTTAAAATCAATTGAAAATGAAAAAAATGCTATCATTCCGTACCTAGCCGATCTAAATAATCGAATCAATTACATACTTAACTCAATGGAGAACCATGACAGTATCGATAATCATCTTCAATTAATTTGGGATAATTGGATTCATTAAACTCCCTAAAATATAATAATGCACATTTATAATGTAACCATTAATATTGATGACTCTGTTCATGATGAATGGAAAAATTGGATGCGATCCATTCATATCCCAGAAGTACTTTCTACGGGATTATTTATAGAATCCAGGTTTGCGCGAGTTGTAATTGATGAAGAATCTGGCACGACTTACTCAATTCAATATTTATTTAATGAACTTGCTGATTATCAGCTTTATGAACAACTATATGCTCCAAACCTTAGAAATAAAACAGAGAAACTTTATGGAGGGAAATTTGTAGCATTCCGAACCATGTTAGACATTATCGATATCAATAAAAAATAAAAGTATCATGAGGAATTTCATCACTATTTTATTTATAGCAATTATACCAATTATGCTCAGTGCGCAAGAGTCAAAAAATAAAACTCTTAAAATGACTTCAGAGACTCTCTGGGAGCTGGGTCGTGTTAGTCTAGATCATGTTTCAAATGGCAAGGCTCTTTTTGGAGTTACCAATTATAATCTTAAGGAGAATAAGGGAAATCGTGAGCTATTCATAGCTGATTTAGAAAGTAACAAAACCACTCAACTTACTGATTCAAAAACTAGTAAATATTCTAGTTTTTTTAGTAAGAGGAGGAAACAGTTACGTTTATATACAAAAAGGCCAATTATATATTTCAAAAGTTGATTCCGAAAATGCTGGAGAAGCAAAAAAATTAACAGCAATAAAAGGTGGCATTGATAATGCTAAAATTGTAGAACTCGATGATGGCCGAATTCTCTTAACCTTCTCAACAAGAGTAAAATTAGATGAAACTCCATTAGAGAGACATCCTGACAAACCGATGGCAGAATATTCTATACATGATGATTTAATGTATCGCCATTGGGATAGATGGACAGACTACAGTTATAATCATATTGCTTTTTCGATAATAGACTTAAATAATAAATCACCTAAAAAAAATTATACAGATATTATGGAAGGTGAAAGATTTCATTCTCCTATGCCACCTTTTGGTGGGTCGGAAAGTTTTGATGTAAGTGCAAATGGAAGGTATATTTTGTATGCTAGTAAAAAATTGATTGGGAAATATTTTACTACTCATACAAATTCAAAAATATTTTTATACGATCGAGAAACTAAAAGAACTAGTACATTAAATGGTCTAGAAGGTTATGACAATAACCCTACATTTTCTCCTGATGGACAAAATATAGCATTCACAGCGATGCCTGAAGATGGCTATGAAAGTGATATTAATCAACTATATGTTATTCCAACAGATCAATCTGGTGAAAAACGTATTATAACTCCCATAATTCCAGCAGAATATATAAATAGTTACAAATGGATTGATAATAAAACTATCATTTATAATGAAACTACAGAGGCTACTCAACAAATTCGGCGGTTAGATTTAATTAAGGGCAAAAATGGACTTGCTGCAAGAAGGATTAAAGAACTTACTAATGGTGATTTCAATTATGGGAAATTTGGAGTAAGTGGTGAATTAATAATATCCGAGCGTCAAGATCACAATAATGCCACCGAGATTTTTAAAATCAATAGCAAAAAATATGTCACACCCACTCCATTAACAACAGTGAATAAAAGCATATATGATTCAATTGAAATTGGCAATGTGGAAAAAAAATGGATAACTACAAGTGATGGTAAAAAAATGCTTACTTGGGTTTTCTTCCCTCCAAATTTTGATGTAGAAAAAAAATATCCAACCCTTCTATACTGCCAAGGCGGTCCTCAAGCTGCGATAAGTTCATTTTATAGCTTTCGCTGGAATTTCCAACTCATGGCAGCAAAAGGCTATATCGTAGTGGCACCCAATCGGCATGGTGTTCCAGGATTTGGAAAAGAATGGAATGAACAAATATCAAATGATTGGGGTGGACAAGCTATGCGTGATTACCTAACTGCCATAGACACTCTTGCACAAGAATCATATGTTGATGAAAATAAACTTGGAGCCATAGGTGCTAGCTATGGTGGGTATTCTGTATACATGCTAGCGGGTATTCATGAAAATAGATTCAAAGCTCTAATATCTCATTGTGGGCTATTCAATATGGAGAGCTGGTATCTTAGTACGGAAGAAATGTTTTTTGCAAATAAAGATGTCGGAGGGCCCTACTGGCAAGCTAGTGTCCCGAAAGCTTACACAGATTTTAACCCTAGAAATTTCGTTCAAAATTGGACTGCACCGTTACTTGTTATTCATGGAGGAAAAGACTTTAGAGTACCGGTAAACCAAGGAATAGAAGCATATCAGGCTGCTCAATTGCGAGGCATTCCATCTAGGTTTTTACACTTTCAAAACGAAGGTCATTGGATTCTGAACCCGCAAAATGGCCTTGTTTGGCATAGTGAGTTTTTCTCTTGGCTCGATAAATGGTTAAAAGATTAAATCACCTAATATTAAGGGGCATTTTTGGCATCCTTGCAGTAATTATACATGAAGCAAATCCCCTTTAAAACTGGAATCCTAAAAAACGGTCTTCGATGGATTCATCAAGAAGTAAGATCTCCTACCGGCCATATTGGACTAATAATTCAAGCAGGATCTAGAGATGAAAGTCCAGAGGAAGAAGGACTAGCACATTTTATTGAGCATCTTCTTTTTAAAGGGACAAAAAAGCGAAAAGCTTTCCATATCATTTCCAGAATAGAAGATGTAGGAGGAGAACTAAATGCATACACGGGGAAGGAAGAAACTACTTTATATGCCAGCTTTTTGCGTGAACACTATGAAAGATCGATGGAATTAATATTTGATATAGTTCAAAACGCAACCTTTCCTGACAGAGAAATACCAAAAGAGAAGGAAGTTGTTCTTGATGAAATAGACTCCTATCGGGACAGCCCTTCTGAATTAATATTTGATGAATTTGATTCTCTACTATATCCTGATCATCCGCTAGGTAGAAATATTCTTGGTACTGAAAAATCAGTCCAAAGCTTTTCGAAAGAACAAGTAATAAAATTTGTTAAGCGAAATTATACTCCAGAGAGAGCCGTATTATCATCTGTTGGAGGCATAAGTCACAGTGAATTCGAACGATTAGCAGATCGACACGCTTCAAATTGGAAAGGGGAAATGAACATTCATTCCAGAACAACTCCTCTAGTATTAAAAGGCGCAATAAAACATGTTAAAAAAGAAATACATCAAAGTCATATTATAATTGGTGGAGAAGGAATTTCGATTCACGATAAAGACTATACTGCACTTGTTCTTCTAAATAATTTATTGGGAGGCCCTTCGATGAATTCCCGTTTAAACTTAAATATTAGAGAGCGTCATGGAATAGCTTATCAAATTGAAAGTTTTACAAACTCATATAATGACTCTGGAATATGGGGTATATATGCTGGAACTGATATAGAAACCATAGATCGCTGTCATAAACTAATCATGAAAGAATTGATGCTTTTAAGAGATAAAAAACTTGGAGTATTACAGTTCAGCAAAGCAAAAACACAATTACTCGGTCAAATGGCTTTGGCTCATGAGAGCAACGTTAATATGATGACCTCCCTTGGAAAATCCATGCTAATTTATAATAGAGTCGATACTTTTAAAGAAATAGTGACCAAAGTTGATTCTCTTAAAATATCCCAAATTCAAGAATTGGCACAGCAAATTTTTTCGAGTCATGAAATGAGTGAACTCCGTTACATTCCTTTAGATTAAAAAAGCACCCCATGCAATTCCTTCCAGAAGAAATAGACCAATATGCAGCAAACCACACTGCAGCCCATAGTGATCTTTTAAATTTAATAGAACATGAAACATGGCAAGAAGTATTAATGCCGCGAATGCTGAGTGGACATCAACAAGGCCGATTACTGAGCTTATTGTCACACTTAATAAAACCTGATAGAATTCTTGAAGTAGGAACATATACTGGATATTCTGCAATATGTATGGCTGAAGGGCTATTAAACCGTGGATTACTCCATACTATTGACATAAACGATGAATTAAAACCAAGAGTTGAAAAATACCTTAAGAAAGGTAATCTATCAAATACCATCAAATTACATTTTGGGGACGCAAAACACATTATCCCGATGTTAAATGAAAAATGGGATATGGTATTTATTGATGCAGACAAAGAAAGTTATTCTGATTATTTTGACTTAGTTATTGACAACATGAAAATAGGAGGAATTATAATTGCTGACAATGTCCTTTGGAGTGGAAAAGTTGTTGACCCAAATGAAAAAGATCGTGAAACAATAGGATTGAATAATTTTAATAAGAAAATAGCTAATGATAAGAGAGTAGATCATCAGTTATTACCCGTTCGCGATGGACTAATGATCGCTCGTAGAGTTTAATTACGGTCTAGTTCTTTTCTTACTTTTTTTAAATCCTCCAAAGTATCAACTCCGATACCAGGAGTTTCAATAACCGAAGAATATATTTCATATTCATTTTCTATCCAACGTAATTGCTCTAATCGTTCATTTTTTTCTCTAATAGTAGGTTTTAATGAAGTTAATTCATCTAGGATTGATGAATCAAAACCATACATTCCAATGTGCCGATACTTATTAAAAGAAAAATTTTCAATTCTCCGTCTAAAATCATGACATTTACCATCATCAGTTCTATCTACAAAACAATTACTTTCAGACTGCTGCTCTTCTTCCAATATTGAAGTAACTAGAGTACCTATTTTCACCTTATCGTTTTGCATAAGAGTTAATAGGATCTTGATATCTTTTTCTGAAACCATTGGCTCATCTCCTTGAATATTTAAAACAATTTTTGAGTCAATATTAATATTAGCATAAGCCTCAGCAACTCTAGCAGTCCCATTTTCGCAACTAACAGAAGTTAAAATGGCATTCCCTCCTTCTCTCTTAATAACGTCTGCTATTCTTAAATCATCAGTTGCAACATAAGTTGGCAAAACTTTTTTAACTACTTCCCACACCCTTACTATCATAGGCTTACCATTGATATCTAAAAGTGGTTTTCCATTAAGTCGAGTACTTCCATATCGGGCTGGAATAATCGCAATAGCATTATTGATCATATTTTTCCATGTGATTTTAACCTACTAGCTATTAGGAATTATTATTATTTTTTCACCCAGAACATTTTGCGGTTGAGACATTAATGCCGAATTTGTGCTGAATATAGCTTGAATAGTATATTGTCCAGCAGGCATGTGACCAAGCCACAGATAAACTTCATTACGGCCGAGACGAACCTCTCTCGTATCTATATTCGTGATTTCTCCCGAGTTACTTACTAACCGAATAAATAAATACCCATTATTTGGAGCATCAATAACTAAAGTAGCTTGTCCAAGAGAAGGATTTGGGAAAATACTTGGAGCAGAAATATTAGCAAATGGTATATAATAAGATGAATTAATAGAACAATCCCTTCCATCCAATATCTCGAGATTAATACTATCTCCACTGCATAAATTATTTATACTTGAAAGTCCTTCAACACCATTCCAAAGAAATCTATACGGCTGAACTCCTCCAAAAACATTCGCACTTAATAGATGATCACATCCCATTCCACTTATTTCCATTTCAACTTTAAGTATACTAGAGTCTGGACTATTTAATAGAGTGAACCAAGTTGAATTCCCACCATTTGTTAATCCGTAAAATCCCGATGCCCACGCTTTTTGAGGGTCATGGTATACAGTTTGGAGGCCAAAATAATCTCCCCATCTTTCCGGACCACTTAATTTATTTATTATCCCTTCTCCTTGCTTTAATGTTAAAATATCTGAATAAGATGCATCGTTAGATTGATATATCGCAGAAAACCCTGCGAATTCATTAATTGAACTGTGATTAAAACCAATTAGAATTTCCTCATCACATTTTTCATTTCCGACGAAAACGATATTTGGATATGCAAGATCCCTTGATGGGTGTGAAATTATTTTCCCTTCCAGACTATCAGGACTTTCAGGGTTTTCAATTATGCCATGATAAATAGCGCATCTGTTTGATGAAAAATCTCTTGTAGTACTTACCAGATGAACCCTATTATCTGGAGTTTCAATTGCACCAAGCCACCTTGCATCGTTAGTGGAAAGGTCATAAGTATCAGACCCACTTGTTATTGGTTGTTTCCCGTTTGGGGGCACTCCATAGGGAATTGTAGCAGGGCACATAGAGATAACATAACTGTGATTCACTCCTACAGCAGAATCTGCTCGGGTTAAAAAAAACGAAGTATCGTTTTGAATAGAGAAATTACGATTTGAGGCAAACATTCCTTTAGAAACATGACCATCCCAACCTTTAACAGCAACTAAATTCCTAATATATTTACCCTCATATTTAATATCATGATGCAACTCAGACGGTAGGATTGATTCTCCAGCAAAACCTGCAATTTTATCCATCTCCCAGATGACAGTTCCGTCAAAACCCAATTGCCAGCTAACTCCAGGAATAATTAAATTTATTGACATTATTAGTTTATTCTCGGACAATGCAATGCTAGGAAAATCACTCCATCTATTATTATTCAAAGGATTCCCAGGTAATGTGTAAAGATGCCATCCTTCTGCAGGATCATTTGATTCACTAAAACAAACTACAATCTTGCTTGACTCCGGCGTATTACCAACAAAAAACAATAAAATCCATCTATCCTCAACCGGGTCATATAATAATCTTGGATCACTAGCATTTGCAGAAGTTATTACACCTGATGCTTGGATAAGAGATACAAATTGCGAAGGGAAATGAAATGTATCAGTCTTTAAATCCCATGCCCACAAAATTGAATTTACAGCTCCTAATAGAATACTGTCTCTAGAAAACGCAACTGTATTATCATTTGGTGTCCCCCCAGCAAGGGGTATTTGCGTACCGTTAACAGTAAATACTCGCGTCATTCCCAGTTCATCAATTATTATAGGGTCATCTGCAGTTGTTTTAAATCGCTTGGTATTAAAGACGTTATATATCGCCTCACCAAATTTTAATTCGGCTTTATTTTTTATTTCAAGTAAACTAGATTGTTTAGATAATGCATCTGGTGCTTCTAAAGTATTAATCCTTAAATCATAATCTAAACTTCCATCTTCCATCTTAAAAGTTTTAACTTTTTGAATAGAAAAATCAATAGGTTGACCCTTTAAGGCCAACGATAAGAAAATAAAAAGAAAAAAAGAAAATCTTCTATTTTTTTTCTGAAACATGACTTGGGATATTGATTTAATCAAACTTTTACAACTCATAAAATTTCTTAATTGTTTCCACAATATATAATTGAGTTTGTTCATCCAGTTCTGAATGCATTGGTAATGAAAGCACTTGACTTGATAATTTTTCAGAAACCGGCATCGAGCCAATTGGATATTGATCGCTTTTAAAAGCCTTTTGGAAGTGCAATGGCAGTGGATAATAAATCATACTTGGAATCCCTTGAGCATTTAAGAACTTAACCAATAAATCACGAGAACCATCTAATATCCTGAGAGTATATTGATGATAAACATGTGAGCTGTCTTTTCTTCTTTTTGGAATTTGTAAAGTTGATAAATTACTTAAACCTTTATCATAAAAATATGCAGCCCGCTGACGTGAACTGTTATACTCTTCTAAATAATTCAATTTAACACTCAGTATAGCTGCTTGAATGGTGTCTAGGCGACTATTACAGCCAATTAAATCATGATGATATTTAATCTTTTGGCCGTGGTTTGATATCATCTTAATTCGCTCTGCCAATCTCCCATCATTGGTGAATAATGCTCCACCATCACCCATACATCCCAGATTTTTAGAAGGGAAAAACGATGTGCAACCAATTGTTCCGATGGTACCCAACATCTCCGTCCTGCCATCAGAAAAATTATACCTGGCACCCATTGATTGCGCCGAGTCCTCAATAATATCTAATTCATATTTAAGAGCTAAAGAATTCAGTCTTTCCATATTAGCTGCCTGGCCATATAAATGGACAGGAATAATAGCCTTTGTTCTAGAGGTTATTGCAGATTCAACTTGACCTATATCTAATCCAAAATAATCTGGCTCCACATCAACAAGAACTGCCTTTAAGCCCAAAAGTGAAATGACCTCTGCGGTAGCTATGTAAGTAAAAGCCGCTGTAATAACCTCATCACCAGGTTTTAAATCAAGAGACATTAATGCAATCTGAAGAGCATCCGTACCATTGGCACAGGGAATGACATGTTCCACATCTAAAAAAGCTTTCAATCCTTCGGTGAAAACCTTCACTTCTGGCCCGTTGATATAAGCGCCTGAGTGAGCTACTTTCAGTGTGGCAGAGTCCAATTCCGCTTGTATTTTTCGATGCTGACTTAAAAGATCAACCATCTGAATAGGTGAAGTAAAATCCATCTTTTGACTTAGATATAAAAAAGTATCAAAACAAAAATACTAATTCAATTGGGCAATCAATAGAAAGATCTTACGTTCTACCTTCGTAATATGAATATTGCTTCATTAGTAACAGGTTTTTCATTAGTGTTGATGTCTTATTCAATTGAGGCACAATCCACAATTATAGAATCTAAGCAGGATTTAAATTTCAATGAAACCAAAGCTAAACAAACGGGAAGCTTAATTCAAATAAGACTTGGTGGACAAGTCCCGTTAGGGAATTGGTATAAAAACTATGGTGCGTTATTAGATGTTGGTCTCCAATATTCTTGGATCAATGGAAATTTATTTTATGGTATAAGTTCGACCTATTTATATAGTGGGAATGTTCGAAAATTAGACGATATTTTAGACCACTTAATTACCCGAAATGGAGAAATAATGAGCAATGATGGCAGTTCGCTCTCAGGTCTGCAATCTGAGCTAAGAGGTGGGCAAATTGGGGTTCATTTTGGCACAATAATTTCAAAATGGGGGAAATCTAATTCCAATCCTATTATTTGGTTTGAGGCCGGTGTAATTCAACACAAGAGAGCACTATTATCATCGGGAGGTGTCCCACAACTTGAATCTCCTTACATCTATGGACTGGATAATTTGCATAGAGGAGTATATTTTCAAGAAAATTTAGGTTGGTTACACATAGGAAAAAATGCACCACATTTTAAAATTGAATTTCAAACCTTCCAAGCTATAACTAAATTGATTCGTGAATACCAATTTATATTAGAAGAAATAGATATAACCTCAAAATGGGATTTTGGTATTGGATTAAGGGCTACATGGATTCTTCCGATACTAAGTGAAAAATCCCAAACAAAATATTATTATTAACTGGCAATTCAAAAACGCTTAAAATGATTCAGAGATTGCCGGGAATAATATTTCATTTCAGCATATACCTAGCATCAATAATAGGTAATTCAAAAGCTAGACAGCGGATAAATAGTAGAAATGTCCAAATTCCAAATGAAGACTTCGACTTTTGGATACATGCAAGCTCTTTGGGTGAATACTGGATGGTGGAGAAGCTAATTCGAGATTTAGAAAAAAGAAAAAATAAAGTATTTGTTAGTATTTTTTCACCTAGTGCATGGGATATTGTTTCCAAAAAAGAGAAATACCATGGCTATATCCCAATCGACCGTTTGAGCCGAGTAAAGACATTTCTGGACATTATCAATCCAAAATTTGCAGTCTTTGCGAAATACGATTTATGGCCAGTAATGTCGGAAAACCTTGTGAAGCGCAATATTCCCTACTTGATAGCTTTTGCACATTTCAAACCTAATCATCACGTATTTTGGAAATGGAATTTCATAGAGAATAAAGTTTTTAAAAAAGCTATTGGGATAAGTCATCAAACTGAAGATAGTTTGATTTTATGGAGTGAATCGGGATTCACAAACGGCTTTTTTAGTGGTGACGGGAGGTTTGACTATGTTAATCTCCAGCAGATTAATTGGAAACCTATCGAAAGAATAGATGACTTTAAGGACGGCAAGAAATTATTAATTGCTGGAAGTTCCTGGGAAAAAGAAGAATCTTTAATTATTCCTTTAATTGATAGTTTTCCTGAGATAAAATTTGCATTTGCCCCCCATAATCTTGAACGTATTAATGAATTAATAAAAAGCTTACGCAATCACTTTATTCTTATATCCAAATTGGATTTATACACCAAAGAAGAAATATCTAAAGCAAAGATCTTAATTGTTGACACAATGGGTCAATTGCAGCGACTTTACGGTCATTCTGATATTGCCATTATAGGTGGAGGGTTCCATCATGGGTTGCACAATATATTAGAAGCTTTGGCATTTCAAAACATTGTGACTTTTGGCCCCAAAACTGATAACCATTGGGAAGCAATTAAATGTGGTGCAGATATTTTGAATTTGAATGCGGATTCTGCAGGGTTAAAGGAATGGATTTCCGTATTACTAGATTCAGATGAAAATATTCTCAAACAAAAAAAGACATCTGCTCAAGACTTTATTAAGAAAAACATTGGCGCTACAGATAGAGTTATAAAATTTATAGACGAATATTTTAATTAAATAATCCTTCTTTCAAGCCTAAAAGAAAGGAATATTCCATTGCGGTTTCTCGGTAAGCCTGGTATCGTCCAGAAGCACCACTATGACCTGTTTCCATGTTACAGTACATAAATAAAGGCTCCTTATTGTTCCTCATTTCACGTAGTCTAGCTATCCACTTTGCAGGTTCCCAATATTGAACTTGACTATCATGAAGTCCTGTTGTGATAAGTAATGGAGGGTAATCTTGATTATTTACATTGTCATAAGGCGAATATGACTTCAAACGAAAATATACATCTGAATCATTAGGGTTACCCCACTCACTATACTCTCCCGTTGTCAATGGTATACTCTCATCCAACATTGTTGTTACCACATCCACAAAAGGAACGGCAGCGATAACGCCTGACCAAAGTTTTGGCCGCATATTGACAATTGCACCCATAAGCAAGCCACCTGCGGAGCCACCCATTGCATATAGCTCTGAAGAATATCCAGATTCCTTTAAAAATTCTCCACAAAGAATAAAATCGTTAAAACTATTCGTTTTATTTTCCATTCTACCATCTATATACCACTCTCTACCCATATACTGTCCACCACGAACATGAGCTATTGCGAACGCCATCCCTCTTTCTAACAGACTCAATCTGGAGATAGAAAAACCGGGATCAACAGTAATTCCATATGAACCATAACCATATAATAAAGTCGGAATAGATTTCCCTTCAGACTCTTTTGGCCCAACCCATGATATGGGGATTTTTGTCCCATCGGATGCAGTTGCCCAAAATCGGTGACTAATATATTTGGAGGAGTCATAACCGCCTATGATTTTTGTCTGTTTTAATATTTTCTTCTCACGAGTACGCATGTTGTAATCGTAAGTTGTCGCAGGTGAGATCAAAGAAGTATAGACAAATCTCAAGCTCTCTGTATTTTCTGTGGGATTACTTCCCGTATATAGAGTATAAGTCTCCTCAGGAAGGCTAACCTGATGAGAATCACCTGCCCATGGCCGAATAATAAGATTTAACAGACCATTTGAACGCTCCTCTGAGACCAAAAAATCGTTAAATAAATCAATGCCTTCAAGAAGAACATCATCGCGATGCTCAATGAATGAAATCCATTTTTTAGGCAAAAACTCTTCTGCACGAAACAAAGCAAAATTAGGTCTCTCCTCTATATTACTGAGGATATACCAGTGCCCATTAAAATGGCTTGCAGAATACTCAACTCCCATTTCTCTTTCTCGCAAAATGGAAAATTCTCCGGTCGGGTTATCTGATTGCAGATAATGTAATTCATCAATATTTGTGGCACCCGTTGCAATATGAATATATTTTTTTGATTTAGACCGATATACTGAACATGAAAATGTATCATCTTTCTCCTGATAAACAAGCACTGGAGGTGAATCTGATCCAATTTTTTGTCGCCAAATTTTATCAGAACGTAATGTAATAGGATCTTTTGTACCATAAAAAAAAGTTTCTCCGTCGTTAGCCCATGCAAATGCACCTGAAGTCCCTTCTACTTGAAAATCCCAGACCTTATTATCCTTGAGATCCATAAAATATAGAGTGTACAAACGGCGCCCAATAAAATCAACGCCATACGCCATACGTTCATGATCTCGCGTCATAGATAAACCACTAACTTGACAATAAGACCTATCAGCAGCAAGAATATTAACATCTAGCACTATGTTTTCCGGAGAATCTATGCTTCCTTTTCGCCTGTAGTAAACTGGATAATCATTTCCACTTTCAAAACGGGTTTGATACCAATAATTATCTACCTGCACAGGAACACTTGATTCATCTGGATTTAATCTCCCAGTCATTTCCGAATAGAGTTCATTCTCTAATTTCTTAACAACCCGCATTCCATTTTGACGATAAGTATTTTCAGATTCTAGATAAGAAATAACTTCAGGGTTTTCTCTATCCTTTAACCAATAGTAGGAATCCTCGCGATTATCACCATGCATTTCATGGGTAAATTGCTTTTGAATCGCTTTGGGCTCAATCATATTTCTGCTTTCTAAAAAATTAAATAAAATCAAAATAAATACTCCCGTTGCGGCAGCATATTTCAATAGACCTCGATACTTTTTGTAATAATCATTTCTCATTACTGAAGACCATTTTTAACTCGGTATAATGCCTCTTCACTTGGTTTATGCTGAGGGTTAAGTGATAGTGCTTGACGATAATCTTTTTCGGCATTAATTAAATCTCCTCCTCTTTCCCAGCAGAAACCGCGACCATAAAAGGCACGATGATTAATTGCACGAGCCTCTATGCTTTTACTAAAAAGGACTCTAGCCTCGGTTAGTAATCCTAATTCTAAATGAATATAACCCATATTGAAAAAACTCTCAGCATCTTGAGGGTTGATTTGAGTTGACTTTGTAAATGCCTCCAGAGCTCCATTATATTCCCGAGAGTCAAGATTAAACATACCAATTTTATAATAAGTATCTGAATTGTTAGGTTGCAATTCTAGCAATTGATTATAATAGCTCAATGCCAAGCTGTTTTTTTGAGCAGCAAGCATAACTGCAGCCATATCAATAGCAGCGAAGTAATTTGGGTCTAGGTCTATAGATTTTTGAATATAACCTAATGAAAGAGCTGTATCCCCTTTTGTGTCTCTTATATTCATTCCCTTAATGAAGAATGCAACTGAGTTATCAGGAGATAAATCTATTACTCTATTAACAAGTTCATTACTTTTTTCATACTCTAAAACGATACTGTAGAGCTCGGCAAGTTTAAGCCGACAATCTATTTCTTGAGGATGATTCTTTATACATTTCAACCAATAATCTCTGGATACCCTGGTTGAATTCGATAAATAATTTGCTTCGCCCTTTAGAAGCAAACCATCATGATTTAGGCTATCTAATTCCAATACTGCATCTGCATCAGCATTCGCATAAGGAAGATTTGCATTATTGAGATAACGTCTCCCTCTTATAATCAAAGAGGGCAAATGATTGGGATGATTAGAGATATACTGGTTAACACTGTCTGCTGGGGAAATGCCAATTTGCAAATCAGCAGAAGTAGTTTCAGCACTATTTGAACATCCTGAAATTATTAGAATAATAGCAGCAAACAAACAAAAATGAATACATCCTAAAGATGATCTATGCATCCTGAATCTTAGAAATGATTTTCTTCTCAATCTCTTCCATTAGCTCAGGATTGTCACGCAAAATTGTTTTTACACCTTCTCTGCCCTGCCCAAGCTTAGTTCCCTCATAACTAAACCAACTTCCACTTTTATTTATAACCTCATAAAGAGTACCGATGTCAATAAGCTCTCCAACTTTTGATATTCCTTCACCATATAAAATATCAAATTCAGCAGTTCTAAAAGGGGGCGCTACTTTATTCTTTACAACTTTAACTTTGGTTCGATTACCCATTACACGATCCCCATCTTTAATTTGAGTACTTCGGCGTATATCTAGCCTTACTGAAGAGTAAAACTTCAACGCATTACCTCCTGTGGTCACTTCTGGATTCCCAAACATCACACCAATCTTTTCTCGCAATTGATTAATGAAAATAATAGTACAATTTGTTTTTGAAATCGTTCCTGTTAAT
>MDSY01115464.1_pt1 | contig 15967 bp, 8 predicted proteins | sample 811131 | NCBI WGS metagenome assembly MDSY01 (sample SAMN05326643, study PRJNA326480) | marine metagenome | isolation source: seawater | place: Atlantic Ocean: South West | collected 2010
GCGCAAAACGTGTTCTTCCAAATAAGGATATGAGTCATGCGAAAGCATTTTTACATATGCTTTATGAAGGAAATGATGTTTCTCAATTTAATGAGCATATTATTGATCTTTCTCTAGTACTACATGCTGAACATGGTGGTGGAAACAATTCCACATTTACTACCTATGTTGTTTCATCATCTGGTTCAGATATTTATTGTTCTTTAGCTGCTGCTGTTGCAAGTTTAAAAGGGCCTCTACATGGAGCTGCGAATAAAAAAGTAATGGAAATGATGGCTGATATTAAAAGCAGTGTATCTAATTGGTCAGATTCTGCTGAAGTAAAGGCATATTTAGCAAAATTAATTCGTAAAGAAGCCGGTGATAATAGTGGGAAAATCTACGGTCTAGGTCACGCAGTCTACACAAAGTCTGATCCAAGGGCACTAGCGATAAAAGGTGTAGCAAAGGCAATTGCTGATCAATCTAATAGGGTGGATGAACATGATTTATATAATTTAATAGCAGCAGAAACCCCAGGTGTTTTTAAAGAAGTAAAAAATTCTACGAAGGTTATTTCTCCAAATGTCGATTTTTATTCGGGTTTTGTTTATGATTGCATTAATATTCCTCAAGAAATTTATACTCCAATTTTTGCTATGGCACGAATATCAGGCTGGTGTTCTCATCGTATTGAAGACATGTTATCAGGTAAACGAATTATTAGACCTGGGTACAAATTTGTTGTACCAAAACAGTAGCTAATTATCTAGTTTATCAACTCGAAGTAAATGTCTATCACCTTCAAATTCATGGCTTAACCATGTTTGGACGCAACTAAGAGCATTCTCATTTGGCGTTGTTCTGCCTCCTAAACATAAAATGTTAGCATTGTTATGTTTTTTAGCCATTTCTGCCGTAAATTCATCATAAACAACAGCCGCTCTAATTCCTTTGTGACGATTGGCTCGTATCGAAATCCCAATACCTGTTCCACAACATAAAATACCAATTCCATTCGTTTCTTTTACTTTTTTAACTACAATATCTGCAATATCAGGATAATCAACAGAATCTTTTGAAAAAGTGCCCATATCATCAATACTTAAAGAATCAAGAGCAGAAAGTTGTTGTTTTAAAAATTCTTTTAATTCATATCCCCCATGATCAGAACCTAATACAATATGTTTTGTCATTGTTTTTCTCCTTGTATGTTATCATTAAGATAATTTGCTAACATGTCTTTCCAATGGTATCGCTTTAGTGTTGTTTTAGCATCCAGTTTTTCACAGCTTAATATGCCATTTTTGGGACGTTTTGCTGGACGAATAAAGTGATTAGAATCAACAGGATGAATGGTTCCAGTGTAATTGATTTTAGAGGCAATTGATGTGGCAAAATCATACCATGATGCATTACCAAGATCTGTGCAGTGGTAAATTCCAAAATCAGGTTTATTTAATAATACATACGTTACATAATCAGCTAAACTAGCCGTTGCTGTTGGTGTTCCCCATTGATCAGAAACAATCGTTAATTCTTGTTTTGTTTGCATTAGAGAAACCATTGTTTTTACAAAATTAGGTCCATTTGTTCCATATAACCATTGAACTCGAAAGAGATAGTAATCGGATAGTGTATTGATACAATGTTGCTCACCAAGCCATTTGGAGTAACCATAAGCATTTATCGGATCACACGGATCTGTTTCAAGATATGCATAATTAGTACGACTGCCATCAAAGACATAATCTGTTGAAAAATGTACAAAAGGAATCTTATGTTTTTTACAAGCTTTAGCAAGAAAATGTACTGCTTTAGCATTAATTAGATTTGCTAATTCTTGTTCTGTTTCAGCTAAATCAACCTTTGTATAAGCTGTGCAATTAATAACATAATCAATGTTTTTATGAGATTCCAGCATAAAAAAAATAGCTTCTTCATTACTAACATCGCAATCTTGTCTTGTTAAAGAAAAAACGGTGACACCCGCTTTAGATAATGATTTGTTTAAATCGTATCCTAACATACCAGAGGAACCAAATAAGAGGACATTCATGCTATGATTTTTTCCTGCGTTTCATAATACGTTGAATTTCTAAATGTTCATCATACGTTTTGCTAAAATGATGAGATCCATCTGGTTTTGCAACAAAAAACAAGTATGACGTTTGATCAGGGTTGCAGGCTGCAAAAAAAGCTTTTTTACCAGGAGATGCTATCGGTGTTGGAGGAAATCCAAGTCTACGGTAAGTATTGTAAGGCGATTTAATGTCAAGATCTTTGTAATAAACCCTATCTTTATAAGATTTTCCCAATGCATAAACAACCGTTGGATCTGAAGCTAAATACATACGTTTTTTTATACGATTATAAAATACAGATGAAATTTGGGGCATTTCGTAAAGCTTTCGGCTTTCTTTTTGAATCATAGATGCTAACGTTACAAGATTATGAAATGAATACGGATATGATTTAGCTTCCTTTTGAAAAGGAATATAAATACGCTTATTAAATTCCTTTAACATTTGTCCGATAATTTTTTTTGGTGACGCTGATTCTTGAAAAAAATATGTTTCTGGAAATAAATACCCTTCAATTGTATCTTTAGGTATATCTGACAAAAAGGGAAATGCATCCTTAAAGATAGCTTTTGCTTTACTATGAGCAAACGCTTCAAAATCATCTTTAAAACATATATTATGCGATGCAAGCCGTTCGGCAATTTGATTAATTGAAAATCCTTCAGGGATAGTAACTTTAATTAAGTTATGGCTCCCTGAGTCATTTATTAAAAGAGTAATTAGAGATTGCTGATTAATAGCTTGAGGGATCAAAAAATGACCTGCACGTAATTTTGTATCAGCATTCATAAATCGAATAACAAGCTTAAAAAAACGTTTTGAATGAATTAGGTGATTATCAGCCAAAATTTCAGAAATATCACTTACGCTACTAGCTACAGGAATATGAAGTATGAATGGCTTATCATGAGTTGATGCAGGAAAAAAAGAAAGATAAATAAATATGAAAAGTGTTGTAACAAATGTTGCTAACATACCTATAAAGATAGAATAAATAGATGTTGGATTACGATTCATGAGATCTATCATAAAACGATATTAAGACAAAAAAAAGACATTGAATTCATTTTTATTTTTTAATTAGCCATTATTTAAAATAATAAGTAATACTGATATATTATTGATACAGAATAAAAGGGCGGTTAGCTCAGTTGGTTAGAGTGCTTGCTTGACATGCAAGAGGTCACAAGTTCGATTCTTGTACCGCCCACCATAATTAAATATAAAAATGTAAAAATTTATGATTTAATGATAAAATCGTTGCGTGCCCAAAAAAAAAATTGTGAAAAAAAATAAGTTCAAAGCAACTAAAAAACAAAAAATAGAATTAAGTCCAATAAATCTTGTTCTTCAACAGCTATTTTCTATTACATTGATAGTCATTGGCCTCTTTGTATGGATTCATCAATATATTGATTCTAATCAAGGTTTAGTAGGGCTTTTAATAGAAAAAACAACATTACAAGGATTTGGTGTTTTAGGATTTTTAATTTTACCGTTTTGTTTAATGATTTCAGGTTTATTAGCTGCCTTTACTAAAAAGTCATTATGGTTTCACTTTATCGTGAGTGTTGTAACATTTATAGGATCTCACCAATGGATAGCATTGTTTATTAGCATGACACATTCATTACGAATAAGAGATGTTGGGGTTGTTGGCTTAGAGATCTATAAATTTAATTTAATGGTTTTTGGGAATGTTGGCGCACTTGTTATTTATGCTGTCGTAATTTTGACATTAAATACATACTCAGTAGGATGGCCAATTTTTAAGGTGTTTAAACCGCTAAATTGGGTTCCAAAAAGCTTAAGTCATTTTAATAAATGGTTGATTAACTTTGTAAAAATGACGATTTCTGAATATCAAAAAACCAAAAAAGGAAAACGATTTGAAATTTGGTTAATTCATAAATTATTTTTTATTAAGTTAAGCCCAAAAACCCCAATTAAATCAAAAAAACCATTAAAGCCAGAAACAAAAAAATTAATTGAAAGAACGATGGCCATTCCTGAGAAATCAACAAAATCCTTGGATAATTACGAACCGTTTAATTTAGATCATTTGGAGTTTCCAAGTATTGCAGAGCCAAAAATACCTCTAAAAGAAGAAGCTGTTCAAGAAGATACCTTAAACCGTTTACAAGAATTAGCAGAAGTCAAAGAAGATGTGAATTCTGATTCTGATAGTAATGCTGATTTTTCCCAAGATGGAAAGCCAAGGTCGTTTATTGATACGTCTTTTTTAGAAGATGCAGATGCAAAATCAAACAAGATAAACCGTGATTTTCAGTGTCCTCCTATGGAGTTGCTGGAAAAAGGAAAAAAACCAAAGTATTCATTAAAGGCACAGACAAAGCAACGTGTTGAAAAAGCGGCAATTTTAGAAGAAACATTAGCAAGTTTTAATGTTGCTGCTAAGGTTATTAATATTACTCCAGGACCAATGGTAACGCGTTATGAACTACAACCAGGTGATGGTGTGAAAATAAGTAAAATTACCTCCTTAAGTAAAGATATTTCATTAAAATTAGCTGCGCCTGATATTAGGATTGAGGCTCCAATCCCAGGAAAAGCCTTGATTGGAATTGAAGTTCCTAATGAAGATATTCAAATGATTACGTTACGATCTATTATTGAAGAATCATCCGTTTTAAATTCAAAAGATAAGTTAATTGCTGGACTTGGTAAGACAATAACTGGGGAATCTATTGTGATGAATTTAGCAAAAATGCCACACGTTTTAATTGCAGGAGCAACTGGTTCAGGAAAGAGTGTCTGTATTAATAGTATTATTTTATCAATTTTAATGAGATCAACACCAGATGAAGTAAAGTTTTTAATGATTGATCCTAAAAAAGTTGAATTAAGTTTCTATGAAGAAATCCCTCATTTATTAGCGCCTGTTGTTACTAATCCTAATAAAGCAGCTGCAACTCTAAAGAAATGGGCTTTAGTTGAAATGGAAAATCGGTATGAACTTTTCTCAAGAATTGGTGTTAAAGATATTATTGGGTTTAATGCTTATGTAGAAAAAGAGTTGGCAGAAAATCCAGATGTTTCATTGTTTGATGGAAGTATGCCACTAGAAAAACTACCCTATATTGTAGTCATTATTGATGAACTTGCAGATTTAATGATGGTTGCTTCTCAAGATGTTGAGCAAACAATTTGTCGTTTAGCTCAGATGGCTAGAGCAACCGGGATTCATTTGGTAATTGCAACTCAAAGACCAAGTGTTAACGTGGTAACAGGCTTGATTAAGGCTAACATTACGTCTCGTGTGTCGTTTTATCTACAATCTCAAATTGATTCTCGAACTATTATTGATATGGCTGGTGCTGAAAAATTACTTGGAAAAGGGGATATGCTTTATTTTCCAGTAGGATCATTTAATCCAGTAAGAGCCCAAGGTGTTTTTGTGAGTGAAGCAGAAGTAAAACGAGTGGTAACATGGCTAAAAGGGCAAGGTAAGCCAGATTATTCAAATGACATTATAAATGTAGAGCCCTTAGAAAATTCAGATGAAAAAAGTAAAAAGAATAATCCAGCACAAGATGAGCTATATGAAGATGCTAAGCAATTGGTAATTAATAGTAAATATGCATCAACATCCTACTTACAACGAAAATTAAGAATTGGGTACAACAGAGCGGCTAGAATTATGGATGAACTAGAACAAGAAGGTGTGATTTCAGAATATGTTGGCGAAAAAAAATCAAGAAGTGTTCTATAAACTAAGTAAAAAATGCAACATAAGTCATAAAAGATACGTTATATAGGAAGGAGATAGTACATGGCAGGACACAATAAATGGTCATCAATTAAACATAAAAAAGCAAAAACAGATGCTCAAAAAGGAAAAATGTTTTCAAAAGTTGCAAAGGAAATTATGCAAGCAGCGAAGCTTGGCGGCGACGATCCTGGCATGAATCCTAGATTGAGACTTGCTCTTCAAAAGGCAAAAGAAGTGAATATGCCAAATGATAATGTTAAACGTGCTATTCAAAAAGGGGTAGGTGCAGATGATTCTAATCAGTTAGAGGAATTACAATTTGAGGCATACGGTCCTCATGGAATAGCTATTTTAATTGATACATTAACAGATAATCGTAATAGAACGATTACTAACTTAAAAATAATTTTAAATAAAGGTGGCGGAAATTTAGCAGATAAAGGCGCTGTAAGTTATTTATTTGAGACAAAAGGGCTTATTTATTTTACGAACAAAATTGAAAATCACGATGCCATTATAGATCTGGCCATTGAAGGTGGGGCTGAAGATGTTGATACAAAGTCCGATGGAGATATTGAAGTTATTACCCCAATTGATACGCTAGAATCGTTAAAAATATGCTTTGATGATAATAATTTAAGTTATGAAACAGCGACATTAACAAAAATACCGTCAACAAATGTAACAATTTCTCAAGAAGACTTTGAAAAAATAGAAGTATTATTAGAAAAAATTGAAGATGATGATGATGTTCAGGATGTCTACACAAATATTAATGTTATGGATTCAAATAACGATGTCTAAATTATTTTACAAAAAAATGTTTAAATAATAGATGTAGAGGGTATTTTCAATGCATTATCACGTAAGTAATATGAGAGATAAAAAACGTCAATCACAGCGTTTTTAAAATAATATCAATAAATTAAAGATGGTTAAAAAACTTAAATTCTACTTTTTGAATCTTATACTACTTCTTAGTATTTTCTCTGCCAATATGGTTGTAGCAAATTCACAGTACGAAGCTACGGTAACCAAAAAAAAACAGTTTGTTCCATTAGGGACCAATGTTGAAATTTTTGATATTAATATTAAAAACGGTACTTCAACTATTAATATGAATCTTAAAACGGTTACATTAGTTAGAAATAGTGGATTAGATATGACTAATTACGAGTCAATTACGATTTATCAAGATAGTAATGATAGCGACACATTTACAAGTGAAGATTTGTCAAATATTACAGCTCAGGTACAAAACCCTTCTGGAGATTCTATACTGTTATCGCCTGATAATACAAATAATTTTAAAACAATAGAACAAGACCGTGACCAACGATTTTTTGTTGTTGTAAAATTTAAAAGTGATACCTTACCAAATGAAACACAAGAACTTCAAATTACAACAGTTGAAGTTTGTGATACTAATGAAAGTTGTGATGACAAGGAGCCTAATCAACTTAGAACAATAACATCAACCGCCTTAATTGCTAGTGAGGCACCTGATATCGAACCAGATTTTATCTTTCCTGGTTCTGAAGATATTCCGATAGCATTTTTAACTGTTCAAGCAAGTGGTAATAATGTGGATAAGCTTAAAATGACTATAAATGATGCGAATGGCAATTTTATTGGTGATTCGGGGGTGACTGAGGTATTGCTTGCTAGGGAGACGAAAATTGACTTTATTTTAAACCCAAATGCAGGTGACTACGTTCGCTATGATATTCTAGGTGGTAGTACAGAATTAATACAAAAAGTAACACCACAAACAGTAGATAATTGGTCAGAAACAGGTGTAACATTAAATGAGTGGGATCTTAACGAAATAGATAAAGATGAAGTAAATCCGTATGGAATTTGGTTGGCTTACAATTTTGGAAATTCAATTGTTGTAACAGAAAATAGTAAATTACTTGTAACTATTTCTGGAGAGGAAGATTTTATAGGATATCAAGACACAGAATCTTCATTAACAATAACAACATTAAACATAGCGCTTGAAATTCCCTTTGCTGGTATTGAGATTTCAAATATAAGAAAAATTTCTGGAAGCAGTGTTTATGATGTTAATACGGCTATTCCTGCATTAGCTTTTTCTCTAAAATCTCACCAAACATCAACCACAGTTAATACTATTACCATTATTAATAATGGGAGTATTCCTTTTCATGCATCAACTAACCCTGCAGAAAATATTAATAAAATAAGGATATATCTTGATAAGGGAGGAGGCGAGTTTAGTTCCCAAGATGATGAGTTAGTAGGTGAGTTAGTATTAAATGGAACCGGCCAACAGACAAATAAAGTGGCACCTGTTCCATTAATTGTAAATAACATACCTAAGGATGTCCAAATAGAAACTTATAACGAAATTCAAAATAATGTTAAGACATTTTTTGTAGTTTATGATATTTCCACAGATTTGGTTTCACAAGATTTAAGTACAAAAAACTATGTGACAGCAGAAATTGGAAACATAGCTGCAACAGGAAATAATGGAATAAGGGATGTTCCATTTTTGGCAAGTGTAGCTACTAATGATAACCCCTTGTCAACGGATCCAGTTGCTAGTATTGATTTAACAGATACCGTTATTCAGATAGTTGAAACCCAAGATATTTCACCAAGTAATGTATATGATGGAGAAACAAAAGTACCAATGTTATATTTAAAGTTTAGATCAGATTCTCAAGTTCAAACTGGGCGAGTTAAAATAAAAAATAGCCAAGCAAATTTTTATTCAAAGTCAAATGGAGTTAAAAAGGTTTGGATTTATGAAGATAAAAATAGTAATAAAGAATTAGATAATGGTGATAAATTTTTAAGAAGTACTACAAAATTTACTGATCCAAAAGAAGCGGTATTAGAAAATATTGAGTTTAATTTTGAAAATGAATTTTTAATTTTATATGATGTTGGATTATTAGCTTCTGAACAAGGTAGCCGTAAATCATTTGCATCACAAATTAATGATATAGAAATCGTTGATGGAACAACATCTGTGAGCGGCGTTTTACCTAGTTTAGAAGTTGCTGAGGTAAATCCAGTCAATAATCCTTTAACTAGTATTCAAGTTGTAAATGTGACTGAAACAACAACAACATTTAATATTGAATTCCAAATAGAAAATCAAAGTGGAATAAATTTAAATATTAATGAGATAAAACCTAAATTTTATTTAGGTGACAAAGGAGGGTTAGATATTTCTTATGAGTTTAATACTTCAATTTCTAACGAATCAGGAAGTGAGGCTTTTACATTAAATAATGGTGAGGTTAAAGTAATAAACTTTAATTGTTTACATCAAATTGCTTATTCTCAAGGAAGTGTTATTATTGATGCCTATGTAAATTATCAAAAAGTAGGTTCACCAAATCAAGAAATTATTTTACAACGATATCAAGATGGTTTAGGTGATTGGAATTTAGTGGGAAGTCCTAGTTTTGAAAGACTCATAACCAGCGATACTAACACAGCAAATATTCCTCCATCACATATAAAGCATCCAATTAAAATTTGTTCAAATAAATCTACTTCTTCATGTACAAACTTTGTAGATGGATCTTCTATTGGTAAAGATAAAATTTTATCATTAGAGTTGGTTGATGCATCTGTTATTGACGAAAGTTCAATTATATTAAAACGCGGTAATACATCATTGTTTCAAAAAGAAGAACTTAATAAAGCTATTAACGGTTTTACTTTAGATTTATCTGCCAATTTATTACAGTTTTATGTAGGTCAAAATTCAACAGATATCTCATTAGAAATGAGTGATTTATCAGGTAATGATTTGAATTTAACAACATTAAGTTATTTAATTTCAGATTCTTTTGAAATTGTTAACCCTTTATTTTATCCAAACCCATATGTACTTGGATCTAATAATTTGAACTTAGGGTTTAGTGTTTCTCAAGATAACTCAACTGTAAAACTATATATCTATAATCATCTAGGTCAGGAAGTATTTAATTATTCAGATCTATTTAACTCAGGATTTAATACTATATCAATTTCAGAATCAGAAAAATTTATGATTCCAGGAATATTTATTTGTCGACTCATTATAGAAGAAGATGGAAATGCGTTGTCTGCAAAAACAACCAAGTTGGTAATCTACTAATGAAACACGTTTTAATAATCTTTTTAATATGCTTTTTGATAATAGAGAAATCTGATTTGTTTTCTGAGATACAGACAGAGACCATTACTAACCCGCAATCAATGATGGTGGGTGCTAAAAGTATTTCTTTAGGATTAAATCCTGCTATTTCAGGAGATATTTCACATTCTATTTTAAATCCTGCAACGAATGCTGATATTAACCAATATCCTTTTTCCATAACAGCTCAGAGTTTATTACAAGAATTTAATTATTTGTCAGTTTCTGGGGGTGTGCCATTTGTATTAAAATTTAAGCGTAATAATGAAAAATACCATAAAGAAATTGGTATTAATATAGCATATGGAAATGTATCACTAAATAAAATTCCTGAAACAATTAGCATAGATGGTTTGCCATATCAAATTGGATCATTTTCTGCTGGATATCATCTTGTTCATGTAGGTCTCGGAACAAATTTTTATGAAAAATTTACAATTAATAAAATTTCTTTTGGTACGGCATTAAAATCAACAACATATTATGTAGGTAATTCTAACTCATCAACGATTGGAGTTGATTTTGGTGCAATTGCAACTCAATATATTGATTATAAATTTATTTCAAGTATCGACATAGCAGCTGTAATTCATAATGCACTTAGTCCTAGTATGACTATAAAGAAAACAGAGAACATCGCTATCTTACCATTTTCTATTGGTTTGGGAAGTAAAGTGAATTTTTTTAATGATCGATTAAGTATTTTATCATCTATTAATGAAATTGGTGTTTCACTTGGAACTGAGTATGAAATTGAAAAAGGTGTTTTTGTTAGAGGTTCAAGCAATTTTAATGATTTGAAAATTGGTTTGGGTATTGATTTGGATAATATACCTACAGGTGTTGTTGATTATGCCTTTAAAGGTAGATTTGATTTTAATTACACCCAGTCAGCGTTTCCTATGGATAAGAATGGAACCTATGTTTTTTCATTAACCTCATTGGGTAGATCTGTCCCAAAAAAGCCAGAAATCTTATTTCCAAGTAAACCACTCTTAATAACCGATCGGGAGTCATATCGATTTTCTGGAGTAGGACCAAAAAATTCAACAATTAGAATTTATAATAATGATCAAATTTATAAATCAATTATGACAAATAAGTATGGTAACTGGAATATAGACCCATTACCTATTAATGAAGGAGAAAATGAGATTTATATTAAGGCATATAACATTGAAAAAGATATGTCATTAAAATCCAATAGTGTTACTGTTATTTCTGATACAATACCTCCAAAACTAGATATTAAAATTTTTCCTGAAAATGCAGTATTATCTGTAAAAGTTCAATCTAATGAAATATTAGCAAATATTTCCGGAGAAATTGATGATCAAAAAATTAGACTAAGAAAAGTAAAGAATAAGAAAGATAATCAAGACTCTAACAGTAAAAACCAAAATAAGTATTTAGTACCAACTGAGTATCAAGCTCGTGCCGAATTACCTCTTGGTTTAAGAAAGGACGACAAAAAGGGATTTAAAGGAAGTCCGCCACCAAAAACCATGAGCCAATTAACTATTTTTGCAACAGATGAATCAGGTAATAGTATGGAATTCGGTCCTGTGTCATTTTTTGGATCCATTTCATTTCCAATTGATAAACACGTTCATTATAGTGATACATTAATTGTTATTGGTAATGCTTCTGAAATTCTCCAAGATATTTATATAAATAAAGAAAAAGTTACGCTTGATTCAGAAGATAGGTTTTCCATTCCAATAGAACTGGATCCTGGAAAAAATGTAATCGAGACTACTTTTGAAACACATAATAATAAAACATTACAATTTAATACACGAGTGTTACGATTGGTAAGTTATCCTGATATGAATTCAAAAGTTAAAGGTCGACGAGAAATAGAATTTTTATCAACATTGAAATTACTTCATGGAGATAATGATGGAAACTTTTATCCAACAAAAATAGTAACTAGAGAGTTTATTACAAAATTAATGGTATTATCAATGTTTAATGAGGATTCTTTAGCTGATGTGGATTCAAATTTATTTTCGGATGTTCCATTCGATCACCCTTCTGCGCATTACATTCAAGCTGCTATTAATGAAGGCTTAGTCTATGCATTTCCTGATGGAACATTTAAGCCTAATCAAGAGCTAACGCTTACTGAAGTTATTTATTTAATGAGTAATGCTGGAATTATTGATTATGAAGAAGTAGAAGATTCAAATCAATTAATATCAAGAGCTCAATTAGCTGAATTTTTAGCATATACACCTAAATATGAACGAAAAATAGAGAAGTTAATTGATTGGGAAAGTGGCTACGATATAAATGAAAATTAGACAACTATAATCGTTTATATTAGTCATATTAGCCCTTGATAAATAATATAATTAAATAATGTCATTCGTTAGTAATCGTAACGTTAAATTATACTTAACGAACTATTGTTTTTAAGCTGTTGATGATTCGAGAAGAAAGACGATATAAATCAACATTAATCATATAAAAGGTAGGTAATAGGAATAATATCAGTGGTGTGGAAAAAAACAAGCCCCAACCAAGTGTTAAGCCAAGTGGTGCAATAAATGGATCAGATGCCCCTGCTAAACCATAAGCAATAGGCATTACTCCTACAACGGTTGTTAAGCTAGTTAAAAATATTGGACGTAATCTATCTGATGTTGCTTCAGCTATAATATTTTTTACATCATCATCAGGGAAACGTTTACGAAGTTGATTAATTCGATACATTAGTACCAGTGAATCATTTACAAGTACACCAGTTAATCCGATGGATCCTATCATAGCCATAAACCCTAAAGGTTCACCATGAAAGAAAAATGCAAAAATGATACCAATTATACCAAAGGGAACTGAAAGCAATACTAAAAATGGTAAACTAAGAGAATTAAACAACAACACAAGTAATAAGAAAATACCTACTAATGCTATCATAAATGTAATTCCAAGTTCTCTAAATGAATTTGCAGTTTCTTCAGATTCTCCTCCAAAGTCTAATTGAACTCCGTGAGGCAACAAGTTAGGGCTATCTTTTAATAATGTTTCTAATGCTCGTTGAACGTTAAGAGGCGTATAAGATTTGCCTTCTAAATTAGCTGTAATAGTTGTTGTTCTATCTCCATCATAATGGTAATAATTTGGAACACCTGCTCGTTTTTTAAATGTTACAACATCTGATAAGCGGATTAGCCTACCTTGAGCATTTGATATAGGAAGTGAATAAAGCGAATTAATATCATTTCGAAAGAATTTATCCAATTGAATACGATAATATAGTTTTTCATCATCTAATTGGGACGAAGTTAATATTGATCCCCGAAACGCCGTAGAAACGGTTTGCATAACTGTAGAAATAGATAAACCAAATCGTGATACTGCTTCATAATTAATAATTAATTCAATTTGATCCTTTCCAAGTTCGTCATTACGATTAATATCGGTTACTTTGTTATCAAAATTATTCTTTAATAATGAAATTAGCGTTGATGTAGCAACAGATCTATCATTATCTGTTAATGCTTTTATCCGTATCTCAACTGGCTTACCAGCAGGAGGGCCACCTTGTTCAACATTGTACTCAATATCGTTTACACCCGTTATTTGATTCGTTTTATTTCGTAATTCTTCAACGATTTGTTGAGCCGTACGCTTACTTTTTCGTTGAGAAAAAGGTGTAAGATAAACTTCAATTGTACTAAATCGCTTAGTAATGGAACGTTCAATATCTCTGCCTCTTTGTCCAATATACGTAACATATGACATGATTTCATCAGATGATAATTGGCTAATGATCGTTTCAATTTCTACTGTTTTTAAAGCGGTTTTTTCTAAAGATGTTCCTTTTTTCATTTCAAGTTTAATATTAAATTCTTCAGCATCATCTGATGGAAAGAAAACTAAATCCATTGTTCTTGCTATCATTAAGGATGAAACAAGTAAAATAATAAAAAATAATAAGTTTAAATATCGAAAATTAAGAGAAGATCGAATCAGTTTTTTAAATCGGTTTTTTATTTTAATAAATCGCGACGGCTTGGTTTGATTAGTAATAGCAGGTATTCCTTTAATTGATGGTACAAGGTGAGCTGGTAACGCTATTGTTACTTCCAAAAGCGATACAAATAACGCAATTGTTATAACTAATGGTATTACAATAATAAATTTACCTATAATTCCTGGAATGATAAACATGGGTGCAAAAGCTATAAAGGTTGTTAGAATAGTTGTAACAACCGGTTTAAAAACATCATTAACACCATTCATAGCTGCCTCAAGTGGGGATTCACCCATTTCTCTATGTCTAATAATGTTTTCAGACACAATAATAGAATCATCAACTACCACCCCCATAACAACGATCATTGCAGCTAAAGATAAAATGTCAATATGATCGATAAAAAATGGTAATAGTGTAAATGTTCCTAAAATAGTTACAGGAATACTAATTGCAACCCAAAAACTAGCTCTCCAATTTAAAAAGAGTGCTAAAACAATCAGCAATAAAAATAAGCCAGCACTACCATTACTTTTAACAACTGCAAAACGATTCTTTACATATTTTGAATAGTCATTGCCATACATTAATTCAAAGGAACTGTCAGGAGTATTATTGTACTCTTGGTTTTTCTTGTTAATAATCGCTTTAATTTTTCCTGCGGTATCAAGAATATCGGATGAGCCCGATTTGTTGACAAGAAACCCAATGGCTTTTTTACCATTAACATGAGTAATAACACTCTCATCTTCAAAGCCAGCTTTAATTGTTGCAACATCTTTTAATCGTATAAGTTCCCCACTAAATGTAGATCGTAAAATTAAATTTTCAACTGCTTTTTTTGTTTTCATTTCAGCATTGGTAAATAAATTTTCTTCGGTATTTATTGTTTCTAAAGTTCCAAGACTTGATCGTTGGTTACGTATTTGAATAGCTTGGCTAATTGCATTAATGGAAAGTTCATAAAAGGTAAGTTTTTTTGGATTAACATCAATTTGCATTTCTTTATCAAGAAAACTTATTTTTTCTACAGATGTAATTTCAGACAGATTTAGAAGTTCATTTTCTAATAATTTAGCTTCTTGTCGTAATTCCTCATAAGATGCTGAATTGGATGATAATCCAATTAACATAAGTGGAAAAACAGACGTATCTAAGGATCTAATTTCAGGTAGGTCTTCTAAATCATTAGGGAAATCATTAATACGATTAATTGCTTCTCTAATTTTTGTTTTAACTTCATCTTGATCATCATAATCTGGATCTAACACAACGGTGACAACAGATTGACTTTCTAAAGAAACAGAGGTGTAAAAATCAATGCCATTAATTCCTTTGATGTTATCTTCTATTTTATTGGTAATATTAAGTTCAATATCTTCGGGAGATGCATTCATATAAAATGTAGTTATAATAACCGTTCCAAAATCTGCATCAGGAAACATATCTCTATTAAAGGTAAGAACGGATTTGATACCAAAGGCAATAAACATAATGGTAAATAACCATGCAAACGTATGATTGGATGCAAAATATCTAAATAATATCTTCATTTTGCAAATTCTCAATGGCCTTATCTAATAAACCTAACGTTCTCATAAATTGAAAGTAAAGTTGATAAATAGAAATTTTATTTTGTAATAAAATAGATTCAATAAACTGAACATTATCTTGAGCTTGTACAACAAATGAAAATTGGCCTCGCCCATGATTGTAACGTTTAATTTCTTCTTTGACTCGATTCTTTGCTAAGACTAATCGTAATTCATTTGCACTAATTACATTAATAATAGAGCTATATTGAGTTTTAATATCAACTAAACTTGCCTGCAATGTTAAAATAGAACTATCAATAGATAACTCTAAATCTTGAATGGATTCTTCTAAAATTTTGTCATCAATTTTATGATTTGTTTTTTCAATTGAATCAGAATATGTAACAGCCATTGAATAGCCTGGTTTATTAAATTTAAATGACTCTCCAAATGTAGAATCACCACTATTTAAATTAGCACCAACAGTTA
>MDSY01158275.1_pt1 | contig 15958 bp, 12 predicted proteins | sample 811131 | NCBI WGS metagenome assembly MDSY01 (sample SAMN05326643, study PRJNA326480) | marine metagenome | isolation source: seawater | place: Atlantic Ocean: South West | collected 2010
ATCGCTGCGATTGATTGGGCATTCGCCGCAACGCGGACCAACAACGCCGCGCCGCTCGCCTGCGGGTGCGGGTGCTGCGTGTAGTTGGGGATGTTGCTATTGCGGGTGTGGGTACGAGTAGTGTCGGGCAAACGCCTACCAAAATCTGTAGTTGCACTCCTGATAACTTGAGTACCACGATTCCCACCGTTCGCCCCAACCACTCTCCACCCTTCTCCCCTCCACAAGTCACCGCCAAACACGTCCCTACTTAACATCCGGTGCACGTCGTACATCGGCAGCCGCTCCGCCGGGATCTTCCCCTTGGCGTCCGTGTAGTGCACCGCGTCTGGAAAGTGCTCGTACAAAAGTTTCGCGTTTTCAAAATCCCGACGGTCGTTTTCGTTTTCGGCTTCGCTGGTTTCATCCATCAAGTCGTCGGAACCTAAAGCGGCGCACACAGCGTGTAGGGGAAATTCACCCTCGCCATCCTCTACCTTGACACCGTCCGGGTACGCGTCTAAAAGCGCTTTGGTGACCTGAACCGGCGCGCTGTGCCTCGCCGCGACGTGTAACGGAGTACCGTCGTCCTCTGACGCGATCTTGGCAAGCTCGGGGGCGACGCGTAATATTTCAATCACCGTGTCCGTGGTTCCATTCCGGGTCGCGACGTGTAAAGGTAAATCACCATCTCTATCCTTTTTAGTTGCACTAGCTGGATCCAACGCCAAAATCCGTCCACACAACTCCGCTCCCCACTTGCGTTTCACCGCGATGTGTATGGGGTAGGCGTCTTCGTTGTCAGCCAAAGAGCACGCGCCCTTCCACGCTCCCAACAAAGCGTCGACGATTTCTTTTTGTTTCGCCATCGCCGTTTCCCGGTTCCCGTTGTAGTTGCCCACCCTGAAGTCCAACGCGACATGCAAAGCGGTCTCGCCATTCTCCACGATTCTAGCTGCAGAAGGAACCTTTTTCAACAAATGTTTGATTAACGGCACAGGGGCTTCCCTATGACAGCACAGGAAGTGCAACACGTGCTGCGGGTGCTGGCGAGTTTTACTAGGTTCGCTCGCCGCAGTCGGATGCGCATCTAGAATAGCCTTGAACGTCTGCAAGTCGACCAGCTTTTTGTTGGGCGAGCCCATGAACAGCAGGTGTAGTGGGTACCCTGCGCCCACGCCGCTTCGTGCGTTTTGAGGAACCTCCACCCTGTGCTTCGCCGCCTCGGGAAACGCTTTCAAAATGGATTGCAAAGTTTTGCCAAAGTGCCGCACGCACGCGCCGTGAAGCGGGTACGCCGCTCGCTGATCCTGACTCAAGGTTTGGGGGTTGAACACGTTTGATTTTGCGAGTATCGCAGCTCCGCCGCACGTTTTTTTGAGTTTCGAATTTGCGGGAGCATTTCGAGAAACAGCCGCCATCGCGTCCACGACACTTGCCATAACTTTGTCTGATGCTCCTTCATACGCCACCCCAAACCTAGCCAACACGTACAGCGGCGTGAACCCGTCTTTGCTGACTTGACACACAGCCTCAGGGTCCAACTGGAGAAGCCGTTTAAAAACTGGTAACGGAGTGCACGAGTTTGCGGGTTTGTGCCTACTCGAGTGCACCGTGTGCACCGCGAAGTGAAGCAACGAACACCCCTCGAAGCCGCCGCGTTCTTTTTTGCATCGGTGTTTGATTTCTTTGAGGGGGGCAATCGCCAGGAGCGCTTGTAACACGTCCACAGGCGCTCGTGCAACTAACGCGTTTATCAGGTCGAAGGAATCCACGGTTGGGACGTCGGTTTTTTTATTCGTATGTCCCTTCGTGTCCTTCGCCGCCGCTTTGCCTTTTCCCTTCTTTTTTGTTTTTTCTTCAGGTGCTTTCTCAATTTGTCCCTTGCCTTTGCTCTTCGTGACGCTCAGAGTAGGCACCCCTGCACCTCTCAGACCAGTCGGCACGCCGTTATCGTCGCCCACAAGTCGCTTTCCCGCCGCACCAGCGGCTAACGCTTTCGCGCCAAGCACCTCCCGCGCGTTTCTCCACATGGATTTTCGAATGAAAAACGCGAGATCTGTTTCGCTCTCCTGTTTCGCGAATGACGCGTGGTCGTTCATGCCGAGGTCGTTGCCGTGCGGGCACCGCCTGGCGTCTTTAGGCGTTACTTTGCACCGCACGGGGGGGGCGTAGAACGACCCCGGATCCCTTGCGTGCTCGACCCCAAACCCGAACCCGCCGTTCCCCTCACCCTCGTACCCTTGGTTCCCGCCCATCAAAAACCCGCCCGCGTCTTCATCACTCTCCCAATCATCCTCGTACTCATCGGAGTCCGATTCACCGTATTCGTCGTGGTCCCCATCGTGGTACCCGTCATCACCCCACTCATCGGGCTCGGTGCCGTCGTCGGTGCCGCTATCGCCTGACATCGCCGGTAGGGGGCACAGGCGGAGGCCAATGCGCGCCGCACAAGTGACGAGATCTGATTTGAGTTTTCAGCCGATTTTTCCAAGTACCTCAATTTCACGTAAAAAGCGCCAGACTGTCCTCAGAGTCGTCATAGTCGTAGGCCCCTTTGGGCCCCCGCCATGGCGGCTCCCATTCGTATCCAGGTAAAGGTCGGGCTTCGACAACATGTCGTGGAGATTGACGCGTATCCGGACACGACGTGGGAAAGTGCAAAGCTCGTTGCGTGCGTCGCTGCTGGAGATCTGCAGCCTCCCATCACAATAGACCCAGCGACGCATCGCTTGCTGTTCCGAGGCCGAGAGCCCTCGCCGTTTGACACCATCGCAGGTCTAGGCGTGAAACCAACACAGAAGCTAATGTTACTTGAAACCGAGAGCTCGAAACGCGAACGCGCGCAAGCGGAACAAGCCGAGCAGGCGGAAGAGATGAGACTGCGACGGGCGAAGGAGTTTTCCGAAAAGCAGGGACGCACGAGTAATGAACATGTCGACGTGTCGAGCCTTCTTCCCAAGCAATCTTCCGCCTCGTCGCTATCACCGCTGGATAGTTCTATACAAACTCTTAACGAGCGAACCAAGGGTGTTGACGTTTTGGAGAGGGATTTGGAGGTTTTGGAACAAAGGGTACGGGACGGGGAAAGCGCGGCGTCGACGCTCCGAGGGTACGTCGGGCAAAAAGCTGAACTCGACGCTAACACGTGCGACGACAGCGAGTTTCTCGTATTCGCCGATCGATGCGAGAAGGCAATTATTCAACTCGACGAGGTGTTGACGCACGGCGACGAACAGTTGCGAGCCAATAGGAAAGCGCTGGTGACGCGCATCCAGAGCCTGTTGCGACGGGGCGACGAAGCGAGGGCGAAGAATGCAGTGATCCGGCTGTAGGGAGAGTAGACGCACTTTAGCAAATAGCATTGTAAGAAAAAATAATAATCAACAGTCTACGCGGGATCACTTCCTGCCCCTACCCTCCTCCTCGTCCTACACCTCCTGTTCCGTATCCAGTTGCGTGCGGTACTCCGTGAGAAACCCGCAAACCCCTTCCACTCCAATTTTCCCTAAATAGTGATCGAACCAGTTCCACACAAATTCTCGTTCATCGTCGCTATTTTCTCCCATCGCGTGCGGCGTCCTGAACGGAGGCGTGCCCATATCGTCGTTCTCGTTCAGCGGGAGGCCTCGCCACTGCCGGGACGCACGACTGGTTATGTCCCTGCCAATATGCGAGCCGAAATACACCTGGTCGATACGTATTTTCACGACATAACCGTAACACGCGGTGTACACATGCGTAGCTCCAGATTCTTTACTCGTGGGAAACGCCGCAAGCTCCGCTACCGTCATCGGTGGAAGCGATTCAGGCGCCGGCAATGCCCTCCTCAACGCCAGCGTTTCGTCTGATGGTATGTACGTCACTGACTTCGCCAACCTTGTGATGTAGTCCTTGTCCAGCCCCGCGTCCCTGGCGCCGTCTAATAAAACGTTGAGGTATCTTTTTGACGGTCTTCTCTCTGGCGCGTCAGTTTCTTTCGTATATACGTACGCCTCTATCGTTCGCCCATCATACGCGTTCACAACGACGTTGGCTTTCTGGTACCCTCGCTCTTGACTATCCAAATTAGCAGCATCCTCAAGCGAGAGCTTAATCGCGACGCCGTGTATCACCGACGTTGGATCCGTTGGACACAGCATGGCGTTCGCCCACGCTTCCTCCACCCGATCCGGTCCTTTCAGATTGAACGCGACCTTCCACCCAGGCAACACACCCGCGATGTGGTCATGGACTTTATAACCCTTCTTGGACTCTACTAAAGCGACGTTCATGTTGCTGCCGAAACCGAACGACCACACGAACGACTCGGCAGGGGCCAGTTCGTGTGGGGCGCTCATCGTCGAGGTAGCGTGATCGATTTTCAATGAATAGCGTGACGATTGGGCGAACGAGGGGTTGGCACGGGGCGTCGGTACGACGGGTTGGCACAAAGCGCGTCCTGTGACGAATGTAGCAAATCGCGCGTTTTGTCGTCTAACAACACGCACGAAACGCACAGAGCGTATACACCGAGTTGTCACTGTGTGCGACGAGGACTGACGGATGTTAACTATTTTCTTCGTTTCGTCAAGAGTTTCAAAAGCGTCCATCAGTGTTTCCAACCGTGTCATCACACCACGACGCATACACACGATGCTGTCTGTTCTCGCACCCGCGCGCGCGGTTTTCGCGGCGCCGACAAGGAGGAATGCGAGGTCATCCCTGCGAGGTAAACGCACACCCTGCCATCGCCCATCACTCCGACCCTCCCGACGAACCTCACCGATTGTTTAACTCACACGCCCACCGCGATGACACCTCACACACAGGCTCGTTACACGTAACCAACATGGCTGGCCAAAAAGACGGCAGAGGCGGTCCACAGAACCGCACCGGGCGGACGCACGACCCGTACTCCACCCCGCTGCGGGATGCTAATCGTGACAGGTTGTATGGGTTTCTCACTGCGAGAGCAGCGTGGACATTGCTCACCTATTTAGTTGAAATAAACAAAGCCGGTGCGACGTTCTTACAGGAGTACATGGCCACCCATCCAATCCCGTACCACTACGGAGGGGAGGGCAAAATCGTGGACGTGAGTGGCGAGAGCTTCATATTAGGGCTGATGCAAATGACCCCGACCAACATCGAGGAGAAGTACCGCGATAACTACATCACGGTGGATCCGCCTGCGTTGGCGGTGCGACTTTTGGACATTAGAATTGCTTTACACGACGAGATGGTCGCTGATTTGTCGCACGTCCGAGAGGAGAACGCGGACATCATGAAAGTTAGCTGCTTGACGAATTTAGAAAATGCCGCGAAGCTGAAGTGCGACGTCGTGTTTTCGGACGAAGATCAGGAGGGGCCGGGGAGCGAAGGGTGGTAGTATGAGCTGTATTTTTATTTCAAGTCATTTTGTAATCTTTTCAATTTGGCAGCGGTTTTATTGCCATTCTTAGCATTATTGTTGGGTACCGTGCTGGGTTTGTTGTTGTCGGAGTGTCATCAAACCAAGGTTTCAATACATTTCTTGTCGCGGGCGCCCCCCTGCCGCGACAATGGCCGTGACTTCCATGTACAGCCTTTGGCTCGAGCCGCCTGCGAGCTTAGCGTCTACCACGTCAAGGTTCATCAAGCAGCACGCCAGGAACTCCTATGGAAAGTGTCCTCAGTTCGAGCCGCACGTCACGTTGGCCGGGGGTTTCGTGGGGACGGACGAGGAAGCGCGGGCGGTGAGTACAGACGTAGTCACTGCGTTAGCCACAACCACAGGCCCACTGCGGTGCGACGCAGTTGAAGTCACAACCGGTACCCGGTATCACCAGTGCGTTTACATACGAATGAACCCAACGCCTTCACTGGCAAAGGCGCACGAAATCGCGGCAAACGCGTTTGGAGTCGAGCCGGGTAATGGAAGTGGCACGCTGTACATGCCGCACCTGTCCTTGGTGTACGGCGAGGTACCCGAGGGTGAAAGGTTCCTTTTGGCGAAGGAAGCCACTGGTGTGCTGCTCGGCGATACCAAGGACACTTCCTCAGCGTCGTTCACCGCGGATACCGTCACCCTGTGGCGCACGGACACGAGCGACTTGACATGCGAAAGCTGGACCAGAGTCGACCGGTACCCACTGAAGCTAGCGTGTAACCAATACTAGACGAGGTGTATAGCACTATAGCTTATTACTGTAGCAATATGTATTACGCGTATTACACCACTCACACTATTACGAGTATCCGTACTCTCTACACTCCACCTCCCTATGCGACAGTCAGTGAGAAGTCCAAGTCCCGCTCGCCTAAACGCGAAAGCGCCTCGCGCAGCGCTTCCTGGTCCTTCGCCTGGAGGCGCGGCATCGCGGCGGCGGCTCGAGTTCTTAAGGCGGATAAATCGCTCGCAGTAGGGTCGTACCCCAGTGCGGCCAACGCCCAGACGATCTTCGCGAGTGACCGAGGAGCGAGCTTGGTGTCCTGAGAGACTGCATCCCTCGCAAGCACATCCAACTGATCGGGACTCATCTTCAACCCCAACAGAGACGCGCCCCACAGACCTAACGTCGCCGCCGATGGGTGAAGCACGTCATTCTCAGCTTCTTCAACCAAGCGCGCGGCTAATTTCGAGGCGTGCGCCGCCGGAGGCTGGTGCCTTGTGCGCCCATACGCACACAGCAGCTTAGCGCAGGACGCGCCGTCCAGGGAATTTTCGCCATAACAACCATCGCTCTTCCCGCCGGATTCCTCGGATGCTCGAAACGTCTCCGTGTACGCGCGAATGACGTCGTCACCGGGGTTCACGCGCAAAACGCCCCACGCGTGCATCACGGTCAGCCGGTCCTCATCCGGAAGCTCACCCACTACCCTTTTAGCAGCGGACACGATGAGGTTCATATCGCCGGGATTTGGTCTGTGTCTCATCCGCGCGAATGCCCAGTGCGTCTTGACGAGCATCTCGGCGTCCATGCGGTCGCCTAAACGGGCGGCTGCGGACGCCATCGCTGCCATTGCCTCTTGTCCTAGCGGCACGCCGAGGGACGCGAGTGCCCACAGCACGCAATCGACGTTTTCTGGGTTCAATCTTTGTGCGCATCTGGGAATTTCTCGCTCCGCCGCCGCTAAATACACTGGCGGCGGCTGGCGGTCCAGCTTGGCGCACGCCCATAAACACTGGCTCATGTTCAGCGGGGAGGACATGCCGCCGAGATTGGTGCTCGCGTCTTGCTCCAACAGGCCGTCGATGACTTCAGCGGGCGGCGACCGCCCCAACCTCGCGCACGCCCACAACAAGTTGGAAGTTTCCTGTCCCTCAAAGTTCGAGAGCTGCTCGTTCACCGAGCGCATGGCTTGGTCGAAAAATGAAGGACCAGGGTCGAATCCAAGATGCGCAAAACCAAGCATGGTGTTTGCGAGTTCCTGCGCTCTGAAATTCTTCAACAGCGGCGTGACTGATACGCAAAGAGAGTGAAGAATCTCGCCGTCGGGCGAGAATCGCAATTGGCCAAAGGCCCATACCGTGTTACTCACTGCTTGCGATTTAGTTTCCCTTTTACCAGCCCCCACGCCTCCTCGTAACTCGTTATCGATGCCTTCCGCGATTTCCGTTAGCATTTGCTCACCCGGGTAGTGCTCTAGGCGTGCGCATGCCCACGCTACGTTCGCCAAGCCCTGCGAGTTCATCTTCGGCAAACGTTTCTCCACGGTTGCCATCAATTGCGTGAATCGTTTATCATTGACCGTACTCTCCCGGTCGCGTTGCCCCCTGGCGTGCGTCGCCAGCCGGTGCATCGCAGTCGCGGCGTGAATCGCGTCGAAGTCATTTGAGTGTTTCTCAACGATGTCCAGGATCGCTCTTGGGTCGGTGGTGCTTGTGAGGTCACTCTGAATGGCACGTCCGTTTCCGAAACCAGCACCGCCGCCGCGACCGCCCCGGACCCTGTCGCCTCTTCCGCCGCGGCCGCGACTTTGGGGAGCGGCGAGCGCTCGGGTCGGAACGCAGTTAGTTGCTCTTCGCGGTGTGTGACGCTCACCCACGCGCGTGAAGGGTACCGCGAACGCCGCGAAGGCACGCGCGTGCGCCATGGCGTGAAGAGTAACAAACAGGGTCAGAAGTAATTGAACCGGTGTCGGCGGCTTTCTGACGATTCACGACGGCGCGTGGGCGGTAGAGTGTGGGTACCGCACGACCGTTCGAACGCGACGAGACACGAAACGGGTATTGTTTACGCTCGCTCGCGGGTGCACGAACGTGCTAACGGTGCGACGTAGGTGTGAGGTACCGTAGGCGGACGAAGGGCACGAGAAGGCGGCGCTTTTTGCGGGACGTGGAAAGCGCGAAAACGAGGCGAGCGCTTAGAAGCCCACTTTAACGAATTTTTTCAATCACACGATCTCTCATCACTTCGGCAAGTGTTTCACTAACAGGGTTTCGAAGGTGTCCATCAGATCCTTGTTCGCGGCGCCGAAGATATCCGAGGCTCGTCGCAACGTTTCGGCTCTGGTTTGCTTATGCGCGTTCAGCTCCTTAATGTTCTGAAGGAACTGCGAGAAGTGTTCGTAGGACAGACGCGAACGGGCTTGGCGGAAAAACTCCTTGCCGTCTACTTTGTTTGAGTTTGAGGGTTGCAACGGAGAGGCGGGTACAGAGCCTCCTCGGTGACTGGATGGCGCGGGCGATGCCCTGGTGGAATTGCCTTGGTAAGAGTCCTCGTCGAGTGTTGAACGTGCAGGGGATTGTTGCGGTGACCGTCTGTGGTACGCAGTGTTTGCATCTACATTAGAAAGCACCGAGTTCACCAGCCGATCGCCGCTCGCGTCTCCCCCATCATTGTCGCCATCCTCCTGTAGCGTCTGCATCAAGTTCCGTTTGAACGAATCCAGCTTCGCGACTTCTTTGTTTAACTTTTTCACCGTGTTTATCAACGCATGTTTTTCCGCGATGAGCTTTTCTTTTTCCTCAGTGTGCATGTGGGTCTTGTCCTTCTCGTCCTGCAACGCGTCCTCCACGTTTGCCAACTTTCTCTCCATCTGCTTTTGCCTCATCTTTCCCTCCGCGTTCTCCTCGCGCAACTTGGACACTTCAGCCTCCAACTCACTCACCTTTTGAACGAACGCGGCGTTGGCGATTTTGTGCGCGAGTTCGAGTTGATCCGAAGGGTCATCGGGGAGGACCTGGTGGGATTTGAGTGGGAGGTGGGTGAACGATGAGCGATGATCGGTACATAAAGAATGAGCGGGAACTCATTTAAACAACGCGGGTGGCAACGGACGCGCGCTCGATCGGTGACTGTATACTCATACGAGCCACTTGAAAGCATTACACGTACCGCGGCGATATCTCGGGGAAGCGCGTCCATCGCGGGGACAAAAACGTGTAGACTAGCGAGGTGCAGTGAGATAGGAACACGAGGCTGTTGTTGTTGAAGTGCCGTCCCGCGTTGTTTCGAGCCCAAAAACTTGCTGTGAAAATCGAGGAAAACACGAGTTGTGAACCCAGAAGGTGATCCTTTTGTTCCCTTCTGGAAGCATCGATTTCAATTTTTTTCCCGGGAAACGTGCCCCGCGCCAAAGCTCTCAAGCCCTACTTCGCGCGAGGGGAATTCGCGCGCTTCATCTGGCAACCAGTGTCAAAGTTACGTCGACTGTTTTTTCTTGGAGACTGGAAACCTGTCCTGTCGATTTTTTAGTTTTAGGGCTTGGCAATCAAATTTTTAACTCGGAAATAAACCAACAAACCCTATCGTATAAGTTTTCGTCGCGAGGAGAATGTTTAACTTTCGCGAGCATCCTTTGGTCTCGCTACTTCGGAACGCGCTTACGCACGTCTCCAGTAACGGCGAATATCATGGCGCCTTTCAGGGTAAGGACACTGCCCGGACCACATTACCGCGTGTGTTGTACATCGACGGTCGGCGGTAGTACGCCTGCGACGCGTACTCTGGCGACATGTTTACGCGAAGTGCCCGACGCGAAGTTTGTAGACTAGGGTTCAAGGCGAACGGGGCGTGGGGGGGTGCATTCTATGTTCGTGGCATGCCCACAACGCACGTGCATTGCCTCATGTCCCATATGAAGGCGCCTATTACGAACCAGGCGCCTTTACACCTCCGGATGGCGCATGGGGACGCGTCTCCGGCCCCTCATGGGCTTCGTCATTTTTCTCTCGTTCCCGTAAACTTTTCTCATCCCTCCGACCGTCGCTGACCTCCCACCCTTCCCTTCCCTCACAGTACCACCAATACCACATCGTCGGACGCCACGTGCCGACTGATGCCCAGCCGGAGCCCCAAATCTACCGCATGAAGCTCTGGTCTCTTGACGACACGCGCGCGAAGTCGAAGTTCTGGTGCGTAAAACAAATCTCTACCGAGTATAGCGCGACGCGAGTGACTCTGTGAAGAACACGGCGGTGGATGTGAGCGATTGTGGGGGGTGTGCGGGGGCGGGGGCGATTCGGGGGTGTCGTGGGAAGGAATTTAACACCAATTCCCGCACGAAAGCCACTCCGTAGTACCCCCACCTGGCGCTTCTCCGACACCCACACTCACGGAATGTGTTTTAAGGGTTTTCGACTGTCTCGAATGTGTTTTTCTTAGGGGGGCGCGCGCGTTCCTCGCTCCGTGTGCCCGATGAAACGCCGATGAAACGCACCTCCCTTGTACTCCACGACCTTGTACTCCACGACCATATCACTGACCTCCCCCTCCAATTCCTTTCAATTAATCCAAACAGGTACTTCCTTTCCCGCCTGAAGAAGGTAAAGAAGGCGAATGGCCAAATCATCGCGTGCAATGAAATTTTCGAAGAGGATGTCACTTCCATTAAGAACTACGGCGTGTGGATTCGGTACCAATCACGCACGGGGTTCCACAACGCGTACAAGGAGTACCGCGAAGTGTCCATGAACAAAGCGGTGGATGCGCTGTACGAGGAGATGGCCTCTAGGCACAGGGTCAGAGCGCCGTGCTTGCAGATCATCAAAATCGCGCTCGTCGCCGACGCGGACGTCAAGCGCGATAACACCATCCAGTTCCTCGGCAGAAAGGAACCAGTTTCTTTCCCCGTGGTGAACAAGGTGCTCAGAGCGGACGCCAAGTCGCAGAAGACCACGTTCAAGTACACCAGGCCCAACTTCTCAGCTCTTTAAATTGGGGCGTGAGGGGTGTGCTTGACTCGTGCGGCGGCGTGGAAGACAGTGGTTGGCATGGAAGAGATGCTACACTGCTGCGGCCTAAGTCTGTCGGTCGACGTGCGCGCGAGGAGGTGAGGATGAGGAGGTGCGCGGGGTGTGTGAGAGCGTACGTTTCCAGCGCGGGAACGTGTGCTCGCTCTCACTCACCACGTGAGAGAGAACTCGAGTGTAGACTCGAGCGTGGGGGACCTGGGGCTTTTGGAAATTAGGCCCGGGTGACTGGGGGATAGGGAACGTCCACTTAGAAAAAATGACCGGTAGAAATACGGGTCCAAGCGTTGTGATGAACGACGTGTTAACACTAAATCTTTACTCGTGTCCTGTCTACGTGTGTCACTGTCACTAGTATCTGCGACTACAATTTTGCTCAGGATTTTCACAGTCCTCTCTACTCACGCATGCATCTCGACTCGTCTCGATTCAATCCAAATCCCTCAACCTCTTACGCCAGGTAGTTGAAAACGTTCGGGTCATCCTTGTCGCGCTCCAAAAACTCTCGAGTCACGAGGTCCTCGATCCGCTTTTTGATCGCCTTGAAGTCGGGCTTGAACCCCTTGGAAAGCTGCTGCACGACCTCCAACACGAGCTTCTGGTGCGCTAACGATTTTCTGCTCTTCATGGTGCGCACGACCGCCGCGTCAATTGCGTACCGGCGATCGTTATCAACGTCCTGAATAGTTTTCTGCCGATCCTCGACGGGCGGCACGGGGACCTTGATGCGTCTGGCTCTGTCAGTGAACGACGCGTTGTAGCTGAAGCTATCGTCAACACCGATGGACTTGTTCTCAGGGTACTTCTTGAGAATCTTGTACTTGGAGCAGGAAAGGGAGTGCAGGGTTCGCTTGACGTCCTCGTCGGGGATGTTTAATCTGTCGCGAATTTCAGAAAAACTTAACGCGTCGACGCCCGCTTCGTTGAACAAGAGTAAGCACGATGCTTGAAACGCGCTGAGCTGCATTTCAATCGGCTTCTGCGTGAAGTTCCCTTTCACGGAGGTTGTCCCCAGGGCGTAGATCCAGGTCAGTTTCCGGTGTTTAGTCCGCTCCTCGTAAAAGTTCTTGAACGTCTCCACGCACTTGACCATCTCCGACGGTAATGCGAGCTCGGTGAACTTGTAAGTGGGCCAAAACCCGGTGGTCAAAACGGTGACGCTGAGATCAACGTCGGGCTTCCGCGCCTGGTCCTGGTCCAGCCAGTTATCGAACGACTGCTGCGTGTCCCGCGCCAGCTGCAAATCAGTCACCATGCCCTCCATTTTACTCGTGAACTGCGCGCCGCACTGGTGCTTCAGCTTGGCCAAAATCGAACGCTCGTGGTCGTCGTTTGCGGATTGATCGAACAGTAATCGCTTCGACAATCTTTTCCTGTAAAACTCGCCGAACAAATCTTTGTCGGAGACGTACGCCAGGAGTTTCACAACCTTTTCCAACGTCTCTTCCACCGCCTCATCACTGAGCTTCTCAGACCCCCCTTTCTTGAGTAATTTATCGCAAAAGGTGGCCATGAGTTCGGCACTCGTACTCCCGGCGATGATCTTGTTGCAAAACACCTCGCACGCCTCTTTCAGCGCTCGGTGGAACAACGAATCGTCCGCAAAGCAACTTGTGACGTACCGCACGTACTTATCGTGTAACGCGATGACATCCTTGACGAACACAGTGGAGGTATCACTTGAAAGCGCTTTTGAATCTTTCGAGGAGGAGGCGTCTTTTGACGGGGTTTTGCCTTCAGGAGTGGGTGCATCCTTTGCACTAGCTTCACCCGCGGATCCCTTCTTGGCATCCTTCTTCGCCGTCGCGGCTTCGTCCGCGCGTTTCACCAGCGCCGAGCCCTCCTTCTCCACGTGCTTCTTGAAAATCTCCGCAACTGGGGGTAGACCGGACGGGACGCGTTTGAAGAGTCGAAACACCCTTGCGAGGTCATCCGTTTTGTCGTCTCGTAACAGAGCGGCAGCCCCGCTGTGTTCCTTCTCGAGCAGACGAGTCTCGTACTCCGATAACGTTTCGCGCTCAACCTCCTTCAGCAGTTTAGTTTCCGAGCTCGCGTGCAGGTAGTACCCCACCCTCTCCTTCTCCTTGCCTAAACACTCCTCAGCTTTAATGAGGTACGCAGGGCAGCTGTCTTCCTCGATCCACACAGACGCTTTTCTCGCGTAGTGCGACGCCGTGTTGGTGAGTAAAAATGCCTCAAAGTCAGTCTCGTACGTCTCCATTCCTCCCATGCCCATCTCGACGAAAATCCCAAGTGCGTTTTTAACAAGCGCCCGGTCAATCTGCTCGCCGTCCCGTTCCTTGTCAATCAACTCTAAAATAGCATCCTTGGCGGTTGTTTTGAGTTTAGCATACACTAAATCTCTGAAGCACAACGCGCCTACGTCGTTTAATTGAGCCAGGTTGTGCCGCTGGATGTAGTACCTGTCTAAGTAGTTGAAGAATCGCGACAACCAACGAACCATCACTTTGTGGTCGTCCCACCTTCGGACCAACTCCTTCAGCATGAACTCGCCGGACTTTTCCTCCAACGCCGGGAGCGCTACGTTCGTGATGTACTCGTTGAACGCCTCACGGTATCTTTCGTAGAGCTGCTGACTGAAGTCGTGCGGGGGCTTCTGCGTGCACATGTTGTAAATCGTGCTGCAGGGTTTGAATGAGGAAAAGAAAAGTCAGTTGCTTGTTGTTTGACGTATTATTTGACTTGGATCTGAGTAGTCGTAGTAGTCCGACCCAACCCGTACTTACGTGTAGAGGTTCATGTACTCCTGGGGCGTGAACGCGTCTTCCTGCTTCTCCATGTCCAGGATGCCGCGCAGCTTGACGATGCCTTTCTGCTCGAGTCGGGGGGCGTGGGTCAGAACGAAGGGCGTGAGATCTCAGTAGGGTTATACTCGACGCGCGAAATAATAACAGGACGTGTTGGTTGGAGGAAGGGGCGGCGTGAGAATGTGGAGTATCGGGTTATCGGGCGAAAATATACTCTCTACTTGCCTGCATGAAGTCCCATCCCTCCTCGAGGTTGATCACCTTGCGGTCGTTCATCATCCCTGAAGTGGTTCAGGGCAGAGCGACGGGTGAAGTTGGCACTGTTAAATGCGAGCCCGTCAGATCTGAACGAGATCCGCGTTGTTGAACGACGGAATCGAGGTGGAACGAGCCCGTTTGCAATTACGAGTAGTCACGTGCGTCGCAGAACCGTAACACTGCACGAAACGTGAACGCAACGCCCCTCGGCAACCCGAGCGCGTGCCTTCACAGTGTCGGAAGGGCAACGACGACTGTCTTTTCATGGAAGTTGAGCTTGGCCCGATTTTTGACTTGGAAAATCGGAGAAAGTGACGAGTTAATGCCAAGTCAATTAGACGAAAACTAGTCAAATCTACACAAATCTTACGCCGACACTAGATACTCACTCACTGTTCCTTCTACCCTATCAGAGATCATACCGCACGTCCCAGTTATCCCGAAAGTCTGTGTTGAATGTCCAGTTGTTTTCCCTGATTTGCCCGTACAGCTTTTTCTTCCCAACGTCGAACCCCACGCGCAGTTTCAGATCCTGGTCCTCTTGAAAGTTGAATATTTTCTGCGTCAACTCGATCTTAGCTTCTACATCAGCGCCCCTAGCTTTGCTGCCCATAGACACGCCCCCCTTGACGTCGAACGTCGTCAGTCCGTCATCCGTCAATTCGAAACTCTTTTTCCCCGCGATTCCGTACGTCACGTCATCCGCAGTGGTGGCGTAACTCAAGCCCATGTCGACTCGCGACAGAAACGCGTCGGGGAAGAATTTCTTGCGCACGTACGCGCGGGACTCGACGCGGCCGTCCTTGGTGTCCAAAGAGCCGGAAACCTTGGTTAGGGTTTATAAGGGTTTATTAGGGTTTATTAGGGTTTACGAGGGTCAGGGTTGAGGGTACGGAGGTGAGTATGGGTAATAGAAGGTATATATGGAGAGTATTGAATGAACGTGAAAAACTGTGAAAGAAACTGCTCGTTTGAGGTTCGTGATCTCGAGGTCCGGTGGAGACGTTCCGACGTGGGAGGGGCTGGGTGTGGGGATGTGTAGTGCAGTGAAGTAACACAACCCCCGTCGTTCTCCTTACCGTCAGCACGTAGTTATCGTCGTTCGAGAACTTTTCCTTGGCGAACAAACACAGGTGTTTCGTCCGGCTGTCGAAGCGCAGGGACGTCTCCATCGTGACGAACGGAAACAACGAGTCGCGTTTTTTTCACTGATGCGGCTTTGTCTCCGCGCGCGCGTGTTACCGTTAGCGGCAAAACACACAAGTCAGGGATGAGCTCTCGACGGGTGTGGAAACGCGCGCCCACTCGTGCGTCTTCGACTCTTCCGCGTCTTCAACTCTGAAGTGTGACCCACAGGCGGGAGGTGACAAGAGATCCCGTGCGCTTTTCCGAGCGCGAACGACGAAAATTACTCCCATAACGGTCGTTTCGTTGACGAGTTATAAACCGTCGGATGTGCGTTTCTCGGAATTGACGGTTTTTCCGAGACTGCTTTCTGCTTGTGCAAAAATAAATAATTTCAATGAGCTCTTCCTACTCACACTCTTCGCTATCATCACGCCTCAATCCCATCCTTCAACCCAGCGGCTTCCGACCTCAACAACTCCACCCATACGTTCGCATCCTCCTCGGAGGTCGCCGCGAAAATCTCCATGGGCCCACCAGGCACGGTTAAAGCGAAGAAGTGCTTGTCTCGCAATTTCCACTTTTTCCGGGGCTTGTAAAACGTCCACGAAGATTGATTGCCGTGAGGGTTGGGGTTGGAACCATCCCCGGGGACATCCCCGGGAATATC
>MDSY01151466.1_pt1 | contig 15946 bp, 24 predicted proteins | sample 811131 | NCBI WGS metagenome assembly MDSY01 (sample SAMN05326643, study PRJNA326480) | marine metagenome | isolation source: seawater | place: Atlantic Ocean: South West | collected 2010
CCAGCCCACACCCCGTGCAAATCGCTAGGAGGAAAAGTCAAAGCATAATCCAAACATTCCTTACGCACAGGACACTGCCTACACATACGTCTAGCCTCAGATATATAGGACAGATCCTTGTGTTCTTTCGGAAACATCTTGTGGCTTTTGCCTCGGCATAATGCTTCTTCGGACCAGTGTTTGGTGGTTTCTGGTGGAGTGTTGTGGGGGTTTGTGGGGTGTTTTGGGGAGGGGTCTGGTTGTATAGTAGTTTTTGTGTTTTTGGTTATTTTTCTGAGTTTGTTCACAACTTCGACCCTTTACTGTGTTTCGTTTGGGTTCTTTTGTTGTGTTATGCTTATATAGTACGGTTTTGTGTACGGTTTGTCAAGGGGTGTTAGAGGTTGTGCATGATGTTATCTATGGCTGCTATCAGGGTTAGGATGAGTAGCCAGAGGAGGATGTTGGTTACCATAGGTAAATCATCGAAAGAAGAGTACAAGTAAGCAGTAAAGGTATCAAATACGACATGTTATCTATCCCTAAGAAAGAGATCTACGAACATCATAACAAGCATAAAGCCTAATACTGTCAGATAAGATGCTATTACTCTATCCATTATAAGTGTATTCCTATATAGGGGTATATGGTATTATTTGGTTTCTGGGGTTTCAGGATCGTGGTGTTGATTTGCGCCCGCTTGTTTTTCACTGTTACCCATATCTATTCCGTATCTGAGTTCTGTTAATATGGCTACTGTTCGCTTCAAATCCTGAAAAAACCGGCTTCGTCTACGGCGTCTGGCGGCTCGTTTCTGCCAATAATGATCGTCTCTTCGCATGTATAACTTGTACCATTCCATCATGATTTTGCTCCTTTTCTCACACTAGTGGTTACTATTTTCGGGGTCAATCACAGTGTTATTTGGGTGTGTTTTGTGCTTAAATATGTGCTGATCTATCTTGTAGAAGATCGTTGCGCCCGCTAAATTAGCCAGCAAAGTCTGGGTTACGATGTTGAAAGGTAGCAACCAAATGGCTACTGCAAGCACTGGGGTGGACGCCTGCCACCGAAAAGCATACTTAAGAAATCTCACTACTTGCGGTACCCCACAAACTTGCCTACAGCAATCCATCCAAATACTAAACCTAAGGCTAAACCAGCCACAACCGCTAGGGTTTTCATTGTCTCCTCCTCTATGTTCAATCACTATATTACAGCAAAACGGCTAAAAAGCCAAGCGCTGATATAAATACCGATTACGCAGTATCCAAGCACATACGCCATGCCTCGGTTATCAAGCAAGGCTTTATCAGTGGAATTGACAAGGTGAAACAATCCAGCGGCTACACCTAACAGAATAATATGACTAAGCATCTACTCTCCCCTCCCACAACCAGATCAGATCCACACTGTGTCGGTCATGCTTCATGGGGGGAAGTTTCACTGACTTCTTATCATCCACTTGTTTGGATACACCAATCATAGCATAAGTGCCTTCATATGCCGCAATCCTGAAGTCTTCTAACTGGCAAAGTTGTCCCAAATCGTGGGAATATTTCAAAGTCTCGCCGCTTATTATATCCGTGATCCGAATAAATCTGCTGGGAATATCTACCTGCCAGTGCTCCTGACCAGCAATAAAATCGTAGGTAAACTTTTCTTCTTCGTCAGAAATCGTCAATTCTTGCTTCATCTAACTTCCTCAACTGGTAAATGCAAAAAATAAGGGGCGGAATCCACAAAAGAGCCGCTAAAGCAATAAGTCCTAGCACCTTCATGAATCTTCATCATCTTCTTCATCGTCCCATTTCAAAGGTTCAACCGGCGCTAGCCAAGTATCCTTCGTTTCGTAGTCGTCAAAGAAGTCATGTAACGGTCTAAACGGCTCAGGCTTTCTAGTCCACTCGCCCTCAAGAATCATCAAATGCGTCTTAATTAGCAGATAGGACAGTACGCACACCATGATTAGTGTCGAACAAGCAAATACAACAAGCATCATCACTCCGTGCTTCTAACAATATTCTTCGGTATATACCGTTTTCTATCTTCTGGGTCATCAGCACCTTCCTCAGGAGAAAGAGCAATAATCTTCTCGTTTTCCTGTATATACCATTCACTGATTGGTTTGAAGCCCGAAAGCAACTTCTGATATTTTCCCATAATCTAATATAGAGAGTGGGGCACCCGTGATAGGTACCCCACTCACTACTTGTTTACCTTTCTATCCGCTTACAATATTTCGATCTGACGGGGTTTCTCAGACTCTGGAATAACTGATTCCAGATGAATATTGAGTAGCCCATCAGCCATCTCTGCGGAAACAACCTCTACGTTGTCTGCGAGTCCAAATGCCTTCTTGAAATGTCGCTTGGCAATACCCCGATGAATTACCTTTCTGTCATCTTCTGGTCGCTGCTTAGTTCGCACAACAAGACTGCGATCTTCAACTGATATGTTGATATCTTCCTTACTGAATCCCGAAACCGCCATCTCAACAGTGAAACTCGTGTCATCAGTCTGGATAATGTTATAAGGTGGGTAAGCGTGATACGCATCATTGAACTCAAGAACTGATTCTAGATGCTCAAAAAGCGAATCAAACCCAATACTGTATGGCCGTAGCCGTCTTAAGACACTTAAGTCTGTGCCCATGATAACCTCCTAAAAGCAAAGTTATGTTTATATTTTACAAGGACCCAATCGGCGTCCTCTTCATCTATTATACCCATTTTATATATGGGAGTCAATGCAGAGCCGGATGTCGGAATCGAACCGACGACATCTTCTTTACAAGAGAAGTACTCTACCAACTGAGTTAATCCGGCAGACCATGCTTGATCTTAAAAAGATCATGATGTAAACTGGATACAAATCTACGCTTAGTTTTACTACAGTCTGTGTCACACATCCAGCAGTTAGGTTTACCGGCCCAAGAAACCTCACAAGACTCACAAATATAATGATTCTTGTTGGCCCTAGCAGCAGCCCTCAACTCGTTATAATCAACAAACCGACCAAGCAGTATCATCTCAAGACCACCATTCTGGAGCAGGACGATCCTTCTCCCACTTAGCAAACTCACTCTTATCATACCTGTAGAACTTACGATAGATAGGTACAGCATCTTGAATAGGAGCGTGGGTAGTGCCATTCTGGAACTCTTCGCCCACGCACAATGCTATATCAGTCATGTCGCCTTCAGGGATCAACCCTAATTCTAGGCTAATCTTTTCTAGTTGCTGTAGGCAAGCGTGCTCTTTGTTGAAGCGGAACTCAAACTCATTGCACAAAGCGAATCCATGCTCAAGCAACCACTCAGCATTACCACGGCTATCACCAGTCCAAACCGTAGCAGGATGGTGCCTGTAGCCTCCCTTGTGAGGAGTACCAGCCTTGGTAAGCGGAACCTGCTCATCGCCTGCTCCGTGCCGTCTGAGGGCGCTCACAAGCATCTGAGTGGTCTCCACAATCATCTTGGGAACATGCTTATCACAAAGTGACACAGCCGCTTCAGATGGATCTTCATTTACTACAAATATGTTCATTACTGCTCCTTTTGTACCCCCAGTGGGATTCGAACCCACATGTCGTTAGACCAGAGATTTTAAGTCTCCTGCGTATGCCAATTCCGCCATGGGGGCGTGTGCTTGACACACTATCACAGGTGCTTATCAATGTCAAGTCTAGTAGTCGGGATTTTCCTCACTGAACGCCCAAGCGATACCAGAAGAGGGGTGGCGAAGACGAGCAATGGCCTTAGCCTCCAACTGACGTACTCGTTCACGAGTAAGATTCATAACCTCTCCAATCTCCTGAAGGGTCATAGGTGCTTCCAAATCGCCCAATCCGTGGTGCATCGTGAGAACCTGAAACTCACGTTCAGGTAGAATCCTCAAAGCAGTAAGGATGTCATTAGCGAAACTACGGCGAATACCTACCTCATCAACCTCTGGTTGTGTGGGGTCAGCAAGCGTATCTGCGTGAGAGACGTAACTTTCTTCAGAAAGTGGAATATCTAACGATTCCAGACGAGTGTTCTCCATGTGAGACCAAATTTCATCTAACTTCATTTCGTCCCAACCTAGATACTCTGCTAAAGCCTCTCTAGAGTACTCACCTTCACCATACATGGACTCCATCTCTTCGACAGTAGCCGCTAACTTGCGAACATCAGCCTCAACATGCATAGGAAGACGTATAGCACGTCCAGAATTAGCAATTGCCCGCTGGCACGCCTGACGACACCACCAAGTAGCGTATGTAGAGAACTTGAAGCCCTTCTCTGGGTCAAACTTATCAACAGCACGCATTAGTCCTATCGTGGCTTCCTGAATGAGATCTTCATACTCCATCCGGCTCTGTGAACGAGCGTACTTAGCCGCCGTGTCCATAGCCAAACGTAAGTTGTGCTCAACAAAGTGATCTTTTGCCCGCTTGCCTTCTTTGACAGCCGCATTCAGCGACCTACGCTCAACAAACTCTAACTGAATGCCTTCAATAAAACATTCGTTAAGTTTTTTAGCCGCTTGCTGTCCGGCAACAACAGCCTTACCAAGAACAATCTCTTCTTCCCTAGTTAGGATTTTATGCTTTGAACTGTTAACATAACCTGCCATTACTTACTCTTCTCCTTGGAATCATAGTTTGACGGATGACGGCGCTTTGCATCTTCCCGCTCTTTCTGTTCCTGTTCTTCAAATGCCCGCCGAATATCACTGCGAAGCAAATGGTCCATATATCTTTGCATATACACTCCTAACTATCAGAATTGCTTTAATTGTTAATTACAAGCACCAAGTTAGCACACTTTTAAGCATCTGTCAAGCCCAAAAGCCAACTTTTGTCAGTAAAAAACAAGTTTAGCAAATAACAATACACTTTTGTATCTAATACTGTACTAAAATTGTACGGTAGTTTGAGAAAACAAGTGCTCTTGAAGTTTCTCGTCCCCATACTTACGGCGATCATCGTCTGTTAGTTCAACAACGTCATGTTCGCCCTCTGTATATAACGTACCCCAAGACTCTCCACCCAAGTCAGGTTCAGTAGTGATATGGACATCTTTCAAGATCATTTCCATAGTTACACCGGCATGACGACAAAGTTCCTCTGCATCTTCCTTAGGGAAACTGAAAAGGATTTCATCGTGGATAGGAAGTAATGCGTACTCCCATAAACCTGCTTCATGTACTTTGATCATGGCTCTACCCAGAACATCTCTAGCAGTAGACTGAATACAATAATTCAGAGCAGCATAGGGACGCTCTTGATCTACAGGTAGTTTGCGACCAGTGTGCGTAATAACAAAGTTACGCTGACCTTTTTTAACAGGAGACGCCAACTGGTGCGAGTATTTAGTCACGCCTTGATAAGTAGCATCAAACAAGTCGCACACCTTCTGTGCTTCTTCAACCGACAAACCAGACTGCCTAGCCAAAGTTTTCGGTCCAGCGCCATAAACCTTACCAAAGTTCACAGTTTTGGCAACTTTACGAGTAACGCCAGTGTTGTCAGCAGTAGTTTGATGCAAATCATCGTTTTTACTAAAAACATCTAGCATAACGGGATCTTGAGACAAAGCCGCAAGTACCCTTAGTTCCACACCAGAAAAGTCAATAGAAGACATCAAACAGCCCTCTTCAGCGATGAACATGCGACGTATAGCATCCTCACCAGAAGGCAACTGCTGTAGCGGAGGGTTACTGATAGACATTCTACCAGTTCTAGCCTGAAGGCTGTTAATACTGGGGTGAACTCTACCATTCACATCCATACTTTCAATAGACGCCAAAACGTAAGCATCTCGCCATTTAGCGTTGTTTTTTGCAGCCATAACCGACTTTGCTAACATAGCAGCATTACCCAACGCAGGATTGTCTGCGATAGAGTTGAGAATGGTTTTATCTACCTTAATCGCCCCTGAAGCAGTTGTTTCAATCAAATGCTTACTAGCACCAAGATTCTGCAAAGCATCAGCAACATCCCTAGTAGAGTTGTGGTTATCGACACCAAACGACTTGATAATGCCTAGATGACGCTTTTCCTCTTCTGTCATCGCTTCTGCAAGCCTCTCAGCGTACTCTACGTCAATACGGATACCACGCCTCTGCATGTCCACAACAAGCCTAGAGAGCGTATGCTCATACTTGACTAAGTGGTCCATCGTCTTACGCTTAACCTCATCTCTGAGTTTAGGGAAGAGTCTAGCCGTGAGAATAACGTCCGTGCCAGCGTAATGCACCAGAGTTGGGTGAGCCGCTGGAATGTTCTTCCAGCCCTCCTGAATGCTCCAACCCTGCTTCTTAAACAAGTCTTTAAGTGCAGAGTCAGAATCCGGCGCAGAAGGATCAACGTGGAATGATGACAGTAACTTTAGGCCATGCCCTACGCCACCCTCTGAACGGCTTCTAGGGTCCGCTAGGTGTGCTAGGATCTTGGTATCAAACGTTCTATCAAGCATCTCTAAAGCATCAACATGGTTGTGCCTATCGAGTGCAAGCGTGTCATAAGCAGCGTTGTGAGCCAACAGACGGTAGTCTGTCTCTTTCATAACGATATCAATAGACTTCTGGAACCAAGGTTCAGTCCATAGAAAAACCCACGCCTTATCCTTGTCGCCCCACTGAATACTCTTGATTTCGTATGTAGCGGAAAAGATGTCAAGACCAGTCGCCTCAATGTCATAGGCTAAAGGTCGCTTTCGTTCAAACAACCAGTCACGGAAATCCGCCCATTGGTCGTCTGACCTAACTAAAACAACTTCTCCGATGGAGTTGTCAGCGGTGTATGTATCGTGCAACCAGTCATCCAATAGTGTTATCGGTGCATCATTTGTCATACGTTTACTATATCATGTGGAGCAGATTCACGCAAGGTTGAGGAACTAATTTCTATAAACTCTGTGTTTAGATGAAAATCAACCAAGTTGAAAGCACCAACATAACTACATGCTGACGCAACACCTTTACAAAGACTATCAATAATGTCCTGCGTTTTCCCAGCGTAAGGGACACGGCCAACAACACCTTCTGGGTAAGCAGACCCAGCCTCAGATGAAGCCATACCACGATGCTCCTTGTAGCCGTCAACAACCCGACCAGGCGACTCATGTGCACCAGCCAAAAGATTACCTAACATTACCGCATTTGCCCCAGCCGCAAGAGCCTTGGCCGCATCGCCTGAATTCTTGATACCGCCATCAGCGATAGTCTCCACTTCAAGCAAGTCGGCTTCATAAGCGCAATCAGCAATAGCACTCAGTTGCGGTACACCTACACCTGTAACAATCCTTGTAGAGCAGGCACTGCCAGGTCCAATTCCGACCTTAACCACATCTGCACCGGCATCTACTAAATCGGCAACTCCCTGCCTAGTTGCAACATTACCACCAATCATAGTCACTTCATGCTCAATACCACTTTTTACATACTTAAGAGCATCAAGGGCGTGCTTACTGTGACCATGTGCAATATCCAACACAAGGATCTGAGTCCGCCAACTATTGGCTTCTGAAATAACATCATCCAAATCATCGTTCACACCAAAAGCAACAGCAGAGCGAATAGTCCTTCCCGCCACAGAACCAAATCGGCTTGTTTCTAACGGGTGCCCTTTACCCTTGATAGGCATGTTTCTGTGCATAACACCAAACCCACCTAAGTGATCCATGGTGCTAGCCATCATGGGACCACAAACACTGTCCATGTTTGCCGCAATAAACGGAATGTCCATCAAAACATGGCCTAAGGTGGTAGATAACTCTACTGCACTTCTAGTTCTAACAGTTGAATACTTTGGGGCAATCAAAACATCGTCAAACGAGTAGCCCTTCTGTGTCCTAACGTTCAACATCAGTGTAAATTTCCAATCGCACTAGATTATATTGCTCAATAATAAACGACCTAACGTCTCTGTATTCCTCTTTTGAGTCATAACAGTAAGACGACAAATGGCCATTTGCATTCGTTAGTATGCATAACTCCTTTTCATAAAATGCATACCAAACATCCGACACAGTGGTACCGTATAAACGGTCTGGGACCTCCGAGTAAAGATCCTCACAATTATTAAGTTTTCGCATTTGGCTTACGGAACTATTTCCGGCCTCTCTACCTTTTCTGCTAGCCTTGTACGACTGTAGGATTTACAATCGTTACACTGATACGTTTGATAGGTGGCAACTTGCGTATGTCGCTTACCACGCTTCTGTAAGTTATCAGAACCACACGTTGGGCATGAAGCACCACCGTCGTAAACATTGAGATTAGGATGATTGGTCATCCATGGGCGGAGTTTCATGTACACGTCTCTAAGCAAAGAAACATCTTGCCGAGCATACTTGATCATGGTTCTCCAAGCCTTTCGATCACCACGCATACAACCAGCCCAAGTTTCAAACCCACCTGTAGATACCTTACGGCCAACGCCGAGGTAGTTACCAAGATGGTCTAATTTGTTGCTATTGAACATAAAGTACTTACGAGCAACCTTGAGGGTGTCAATTTGACGCACTGGAGACACTGGACCCAAGCCATGTGCAACAAAACGTGCATTGGCTTTTCTCATGTCAAACTTGTCGCCATTATGGGCAATAATGATATCTGCCTCATCAAGCATCTCGTGGAGTCGCTTAACAACATGAAAGTCGTTCTCTGGGTCTTGCTTGTACGCATCAGGGAAGTCAACAAGAGAACAAACATGTGTTTTGCGCTCGTGTTCCCACCTGTAAGAGAAACAAAGCATATACCATTCACGGCTATGATCAATTACATTCTGTTCGTACTGGCCCCAGACGAAACTCAAGTTCGGTGCGGTCTCCAAATCGTAGTACAGAATCTTCGCTTTAATCTTTTTACTCATAAATAATCACCAATCATCAGTGTAGCACAGTACCAGACTCTATGCAAGCCTTTAGTCGTTTTATTTCCTCTAGTTCGTAAAAACCATCAGCGGCACGAAAAAAAGTTCTACGATCTTTTCTTTGCTTGCACAAGACTCCTTCTTTGACGAGTCTGTCTAACGAGCGCCAAACGTGTTGGTAATGCATACCTAGTAATCGACTTATCTGTCTCTGATTCATTTCAGGGTTCTCTAAAACTGCAAGGAGAACTCTAGCATTATTTGTTAGAATCCTCATTGAAAGTAATTGACTCCATAACTGAAAGAGATAGATCCATCTCTGCTAACTTTGCTTCAAGCGATTGTGTTTTTTCAATAGCCAGACTCAACTTACCGTAGGCATCACTAAGTACAGAGGTTAGATATAGGATCTTTTCATCCGTGGAAGAAATGCTCTGCAACTTATCCATTACAGAGGACTCTGCAACGTCGTACTCTTCAATCTTGCTTTGAATTAGAGCACGATACTCAATGAGCGTGTTATCAAACTCAGGAAAGTTAGCACGAGTCGCTAAAAGGTAATTTTCAAAATTGCTTCCTAGTGAAAGCGTGACTCCTTCTTGGTTAACTACACCTTCATCAACTAGATGCCTTAGTGCGTCATGAACCCATTTTTCTTCTGTTCTGAAAACACCATCTTTTGCAATGATAAGATCAATGGCTCGCTTTGTGTCCTGAATGGGCGTATTACCAACTTTTTCAGTTAGTGCGTGCCTAACTACCTTTTGAGGAGTATTCTCTTTATACATAGATCTATTGTACCGTAAGACTTAGCGCCTGTCAAGGTCAGCGCTTACCTCCGAAATACTCTGTTGCATGACCATTTGCCAACAAGTCGTCGTTTAGACACTTCGTGCGCTCTTCATCTAAGTAAATCTTACCCAAGATTCGTCCATACTTGCCTCCAGCATCTTTCAATGTCTGGATATAAAAGTGATCAGTTTGGCTCACCCAATGTTCAACATAAGATTTAGCAGCAAGACCGAGCGCCTTTTCTTCCAGATCACGAGTCCGTGTCTCTGGCGTATTTACACCGTGCAGTCGAATACGGGCTTTGTGTAAAACATCAAAACCCAAATCAATCACAACATCAATTGTGTCGCCATCAACCACACGATCTAAGGCAACTCTATAAAAGTATCTCATACTTTTATTTTACCCGAACATTCGACCCCACGTTTTAGGTCCAACAATCCCATCAGCCAGAAGACCATTGGCCGACTGCCAAGCCTTCACAGCCCTTTCAGTCTTAGGACCAAAATCTCCGTCAACATATGCATCAATTTTTGCCTGAATAAGTTTCACAGCACTGCCTTTGCTTCCCTTCTTTAAAGAAGAGCCTGGGTATTCTGGTTTGTCAGAATCCTCTGTATCAAACATGGCTTCCCAAGTAATTGGGCCAACAATACCATCAGCAGTTAAACCGTTAGCAGCCTGCCATTTCTTAACAGACGCTTCAGTCTTTGGACCAAAGTCACCATCAGAGAAAGCCCCCACTTTAGCCTGAACGGCCTGAACAGCGTCACCACGACTGCCAACCTTCAGTGGTTTGCCGGGATAATCTTCCATAGTTGGGTTATCTGGCATACTTTCTGTAACCTTCGGAAGACCAGTAGCGACATCGCCTGATAGCAGATACTCAAAGATCTCCTCATATGCATCTGGATTGTCCGCAAAACGGTTGCTAACCTCGATGTGAATCCAATCTCCGTTTGGTACCCCAGAAAATGCCTTCTTTGAATACACTCTTGTGTAGTCTCTATCGCAACGATAACCAGTTCCGTATGGCTCAGGCCAGTAATCAAAAATAGCCTCAATTTCTAAAGCGTCAGCGTGCTGAGTCAAAAACTCAATCCATTTTTTAGCCTTATCATAATCGCCGTAACCGCCATATTTTCCACCACGCCAAGACATGTCAAAAGCCCGGCCAGTTCCATGCACAGAAGGATTCTTCTTCCCTCGCATGGGGCGAACATTCCAAGAGCCGTTATTCCAAAGACCGCCGTTAGAGTGTTTATTTAGTAGTTCAATCAGTTTTTGTGTGCCAGCCCTTTTTGAGCGTGCGTTTTTATCCCATCCAGTATATGGACGTTTAGCCATCTCCATGACCTCTTTCGGTGAGTAGTGTGGAAACGAATGATTCCGTTTCTCATATATATTCTATCACCTCTAAGCGACTAACCTACAGAACCTTCCATCTGTAACTCAATAAGCCTGCTCCATTCAACCGCATACTCCATTGGTAAAGTTCTTGTTACAGGTTCAATAAACCCATTAACTACTAAAGACATGGACTGTTCTTCTGTTAGACCTCTACTCATTAAGTAAAAGATTTGTTGATCGGCTATTTTGGATACTGTCGCTTCGTGCCCTATGATGGCATCTTTTGATCCAATCTCCATATACGGATAAGTATCGCTTACGGAATCCTCGTCCAAAATTAAAGCATCACATTGGACATGGCTTTTGCATCCATATGCGCCGTCTTCCACACGAACTAAACCACGATAACTTGATCTTCCACCATCTTTTGAAAGAGATTTTGAAACAATTTTAGATGTAGTTTCTGGTGCTGCATGAGTCATTTTTGCTCCAGCATCTTGATGTTGGCCAGCACCAGCATAGGCGACAGACAGTACTTCACCTGAGGCTTTAGGTCCTACCATCACAACAGCAGGGTATTTCATTGTCAGACGACTTCCGATGTTGCCGTCAATCCATTCCATGTGGCCTTCGGCCTCAACAAGCGCACGTTTCGTAACTAAGTTAAATACATTGCTAGACCAATTTTGAATTGTTGTGTAAGTAACCCGTGCCGAATTCTTTACGATTATCTCTACCACAGCAGAGTGGAGAGAGTCTGTGCTGTAAACAGGCGCAGAACACCCTTCGATATAGTGGACTTCCGACCCTTCATCAGCAATAATCAAAGTTCTTTCAAACTGACCCATGTTCTCTGCGTTAATTCTAAAGTATGCCTGTAGTGGCATTTCAACTTTTACATTTGGTGGGACATATATGAATGACCCACCACTCCACACTGCTGAGTTTAGCGCTGAAAACTTATTATCGTTAGGTGGGATAACCTTTCCAAAATATTGTTTAACTATCTCTGGATATTCTTTTAACGCTGTATCCATATCGCAAAATATAACACCTTGTTTCTCAAGATCTTCACGATTCCTGTGGTAAACAACTTCTGATTCATATTGAGCGGTAACACCTGCTAAATACTTTCTTTCAGCCTGAGGTATGCCAAGTTTCTCGTAAGTTCCTTTAATGCTTTCGGGAACGTCATCCCAATCTTTAGACAATGATCCTGTAGGTTTTATGTAGTAGTAAATGTCATCAAAGTTAATTTCAGACATGTCACCACCCCAATGGGGCATGGGGCGCTTGATGAACCGTTGATGTGAGTTTAATCGAAAATCCCTCATCCAGTTCGGCTCACCCTTCATCCAAGATATTTCTTGAATAAGGTTTTCATTTAAACCTTTTGTCGGTTTATAGGCGTAGTCTTCTTCATCGCTCCAACCCAGTGCGTAGCGACTTAAGTCAATTCCAATATCAGCACTCATAGATCTTATCTTAGCACCAACTACCACTCATGTACCACGGTTGCCATTTGCAACCAAAAGCACGTTCCCCAAACTCTGAAATGGCTTTAGCCTCTCGCAGGTTGATAACAGGATCTAAAAGATCTTGCCTTGTAAGGCCCTTCTCTGAAAGCCTTGCGCCATGAGCGGTCCAGTTTATCTGTGCCAAGCCGTAGTCGGACGTGGGGCTAATCGCATCAGGTTGGCATCTTGATTCAGCATACATGATAGCACCAAGTTGCAGTAGTTCTGACTCTTCCCAACCGACTGATAAAGCAGTGTCCCACCATCCCTCACAACGTGCAGTTATGTCTCGTGTAGGAACTGATGGTACGATTGTGTCGTCCAACTCTCTATCTTTCAAGGCTCGTATATGAGCGTTTCTAGTCATGTGGCCGTATACGCCGTCGTCAGTAACGCCTATTATCACTTGAAGCGCCACAACCCTATCACTAACCTCTTTCCAACCGTAATCAGCAGTTAAGGTAGCGAGAGTCCGTAAATCCTCAGCAGAAGGACCTTCTAGTGATGGTAGTTCAGGTAGTTCAACTGGCGGTAGTTCGACCACTGGTAACGTTTCATCGCCTATTTCTTCTTCAACAGGCTCCACAACAACTTCTTCAACAGGCTCCACAACAACTTCTTCAACCGGAACCTCAACAGGTTCGGTAACCTCTTCTGAGTTGTTCTCAGGGATGGTAAGTTCTAATTCTGATGTAATACCAAAATCTACTTCACTACCCCAGCCAGCAACTAACTCTACTTCAGCAGATTCTTCAGTATTAGGAGAATCCGTGTCATCAGATGCACTGATTACTATGGAACTAGCCATAAAGCCGAGAAAAATTAAGCCAAGAAGTCTATCTGTATTCATTTTAATGTCCTCCCATAAAGATAAAAACTATCTTAACATGGCGTTAAAAAAATGTCAAGGCTAACTAGGGAATTTGTCTTCGTCTTGCCATGTGGCAATGCCAGTGGGAATGTCCGCCATTGAAAAGTTTTTTGATTCTTCAACAGTAAATCGAGTTGCGTCTGCTTTTGTACCCCAAGCATTTGCTGTTGTTGACCAATAATACTTGTTCTGTTCTTCGGGTTGATCAGGATTCGCTGCGTTTACTATCAATAAAGCCATGTTTTTCTCCTTATGCTGCCTCTAATGCGGCAACCTTTGCTTCTAAAGATTCTATACGATCTTTCTGATCTTTGCAAATTTTGATAAGCGGTGCTGTTAACATCTCGTAGTACACAGCCCGTGGAGTTTCACCCCAATGACCTTCATCATAACGTACTGCATACTCAAATCCTGAGTTGTGGAGACTTTCAGCCGATAAACCTGCTTCAAGAGGAACCGAAGAATCGTCATCAATGCCTCTAAACTTAATAGGTCTAGCGTCTAGTACTTGATACGCTTCGTCTAAGGGTAGGTCTACAATGTCCTTTTTGAACCGCTCACTGGATGTGTACTCCATAACCTGTCGGTCAGAGTCTCGTGAACGTAGCGTCCAATAACCGCCTGATGAGAATGTGTTACCTTGACCTAAATAGAAGTGATTCCAAGCGGCACCAGAAGCACCCAAATTCAAACCCTCATTAGTGTAAGGGCGCAACTCAGAAGCACTCAAACGTAACTCATACGCACCAGCAACATGCCAATACATGTACGAACCCGGAGAGAAACTATACATCTGACCGCCAGAGTTCTCATTCTTGAAATACATGTCGTCATTAGCAGGATACCCCATGTAACCATACCGAGTGTTACTGTCATTGTAGTATGCATGATACACAGACTGATCGCCAGAAGCGGTATTGTGTAGTTCAAGTGCTGCTGCACTGCTGAAAATCTGAGTCTGTCCAGATTTGATTACCATCTGAGATAGTGCACTGTTGTTACCGAACTTAACAGACCCTCCATCTATTTGAAGGAATAAAGTGGCCGCAGTGGTATTATCCGATTTTGCTTGTATTTCGTTACCGTCAAACGTTAGGTGGCCACCTGAAGTAAGACCGATAGTTAAAGCACCATCAGAATCGTCACTACCTGTATCAGTCGTGGAAGTAAGCGCCAACTTGGACATGGTTGCCGTGCCAGACGAATCAATCGTCACACGATCAGAACCCGCAGTACGCAACTTCAAGGAATCATCGGAGTGATCGTAACTCATACCCCCAGCAGCGTTGGCGTCAGGATCAACAAACCTTAAATAGCCGACGCCAGTATTAGAAGTGTTGATCGCAATGCCAGCCGAAGCATCATCCTCAACAACCAACCTAGCGGAAGGGTTTTGAGATGTTACACCCGAACTTCCAGCAGAAATATGAACATTAGTTACAGGGCTGGTTGTGCCGATGCCGACATCGCCATCTGAATCAATGGTAACTCGGTCATCGTTGCCCGCTCGCAGCATCAACTTGTCGCCTTGGGCTTTGATGCCGACATAGTTGACGCCAGTCGTGTTGTTATCGGCCAACGTCAAGAGAGCGTTGGCGTCCGTTGAGGTGAAGTGTCCGACTAGGTTCGTGGTGCCTGCGTCAACGTGAAGCCGTGCGCTAGGCGACGTTGTGCCAATACCAACATCGCCGTCATCTTTGACCCGCACAGCGTTGCTGTCGCCTGCCCGTAAGACAAGATCGTCACCAATCGCCGCAATAGCAACATGGCCACCACTGCTAGATGCGCTGTCTTTCAACCCGATGTAAACCTCGCCATCGGTAGACTCAAAACGAGCAACAAAGTTAGCGGTGCCACCATTTACATGGAATGTGTTGCTTGGCGACGTAGTACCAACACCGAGTCGAGCATTGCCATCGTCATAGTGCAGACCAGAAGCACCGCCAAACGCCGAACCGTTGTTGTACTGAATCTGCCCGTCAGATCCACCCGGTGATCCTCCACCGCCAGTAGCGTCTTCCCAAGCCACGCCGCTTCCTGTTGAAGTTAAAACTTGTCCATCAGAGCCTTGACCACCGTTAACTTTGAAATTAACTGCGTCCACTATACCTGTCGCTGTTACATTTCTAAATCCAGTAACATCTTTGTTGCTGTCTGCAATTACAGCCTTTGATGCTGAAACGGTTCCAGCAGTGATACCATCAACCAAGTTAAGTTCAGAAGCCGTCGAAGTAACACCATCAAGAATGTTAAGTTCGGCAGTGGTAGACGTTACTCCGTCAAGGATATTTAGTTCGCTTGCTGTAGCAGTAACACCGTCTAAGATGTTTAACTCGGCGGCAGTTGACGTAACTGCCGTGCTACCAAGTGTAAGTCCAGTAGTAGTTATATTTCCAGTAAAGGTTGCGGCACCACCTGAAGCAATCGTGACTCGTTCAGCGCCACCTGCAAACAAACTTAGCGCATCGCCAGTAGCACCAACACCAACAGCATAAGCATCCGATGACGAGTTGTCCTGCATGTTGATGCGAGCAACGGAGTCGGTGGACTGAACAAGGATGCCGTGGTCTGCTCC
>MDSY01030142.1_pt1 | contig 15945 bp, 14 predicted proteins | sample 811131 | NCBI WGS metagenome assembly MDSY01 (sample SAMN05326643, study PRJNA326480) | marine metagenome | isolation source: seawater | place: Atlantic Ocean: South West | collected 2010
CTGGAAAACCCTTATTGTTACTGCAGATTGATTATCTTCAGCTGTAGAAAAAACCTGAGATTTTTTTGTTGGAATTGTTGTATTTTTTTCAATTAATTTTGTTGAAACCCCACCTAGTGTTTCTATTCCAAGAGAAAGAGGTGTTACATCCAATAAAAGAACATCTTTCACGTCTCCTTGTAACACACCAGCTTGAATAGCAGCTCCCATTGCAACCACTTCATCTGGATTAACACTTTTATTTGGTTCTTTACCAAAAAAATTTTTAACTGTTTCAATAATTTTTGGCATTCTAGTCATACCACCCACCAAAACAACTTCGTTTATTTCAGCGGCTGAAAAACCAGAGTCTTTCAATGCAGTTTTACAAGGCTCTAAAGTTCTTTCAACTAAATCAGAAACTAAAGCCTCAAGTTTAGCTCTTGTAAATTTTAAGTTTACATGTTTCGGCCCTGTTTTATCAGCTGTAATAAATGGTAGATTGATTTCAGTTTGCGTGGCAGAAGATAATTCTATTTTTGCTTTTTCAGCAGCTTCTTTTAGTCTTTGTAGAGCTAGTTTATCATTTCTAAGATCAATACCATTATCTTTTTTAAATTCATCTATTAGATAGTTTACAATAGTATCATCAAAATCTTCTCCGCCTAAAAAGGTGTCTCCATTTGTAGATTTAACTTCAAAAACACCATCTCCAATTTCTAGTATTGAAACATCAAATGTTCCCCCGCCTAAATCGTAAACAGCAATTTTTTGTCCATTCTTTTTATCTAGACCATATGCTAAAGCTGCAGCAGTAGGTTCATTTATAATTCTTAATACTTCTAATCCTGCAATTTTTCCCGCATCTTTGGTTGCTTGTCTTTGTGCATCGTTAAAATAAGCTGGAACAGTGATTACGGCCTTAGTTACTGCTTGCCCTAAATATTTTTCTGCTGTCTCTTTCATTTTTTGTAAAATAAAAGCAGAAATTTGTGAAGGTGAATATTTTTTTCCTTTACCCTCTACCCAGGCCTCACCATTTTCTGACTTGACAATATTGAAAGGAACTTTGCCAATGTCCTTTTTAACTGTTTGATCTTCAAAAGATCTTCCGATTAATCTTTTGGAAGCAAAAATAGTATCTTGAGCATTAGTAACAGCTTGTCTTTTAGCTGGCTGGCCTACTAATTTTTCGTCTTTATCTAAAAATGCTACCACTGATGGAGTCGTTCTTGCTCCTTCAGCATTCTCTAAAACTTTTGCTTGCGAACCGTCCATGATTGATACACACGAATTCGTAGTTCCAAGATCTATTCCTATTACTCTGCTCATATTTAATATTTTCCTTTTTTGTTAGTTTTTATATGGGTGTTTTTTTTGCTACTACAACCCTACTAATCCTTTTTTTTGCCTTCTATTTCCTTGTCTTCTTTCTCTTTTTTCTTTGAAACACCAACAAAAGATGGTCTTAGCAATCTTTCTCCACACATATAACCTGCTTGAATCTCTTGGATTATAGTGCCGGGTTCATTATCCTCATCTTCTATTTCAAGCATAGCCTGATGAATATTTGGATCAAATTTTTCTTTAACACATTGAATTTTTTTAATTTTATTTTTTTCAAAAATAGAGATCAAGTCCTTTTCAATAACATCTATATTGTTCAGAAACTTTTCTAAATCCTTGCTATCTTTTAGTGCGTCATCATTTTTTAGAGATACTTTTGCTCTTTGCAGATTATCTAAAAGTGATATCATTTCTTTTGCAAAATTGAAGCCACCGTACTCAAGTGCGTCTTTAATTTCTTTTTCAAAGCGCCTTCTTTGATTTTCTATTTCTGCCAAAGATCTTAAGAGCTTGTCTTCAGATTCTTTTAACTTTTCTTCGAGAGATTGTTTTTTATCCCCAGCCTCTTCTACCGCATTTTCATTGGTATCTTTTGGATTTACGTTTTTATTTTCTAATTTTTCTTCCATTATATCTGCTATATAATATCAAAATATTTAATTACTAGAGATAAATGAAAAAAATCAAAAAAATTTTAATAGGAACACATAATAGAGGAAAATTTAAAGAATTAAGCTTTTTGTTGCCGAAAAAAATGCAAAAAATATCTCCCCTTGAACTTAAAATTAAAAGTCCAAAAGAAACAGGTAAAAGTTTTTTGGCAAACGCTAAGTTAAAAGCCAACTATTTTAGCAAACATTCAAAAATGACCTCTATAAGTGACGACTCTGGTCTTATGATACATTGTTTAAAGAACAAGCCCGGCATACATTCAGCCAGGTTTGCAAAAAAAAATGGAGGCTTTAAAAAAGCAATGAAAAAAATTGTTAACTTAGTTTATGCAAAAGGCAAAATGAAGAAGAATACAAAAGCAATTTTTATATGTTCTTTGAGTATGAAAATTTACAAAGGCAAATTCATTAATGTACAAGGTCAAATACAAGGGAGTATTTCAAATAAAATTTTAGGAAAAAATGGATTTGGTTATGACTCAATTTTTATTCCGAAAAATTACAAAATTACATTTGGACAAATGACGAAGAAGAAAAAAGTTTTTATGGATCACAGATTTATTGCTTATAGAAAGCTAGTTAAAAAAACTAATATTCTTTAAATTTCTTATTTTCAGTTTTGTAAATTTTTAGCTCTTGAAAAACCTTTTTGTCATTAAAACTAAAAGTACCTATTTTTCCTTTAATTTTTTCCTTAATAAAAAAATCATTTATAGAGTTTATTCCATTATTTTTTTTCCATACGTAGTAAATCAAACCCAGTGCGTCGTAGGCTAAAATTGTTATTTCTGTCGGTTGCAGACCGAATGACTTAGAGTATTTTTCATTATATTTTTTAAAATTTTTAAAATTCACTGAAGGATAAAAAAGATTTTTTACTGAATTTTCATAAAATATACTTTGATCAAACCATTGGTTTACAGTTGTGAACAAAACTTTTTCATCATCAACATCCGCAAATACTAAGGAAGCCAACACACTCTTTAAGCTGTTACCAAAGTCAATTATAATTAAAGAGTCAAAGTTTACATCTCCAATAGTATATTTTTGCTCAAGCTTCTTTAGTTCATATTTGGATTGGGGATCTTCTTTGTCTTCTAATAAATTTTTTCTATTTTCTAGATTTCTTTTTCTTTGCGCGTAATTTGTTAGCTTTTCTATTTCTCCTGTAAGTACTTTTGGATTTGAACTGTATTTGAATATTTTGTAGCTATTTAATTTAATTTTTTTTATTTTATTATCAATAAATTCAGAATATTCATTATCAGGATACATTATAATAGTTTTTTTTCTATTTTGATTTTTTACAAGTTTTTCTAAAGCAGCAATTTGAGATTCTAGACTTATTCCAATATTTATTACATTATCTTTAATTGACGGTTCTTTATTAGAAAGAGAAATAAAAATTATATCTTTGTATCTGTTTAACTCTTTATAGTTATTAGAATCGGTTGGACCAATTATTACTTTTGCACCAGCTTCTACAATTTCTTGAATTCCCTTAGTTAGTTTGTTATTCTCGCCAGACCCAGAGTCTCTAGGGATTATTATAATGTTTTTATCGTCTATTTCATCAAGAGCCAGCTGTATTGAAAAAAGCAATGAATTACCTAAACTCCTGTATTCACCTGAGAAGGGAGCTAATAAACCGATTTTGAGCTTTTTCTCATTTTCGTTACCCAACAAATTAGAGTTAAAAAAAATGAATATATAAGATAAATATAGAATTATTTTTTTAATCATATTGAATGAATACTTTTAAACCAGGTTTGTACATAGTTTCTACCCCAATTGGTAACCTTGATGATATAACATTAAGGTCTCTTGATGTATTAAAAAATTCTGACATCATACTCTGTGAAGATACAAGACGATCATTAAAACTACTAAATCATTTTAAAATTAATAAAAAGCTAATTTCTTATCACAAATTTAACGAAAAAAAGGAACTTAACAAAATCATTGAACATTTAAATAAGGGCAAAATTTTGTCATTGATTTCAGATGCTGGTACTCCAGCAATTTCTGATCCAGGAAGAATGCTCATTAACGAATGCATAAAAAATAAAATAAAAATTCATCCAATTCCAGGTGCGTCTTCTATAACTGCGACTATAAGTGTTTCTGGGTTTGAAGATAAATTTCTCTTTTACGGATTTTTACCTAAAACTGAAAAAGAACTTGATAAAGTATTAAAAGAATTAAAAAATTATGATTTTTCTATTATTTTCTTTTTATCTGGAGTTAAAATAAACTTTTACCTAAAGAGCTTTAAAAAATATTTTATAGAAAGAAAGATTTTAATAGCAAGAGAAATAACTAAAATACACGAAACCTTTTATAGGGAAAATCTGAAGAACATAGAGTTATTTCAATCTCCATTAAAAGGAGAGTTAACAGTTGTAATTTCAAAAAAGAAAATAAAAAAGCAATTGGTCGATAATTTTGATATAAGGAATCAAGCTAAAAAATATTTAAAAAAATATACTTTAAAAGACGTAGTTGAGTTAATTTCAAAAAAAGAAAAAATTGCAAAAAATAAGATTTATTCAATTTGCCTGGATATAAAAAATGAAAAAAATTCTTAATTTATTATTAATTTTGATCTTCCTAAGCTCGTGTCAACCTAACTTACAAACTTTTGGAAAAGGAGTGAGCATATCTTTTGATCCTAGAACAGTTGGTATGCAAATAGATGACGTTATAATGCAAAAAAATTTGGTAGCGCGATTAACTCTTACCCAAAAAAAATATTTTTTATCAATTGATGCAGAGGTTTTAGACGGTCGAATATTTTTAACCGGAAAGGTTGAAATACCAGAGGAGAAAATACAAATTACGAAATTGGCATGGGAAACAAAAGGTGTAAGGTCAGTCAAGAATGCTATTGAAATAAAAGGCCAGTCTAGTTTTAAAAGTACGGCAAAAGATATATTTATAACATCTCAGTTAAGAACGGCTTTAATTTTAAATAAGATCACTAAATCTTCAAACTATACTTTGGAAACAATAAATAAAAAAATCTTCATTTTTGGAATTGCAAAAGATGAAGCAGAGAAGAAAGAAGTAATGAAGGAAGCTAATGAAATATATGACGTTGAGGAAGTAATTCCTTCAATCTATTTAGTTTCAGAATTAAGCAGAAATAAAACTTAACTTTTATTGTAATCAATTATATCAGAAGAATAAGCGGCTATAGAGGCCAAGTTTAATATGTCTGATGTGCTTGATCTTAATGGCGCAACCTCAATAGGCAAACCAAGTCCAATCAAAAGCGGACCAATAAGTTTAGCCCCACCGAAAGATTTCATAAGTTTAGTCGATATTGCAGCACTATGTAAGGCCGGCATTATTAATATATTTGCATTTCCAACTATTTTTGAAAAAGGATAAATCTCTTTGTAAATTGGGTTTAAGGCTACATCGGGTTGCATTTCACCATCAAAATCAAAATCAAGTTTTTCACTTTTTAATAAATCAATTGCATCCCTCACATGTTTGGTGTTTTTTGATACTGGCTTACCAAATGTCGAATGAGATAAAAAAGCAACTTTAGGATCAAAGCCGAACAATCTAGCGACCCTTACACAAGATTTTGAAACATTAACTAATCTTTTTGCAGAAGGAAAATCTTTAACGTTTGTATCTGCTACTAAGATTGTTTTACCTTTTGAAACCATCATAGTCATCCCAAAAATTTCTTCTCCCGGTCTAGAGTCGACAACTTTTTTTAATTTTTCTATAGAAGCAGCGTAGTGCCTTATATTTCCAGTTACCATGGCATCAGCATCATTACAGGCAATCATTGACGAACCCCATGCTATTCTGTCATTTCTGACTAATCGGTCAACGTCCCTTTCTAATTGTCCTTCTCTTTGTAATTTTTTATATAAATATTTTACGTATTTTTCTCTCTTTTCTTTATCTGTGGAATTTACAATTTGAATCTTGTAGTTTTCATCAAGTCCAATCTCTTTGAGTTGTTCCCTTATTCTTTTTTCTGCTCCAATTAAAATAGGTATACCTAATTTATTTTTACCAAATTCTATTGCTGCTTTTAGCATATTCTTATCTTCACCCTCTGCAAATATAACTCTTTTTAGATCTTTTCGTACTTTTGCATTGATTCCCTGCATAAGAGACATGGAAGGATCTAGTCGATTAGTTAGTTCATCTTTATAAATATCAAAGTCTTCAATTTTTTTTCTAGCAACGCCACTTTTCATCGCAGCTCGAGCTACAGCAACAGGTATAACGCTTATAAGTCTTGGATCAAATGTTGATGGAATAATATATTCTTTTCCGTATTTTGGTCTATCACCCCCATAAGCGGAAACAACTTCATCTGGAACATCATCTCTAGCCAAAAGAGCAATTGCATTTGCTGCTGCAACTTTCATGCTTTCGTTAATTTCTTTGGCCCTAACATCCAGGGCTCCTCTAAAAATATAAGGAAATCCTATTAAGTTATTAACTTGATTTGGATAGTCCGATCTGCCTGTTGCGATAATTGCATCAGACCTAACTTCTTGAATATCTTCAGGTTTAATTTCTGGATCTGGGTTGGCACAAACAAATATTATTGGATTTTTTGCCATAGATTTTATCATTTCTTTTGACACAGAGTCTTTAGCCGAAAGACCTAAAAAAACATCAGCCTCTTTCATTGCCTCACTTAAAGTTTTAAATTTAGTTTCAACTGCATGCGTAGACTTGAATTGATCTACATCACTTCTTCCTTTAAAGATAACTCCTTTTCGATCACACATAATAATATTTTCTGATTTAGCTCCAGAACTTTTAAAGAGATTAGCGCAAGCTTGAGCGGAGGCACCAGCACCATTTACAACAATTTTTACATCACTAATTTTTTTTTTGGAGATATCCAATGCATTTATTAAAGCCGCAGTAGTAATTATAGCTGTACCATGTTGGTCGTCATGAAAAATAGGTATATCTAAAACTTCTTTCAATTTTTGTTCTATTATAAAACAGTCCGGGGCGGCAATGTCTTCAAGATTGATGCCACCAAAGGTATTTCCGATATTCTTTATTGTATTTATAATTTCACTTGAATCAGAACTGTCTATTTCGATATCAATGGAATCTATGTCTGCAAATCTTTTAAATAGTACTGCTTTTCCTTCCATTACAGGCTTAGAGGCTAAAGCACCAAGATTGCCCAAGCCTAATATTGCTGAACCATTGCTTATTACAGCAACTAGGTTTCCTTTGCTGGTATAGTCATATGCTAGTTCTGGGTTTTTAGCTATTTCCTTAACAGGCGCAGCAACACCTGGTGAATAAGCCAAGGAAAGATCTCTTTTTGTTGTTAATGGCTTAGACGAGATAACCTCAATTTTGCCTGACTTTCCTTTTATATGGAAGTCCAAGGCTTCTTTATCAGAATAATGATCTATCTTAGATTTTTTAGTCATTTTAATTATGAGTATGTAATATAATTTAGAATATATCACTATTAATTTGTGGCTTAATTTAGAATTATTATGAATTTATTATCAGCAGCGTCGGTTTTTAGTTTTTATACATTAATAAGTAGGGTGCTTGGATACATCAGAGACATTCTAATAGCTTTCTTTTTAGGCGCCTCAATTTTTGCTGACGCCTTCTTCGTCGCTTTCCGACTGCCCAATACATTCAGAAGATTGTTTGCAGAGGGAACCTTTAATGCTGCATTTATACCGAGCTATACATCAGAAAAAATTATAAGTAAAAAAAAAATCAAAAAAGTTTGCAGATGAAGTTCTTTCACTACTAACTTTAACACTTTTAATAATAGTTTTATTAGCTGAAATATTTACTCCATACTTAGTATATTTGATAGCACCAGGATTTTATGAAAATTCTGAAAAATTTAATTTAGCTGTAGAATTAACTAGAATAACTTTTCCATTCCTATTATTTGTAAGTCTTTCCTCGTTTTTTTCAGGAGTTTTAAATTCGAATAATAAATTTGCAGCCGCAGCAGCGGCACCAATTATTTTAAATATTATTTTAATAACAAGTCTAGTGGTTTCTTATATTTTAAATTTAAATTTTGCAAAAAATCTTTCATACTCTGTAACTTTAGCAGGTTTAATACAATTGTTTTTTTTGATAATTTGTACGAAAAATTATTATAAACCATCAATAAATTTTAAAATTATTATTAAATCAAAACTAAAGTTATTTTTTAAAAAACTTTTACCTAGTATTTTTTCATCCGGTGTGACTCAAATAAATATTTTAATTGGAACAATTATAGCATCTTTTGAGGCCGGTGCAGTTTCATATTTATATTATGCTGATAGGATTTATCAAATTAATCTTGCAATAGCGGGCATAGCAGTAGGAACTGTTTCCTTGCCCATACTTTCGAAAGCAATAAAAAGAAAAAATATTTTTAAAGCCTCAAACATACAAAACAGATCACTCGAACTATCATTATTGCTATCAATACCTGCAAGTCTAGGCTTAATTGTTGCCTCCGATCAAATAGTAAATGCATTATTTGGTTATGGGTCTTTTTCAAAAGAAAATATTAAAATGACCGCAATGGCACTAAAATTTTTTGGATATGGAATACCTGCATTTGCTTTAATTAAAGTTTTATCTAATTTTTTCTTTGCTCGAAACAATACGAAAATTCCATTTTATCTTTCAGTTTTTGTAGTTGCAATAAATGTATCATTAAGCTTGATTTATTTTAAAGAAGTAGGGTTTATTATAATTCCAATCGCAACCTCGTTATCTACTTGGGTTGGAGTGTTTGTGTATTTAGTCTTGCTAGGTAGAAATAGATTCCTTTTACTTCAAACGAAGCTTTTTAAAAACATTTTCAAAATTTTCTTTTCAACAATTCTGATGTCTGTAATTTTATCATTCGGTTTAGACTTTTTTACAGAAAACCTAGACTACAGCAATAAATATAAGTCTTTTTACCTTTTATTTATTGTAAGTTTTGTAGCAATAATTTATTTAATATCATGTTATTTATTAGGTGTTTTAAAAATTAAAAATTATAAATTAAATTAGCATGAGTAGCAAAAAATTAATATTTTCTGGAGTTCAACCAACGGGCAATTTGCATTTAGGCAATTATTTAGGTGCTTTAAAAAACTTTGTCTCTCTTCAAAAAGAAATGGATTGCATTTATTGTGTTGTCGATCTTCATGCAATCACAGTTTTTCAAAACCCAAAAGATTTGAAAGAAAATATTTTAGAGACAACTGCTGGATTTCTGGCATCGGGCCTAGATGATAAAAAAAGTATTATTTTTAATCAATCTTCAGTCAGCGGACATGCAGAACTTGCATGGATTTTAAACTGCATCTCTAGAATAGGCTGGTTAAATAGAATGACTCAATTTAAAGATAAAGCGGGATCTGAAAAAGAGAAAGCTAGCGTAGGTTTATATATATATCCAAATTTGATGGCTGCTGACATTCTCCTTTACAAGGCAACCCACGTACCTGTGGGAGCTGATCAAAAACAACATTTAGAACTTTCAAGGGATATCGCTCAAAAATTCAACAAAGATTTTAAATGTAATGATTTCTTTCCTTTGCCTGAACCCTTGATACAAAAAAATATATCAAGAGTTATGAGTTTGCGTGACGGGACGAAAAAGATGAGCAAATCAGAAGAGTCAGATTACTCAAGAATAAATCTTAAGGATACTGCTGACGAAATAGTAAAAAAAATTAAGAAAGCTAAAACTGATAGTGCTCCGATACCAGATAATGAAATAGATTTAAAAAAAAGACCAGAAGCACTAAATCTTCTAAATATTTTTGCAGATATCAGCAAGGTTTCTCTTAATAATGTAATAAAAGAAATGAACGGTAAGGATTTTTCTTATGTTAAGAAAAGGCTTTCAGACGTAATTGTAAGTGAAATATGTCCTATAGGTAAAGAAATTGATAAACTTCTTAAAGATAAGGCACATTTATTAGAAGTTTTGAATAAAGGCACTGAAAAAGCACAACTTAAAGCTGAGGAAAACTTAAAAAAAATTCGTGATATAGTTGGTTTAATATAAATCTTTAATATAATATAATATTCAACAAATATGATAGTAACAGAACAAACACCTAACCCAGATTCTTTAAAATTTTTGTCAGAAAAAATAATCTCCGACATTGGGACAGAGGAATTTCAAAAAAAAGATACCTCGACTATCAAGAATAATTTCATAAAAGACTTGTTAAACTTCAAAGGAGTAGAGCTAGTACTATTATCTAAAACTTTCCTTTCTGTTAAAAAAACTAACGAAGTTTCTTGGGATGTTTTGAAGCCAATGGTAATTTCTCACATGAATGACTATTTTGAAAAAAATAAAGAACCAATATTAAAAGTTAAAGAAAATGAGAAATTAAATGATAAAAATGAAAATGATACCATTAAACAAATTAAAGAAGTGCTAGATAGCAAGGTTAGACCCGCTGTAGCAAGAGATGGCGGTGATATCAAGTTCAAATCTTTTGAAGATGGAGTTGTAAAAGTCGAACTCCAAGGAAGTTGTTCGGGGTGTCCAAGTTCTTTAATGACCTTAAAGCAAGGTGTTCAAAATTTGCTTTGTCATTATGTAAAAGAAGTAAAGTCTGTAGAAGCAAATTAATTATATGAAAAAAAATACAAGTTACAGAGATAAATTACTAGAATTATCGAAAATATATAAAATATCAGACGTACAATCTTATATTAAAAATAAAAAATATTTAACTACAGCGCAAATAGAACATATTTTAAAAAAAAATAAAGTTCCAATTCCAACAGAAATTAATAAAAGCATTTTAGAAATACATTCAAAAAAAATAACCAGGCCAATTAATAATTTAGGTAACTCAATTAATAACTATTTAATCCATTTAAAAAATCAAACTATTAAGTTTATTTTTTTAAGACCCGCAAAAAATATTAAAGGTTTTTTTATTTTTATTCTTAATAGTTTTTTAAAGTTTTGGAAGTGGATCAATAAGACTATTATTAATATTTTAAATAATGCTTATAATTTTAAAGTAGAAGAAAAAAAGGCCAACAAAGTTGTTGCAGGAACTGTTGCATTTACTTTTATTTTTTTAATTCTCATAGGTGGGAACCAAGTTAGAAATATAATGACAGAGCAGAATGAAGTTAAAATAAATCTGAATGAGAACAAAAATATCAAAACTCAAAAAAAGATAGTTAAAATTCCTGAGAAAAAGTCAACTGAGTTAAAAGAGAAAAAGGCTAAAGCTCCTAAGAAAGATCTTGATAAATCAGCGGAAAAAATTGCTAAAGCTCCGACTAAATCCAAAAAGGTGAAAGAATTTGTTTTGCCTGATTTAAATTTGAAAACAGAAACAGTTTTAGCTTTATTTAACGATGTAGAATATGATTTAAAAAAAGTAAGAAGAGAAAAGCTAGTTAAACCAATATATTTTACACAATTTCCAAAAGATCTTGATGAAATTTCTAGTATTAAATTAAAAAAAGAAACATTTATAAAAATAGTTCTTCCTCTAGTAGTTGCTGAAAACCAAAAAATATTAGACGACAGAAGGAAATTTAAGATAGTAAGTAAAAAGAAGATGACTAATGAAAAAGAAAAATTGTGGTTAAGACAAAAGTTTAAGGAATACAAAGTAACCAATGGTAGTGTAGCAGAGCTTGATACGAGAATGGATATTATCCCCATCTCCATTGCTATTGCGCAGGCCGCTAAAGAAAGTGGTTGGGGAACATCAAGGTTTGCTTTAGAGGGAAACGCGATATTTGGACAATGGACATGGAGTGGTTCTGGAATAGCTCCATTGGACAGAACTAAAGCTCAAAGTCACAAAGTTTTGAGATTTCCAATATTACGAGCCTCAGTTAAGGCTTACAAAAACAACTTAAATACACATAAAAGTTACAAAGAGTTTAGAGATAAGAGAAAAAAGCTAAGAACAAAGAATAAATCCATCGAAGGAATAAAGTTAATTCATACACTAGAATCTTATGCCCAAACAGGTTCTGAATACACAAAAGTTTTAGCACAAATGATGCAACAAAATTCACTTGATGAATTTGAGAATGTTAAGCTAACAAACTCAGTAATTAAAAAACAATTAAATCTTTAGTTTCATTTCTCAGACACAACAAATTGCATACCTAGCCACCTCCAAGAACCGTTAGCTTCTTTCAAAGAACAATTTATGCGACCTCTTTCTGAAGTGAACTTACCTTTTAAATTAATTTTGATTTTAAAATCTCCAATAAATTTAATTTCAGATTCTCGCCATTTATCCTCCTCATTAGAATAACAAGTAAGATTTTTTAAATTATTAATATCATTGAAGAATTCAATTATTACTTCAGGAGGATTTGTTTTTTCATTAATATATTTTTCTGAAGGATAAATATTTTTATATTTCAAAGGCAGAGTATTTAAAATTGTTTTAAATCTTTCGATTTCACCATACTTCTCATTTATTGGAAACCTGGGGAGCTCAAAAAAATCTTTTGTTTCATCGCTAACACCTGAATGTTGTCCGAAAGCATATTTAAAGCCTTTATCAATAATAATTTTTTTAAAATCAAGATTATACTCACCAAAAGGATAAGAAAAAAAATCTGATTTTTTTCCAATTTCTTTTTCAAATATGTTAATTGATTTATCGATATCCTTAATTATTTCACTTGAAGGCATGTCTGCAAGATACTCATGTGTATGACTATGGTTGCCTATGTAAACAAATTTTTCTTTAGCAATTTCCCTAATTTGATTCCAGGTCATATAATTAAATTTTCCTACTTCTCTGGTGCTTACAAAAAGAATAAAAGGTATTTTTTCTTTTTTTAAAATAGGCCATGCATTTTGGTAAAATGATAAAAATGCATCGTCAATAGTCAATAAAACTTTCTTTTTTTCTTTATTAAATTTCAGATCATTTTCAAATTTATTGGCATTTACGAAATAAAAATTATTATTTTTAATTAAATCAACTTGTTTTTTGAAATTACTAATTCTAATATTTGTAGAAGGGTATTTGTTTTCCTCAAATCTGTGATACATTAATGTAATAATACCATAGTCTTCTACACGTAAAGAATCAGAGTAAGAGCTTTTTGAAAAAAGCGTAAAAAATAAGAATACTAATATGATAAATGATTTTTTAATAATAAATTTCACAGGTAAAAACGACTTATTTGGTTTAAGAATTAATAATAATTTTTTTACTCATAAATTTCAAATCAATAGTAAAAATAATAATGAAACACTTGTTAGTAATATTTCAGATTTTTTGTCAAAACACAGCGTGAATATAGATAAAAACTTTTCTATTATAGTAAACAATGGCCCTGGAAGCTTCTCCTCCTTAAGAGTATCGCTTTCAGTCGCAAAAGGAATTCAAATATCAAAATGTGCTAAACTTTATGGATATAAAAATTCAGATTTACCAAAATTTGACCTTAAAAATATAGAATTTTTAATTAAAAATAATTTAGTAGAAAATAAATTGATTAAACCAGTCTATATAAGTTAAATTAGAATATATTATGAGTTCAATAGAAGAAAAATGTAAAAAAAAAGGGGTTAGACTTACTGACCAAAGAAAAATAATAGCTAGAATAATGTCAGATTCCAAAACTACTTACGGATCAAAAGATCATCCAGATGTAGATGAACTTCACAAGAGAGTAAGTGTAGTTGACAAAAAAATTAGCATTGCTACAGTTTACAGAACTGTTAAGCTTCTTGAAGAGTCCGGAATTATAGCGAGACATGATTTCAAAGAGGGTAAATCTAGGTACGAGCCCTCAACTGAAGAGCATCACGACCATCTTATCGATATTAATAGCGGTGAAATAATAGAGTTTGTTGATAAAGATATTGAAGAACTTCAAAATAAAATAGCTCAAAAATTAGGCTACAAATTAGTTGATCACAAACTCGAGCTTTATGGCTCAAAAGTAAAAAAATAATTTGTCTAAAAAAATTTATATCAAAACATTTGGATGCCAAATGAATGAGTACGATAGTAATCGTATATTAGATTTAGTAAAAAATATTAACTACAAACCAACAAAAAAAATTAATTATGCAGATTGTTATGTACTAAATACTTGTCACATAAGAGAAAAAGCGACTGAAAAAGTATATCACGATATAGGAAGAGTAAAAAAAGAATTTAGAAATAAAAAAAAACCAATTTTAATAATAACAGGTTGTGTAGCTCAAGCCGAGGGAGACGAAATGTTAAAACAAGAGAAATATATAGATGCAGTTATCGGCCCCCAGTCTTATCATGAGATTCCTGAAATAATAAAAAAAGCAGAAAATTCAAAAAAGAGATTTAATAGCACAGAATTTGATGTAATTGAAAAATTTGATAAATTAAATTTATTTAAAAACAGCAATTCAAAAATATCTTCATTTATCACTATACAAGAAGGTTGTGATAAGTTTTGTAATTTTTGTGTGGTGCCCTACACAAGAGGCCCAGAATATTCTAGATCAATTAAAGAAATAATAACTGAAGTTAAGCAGCTAATAGAAAATGGGGTAAAGGAAATAACATTACTAGGGCAAAACGTTAACGCTTATAGACATGAAAAAAACAAACTTTCTGATCTTATTTATACATTAAATAATATAAAAGGAATTGAGAGAATTAAATTTACAACTTCTCATCCTAAAGACATGACTGATGATCTAATAGAAGTTTATAAAAACTGTAATAAGCTTATGCCCTTACTTCATTTACCTGTGCAAAGCGGGTCAAATAAAATATTAAAACTAATGAATCGAAAACACAACGTAGAAGAGTATTTGTCTATTATAGAAAGATTACGAAATAAAAAACCAAATATAAAATTTTCTAGTGATTTTATAATAGGATATCCAAATGAAACTGAACAGGATTTTGCTGACACTATTAATTTGCTTGAAAGAGTAAAATTTATTAACTGTTATTCTTTTATTTTTAGTGCAAGGCCAGGAACGCCGTCTAATAGACTTTCTCTCGTAGAGAAAGAGATAGCAAAAAAAAGACTTAAGATTTTTCAAGAACTATCTGATGAAATAAAAAAAAATTATAGAAAAAATCTTTTAAATACAGAGACAAATGTTTTATTTGAAAATAAACTAGAACAAAAGGATAGATATTTTGGAAGAGACGAGTTTTCTAACTCTATAATTGTTGATAGCCAGGTAAATTTGACAGGTAGGATAATGAATACAAAGATTAATAGTTTTAATAGCAACACATTATTTGGGGAAATAGTAAAAGAAAAGGAATTTGCAGCTTAAAAAATGTCTGAAATTAGTAAATTAGAGCAAACACTAATCATTAAGAAAATCGATAGAGAAACAAGCAATATCAAGATTTTAGATAACAATATTCTTTTATCCATACTTGGACCTTTTAATATAAATTTAATCGAGCTAGAAAAACAATCTAAAGTTAAATTGTTTTTTAGAGGAAATTCGATCACTGCAAAAGGGAAGTCAGAGGATTTAGTTACAGTTTCAGAGGCTATTAAATTTCTTATAAACAAATTTCTTTTAACCAACAGTATAGAAAAAAGTGATATAATATTATCTGTGAAAAAAGATATACCAACAGAAAGTGATTCGAACGTACAGTCTTTTGCGCAATTAATAAAAACTCCAAGAAAATCTGTTATTGCGAGATCAAGAAAACAGTCAGAATATATAAAAGCTTTAAGGGAAAAAGACGTTACCATGGCGCTTGGACCAGCAGGAACAGGAAAGAGTTTTCTTGCTGTATCTGTAGCTGTAACACTTTTAATGGAAAAAAAAATTGAAAGAGTTATTCTTTCAAGGCCAGCAGTTGAAGCAGGTGAAAAACTTGGTTTTTTGCCTGGCGACATGAAAGAAAAAGTTGATCCTTATTTAAGACCACTTTATGATGCCTTGTATGAATTATTTGGTGCTGATAAAATTGATAAAAAAATTGAA
>MDSY01107976.1_pt1 | contig 15944 bp, 20 predicted proteins | sample 811131 | NCBI WGS metagenome assembly MDSY01 (sample SAMN05326643, study PRJNA326480) | marine metagenome | isolation source: seawater | place: Atlantic Ocean: South West | collected 2010
GCTTCTACGTTAACGTAAGGACCTGCAAAAGCAGAACCAGCGAATAGTGGAGCAGCAGCTAGAGCTGCTATAAGAGGTTTAAACATTTTTTTTAGAAAGTGTCTCGCAAGAAAAAATCCTGCGGATGATAGAACCCTCGACTGGGTTCATGTTACATTCTACGCAGGGTTACGATTCTTTCGAGTCCTTTGTTATGTAAAGATATTTATATAAGTGTCACATTTGAATTGTGACAGTTTAAGTATACTACACCTTATTTTTCCTGTCAACACCATCTATGGTGTATCATATGTTTCTTGTACGTACTCCATCACCATACTCTACATCTTTATCAGGTCTAAAGTCTGGATTCAAATGAACATTCCCTTGAGAATCTATGGGTTGTCCATCAGGTGTATTGAACCTAGGTTGAGGAGGAACCTTGGGAGGTTCAGGTTTACTCTTCTCAGATACTCTTGTAAGATAAGGATCCCAATCCATATAAGTTGCTAGATCCATATTGATTCCATGATTCTTCCACCAATCTAATAATGCAGCGTGTGGTCCTTCATGGAAAACATTAATATGTTCTTGATGTATATCAGAAGCAAAGGCCATATTATAAAGAAAGATAGGCATCGTATAGGTCTTTCCCGACTCCAATATAGTATCTTCTGAAACTGCTCTGGTTTTTATTCCTTGATCTAACTTATACTTATTACCACGAATATGATGACGCATTAATTTAGCAGCATGGTGTCTACTAATCATATAAAATGCAGCCGAAAAATCATTAATAAACTTCAAGTGCAATTTAATATGAATATCTCCCGTACAGATACTAGTCATCTGAACACAGTCCCAATCATGAGGGAGCAGTGAGAAGAACTCCTTCCAAGTAAAAGACCAATACCTGGCAATATCAATGTTTACATCATCTTCTGCAATAATACAATACTCATCATCAGTCTCTTCATAGAAAGTCCTGATAGCATTAAGATGAGACATACAACATGCCAACTCAGGAGTATTCATCATCGGAGGAAACTTCCCTTTAAGCTTAGATGTTACATCATCTGCTGCTTCATCTCCTCCATCATATGCAGAAATGCGAGTATGATTTTCAATTCCCCAATACTGTAATTGATGCTCCATGAAGTGCCTTCTTTCAGTGGCTCTATCCAGGTTAATCCAATAAACATGAGGAAGTCCGTCTAATTTAAATGCTGATTTATTTTTGTCCATCGGTAATACGTATCCAAGTGTCAGGAGTTACATCTTTAGTATTATGGTTTTTAGTATATCCTTCTGTCCCAAACCATTGTTGTGGTGCAATTACTTTCTTATCTTTATTAGAAGATAACCAAGCACCCCACCAAGAATAGGAGGAGTTAGCAACAATAAAGTCATCACACAAAGACATTAAACAAAGGTCAACTCTATTATCTTCATTCTCTGAAACCATAAAACGATCACCAGAGAAAAGTTCTTGCTCTTTACACCATGTAGGATCATCAGAAAAGACAATCACATTACGATCATCATCAAAATATTTCAATGCTGCTTCATAATATTCTAAAGATAAAACATTATGATTAGCTTGGTTCTTTACATAATCAGTCCGTCGAACGTGAAGAGCAACAGGATTATCCACTGTCTTGATCATCTCTTTACAGGGATTTAAAATATCATCCACGAAAGTGAAGTCCTGACGTATCTCCTCTTCAATATGTTTAAAGTATCTTTCAGTTTGAAAATACCCTTGAAGACTTACATGATCAGGACAATGATCAAAAAGTTCTTGATCAAAATGAAAGAACCTTTCCTGAACTACAGGTGCATGGCCATTATTTAGAAGTCCTATTTGAACTGGGAGGTCAAAAGAATCAAAAAGTTCGGTCCTCAACATATTACCCATTCCATCATCAACTTCTTGTTCATAATATGGAATGGTAATATCAGCACCAATGCGTCGTGCTAAACCTTTCAAGGCGGCATACTGGAACATCTGATTACAGAGTCGTCCCATTCTACCTAAAGCATTAAATCCTAATGTCATGCTAATTGTTTCTTACGTGTTTCCAAGTAATCCTGTTTCTTATAATACTCTACCAAGTGTTCTCTGTCAAATGTTTTTAGAGTATTCCAGAGTTGATAATTATCATTAAACTTCGGACTACTAAACCAAGAATTATGAGTTCTAGAGTGCTCTAGATGATATACATAAGTATCCAATCTACCTATACGATTACCTAAAATACTCATACGATAATAGAACTCATCATCCTCACATCCCCATGATACAAAGTTCTCATTCATCATAAAACAATCAATATATCTTTGACGATTTACAAATTGAGTCCAACCAATAGTAGAATTGGATAAAGTCTTACTCTTATCTAGTACATCAGTACTTAATGTTTGGACAAACTGATTATAAATCTCCATATTATAATCTGCTTTCCACTGATAGATGCCACACCCATAAGGATAGACTACATCTGCTTTATCTTTTTCTATACCTTCATATGCTTGAAAATATGAGGTGACCGGGAGAATACAATCAGCATCATAGTTAGCAACTACTTTAGTATCTGCTGCCACTATAAGATCATTCAAGACTTTACTCTTACAAAAGAGAGGTTCCTCTGATTCCTCAAATAAAGAAGTAAGATTAGTAGTATCAGCATACTTTTTAATCTCTGGGATTCCTCTATGCTTAAATGTATTATGACTTGATACTTCCTTTACAATAACCTTCGCAGGAACATGCTTCAACAAATAAGAAACAGAAGAGATAATATTACGTAATCGGTCCTCTGTTTCAATGCGTGTAGGAATAATAAATGTTAGATCCATCCAACTCATACTCTTACAATCTCCCTTTCAATTTTTGTAATCCACTCTGGATAATATCCTTCTGTGTCTATGTGTTTAAGTGCAGCACCGAACCAAGGATCAGGTGCATAAACCTTTTTACTTTTACTTGTACCTAAGTATGCCATCCACCAAGAGAAAGTGCTATTAGAAATAATAAAGTCATCACAGAAAGCACCAACTGCTATATCATAATGTCCCTTGTACATACCATCAGGAACCGTCTCACTGAAAATATAATTATCCCCTTTAAAAATTTCCTTACACCATTCATAATCATCAGAAATCACTACGTACTGACGATCCTTTCCTAACCTTTCTATTGCCTCCTTATAATATGCTTCAGAGCAGGGAGGATGAAAGTCCTGCACTCTTATAAAGTCCTTACCTCTTCGTACATTAAGAGCAACAGGTTTCTCTGTACCTATATGAAACGCTCTTGCTCCCATACTTATGAAAGGATCAAAAGTAAAGAGTTCTCTCAATTCTTTTTCTACGTTCTCAAAGTAATGGTAAGACTCAAAGTATCCATAGAGGGTAGAGTTATCAGGACACTCCTTAAAAAGTTCTTCACAAAATTCTGCTTGCTCTAACCTTATATCATTTCCATCTTCAATAGTCCCCAACTTAACATCCTTCATTTGAAAGAGATGTTGGAGTTGATGATTAACAGTAATGATTTCATCACCCTGCATTTTATCAAACCAAAGTGCTTTAGAATGATCGGGAATACAATAATCATATCCCATATTCTTTGCTATTCCAACAAGAGAAGCAAACTGGAACATCTGATTACCTAGTCTACCGTTCTGCCCTAAGGCATTCATACCAAGCATAATTAATCTCCTTTAATCACCCTATAACTATCTTCATCAAAGTGTTGCGTAGAAAATTCAAACATATCAGTATCTTCCATAGCAAACATCTGATGTCTCAATCCTCTATAGATATGAAATTTATCTCCTCTTTCTAAAACCAGTTGAGTGGCCTTTTCTATATCATCTTTTTCAGAATATCTTAACAGTAATTTTCCTTCCTGTAAATAAAAGGTTTCATCCTTTAGTTTATGATAATGCCAAGAACATTTCTTACCTTTTATAAAATGAAGAAGTTTACCACAATACTCTTCAGTATTGACAATCCACTTCTCATATCCCCATCCCTTGGGTACTATTTTAATTTCCGAAGAACTCATTATCTTTTATCATTAAAGAATACATCAGCTGGCCATCCTTTATCATCTATGTAGTAGTCACCTGATGGTTTACCAAGTATCAACTGATGATATTTACATCCCCATCTATCTAGTTGAGTTTCCGTAAGAGTATAGAAAAACTCTATTGCTTTATCAGCCCTTCCTGCAAAACGACCCATTCCTCTTGCAGTAAAATACTTTATTGTATGACCTTTCTCATAAAGATCATTAATAACCTTAATACGTTCCGGGTGTGGATTGGAAAGAGTATAATCTCGTCCAGGCTCCCAGTCACAAATAGTACCATCAATGTCGATAACATAAGTTTTTTTATCCATAGTTAGTAATCAAACCATTCATTCTCATTCCACTCCATCAGTCCTACATTACCAGGATATTTACCCCCGTGCAATGCTGGATTCTCATGTCCCTCATAATAGACTTCTGCTTGTGGGTAAATTTTATATACCCAACTCTTGTGTCTCTTAACCGGGATATCTTCAATTAAAAAAGTATTATATCCAATTAATACATCAGATGAATGCATTGGATAACCCTCTTCTAACATCTTAGGAATATTATCATAGACTTTAGCATATTTGTCTATGGCATCTGAACCACCCATAGCAAATATATCTACAACATATCTTTCCGCAATCCCTGTGTCCTCAACCCACGTACCAGGTTTATATTGATTGATTAGTGCAGTAGCATTATAAGAATTAAGATGGAGTTTGTCACTATCATATTGAGTAATGTCACCAAAGTTAGACACCATTACTAAATCAGTTCTCATCCGAACCACATAATCATACTTAAAATTATTTTCCTTTTCATATTCCTGCTTCAATTCCATGACTTTTTTAATACCATAGAACATACCCAATTGATGATCTTTAGGATGCATTCGAGGGATAGGATCTAACTTTTCATGAGCAATATTCCATACATCACTGTACTTCGATCTCCACTCATCATCCCTTTGCTTTTCATAGACTACTTTTTTAGGTTTCCAATTTCTTTCTACCCATCTCTTTAAGTTCTTACCTGGCCATACTCCTTGGTAGGGAGCATCTGGTCTAAAAGGTTGACCAGTTAATTCTTCATCGTACCATAAATGTGCAAAGACATCTACATTATCATTTCCAAGTCCAAAAACTGTTTGGTGGTTCTGTAAACATTCACTATAACTACGTGGACGACCAGAATAACAAAGTGCAATACGTGCCATTAATCTAATAAGTAAGGGTAATCGGTGCAAATAGCATAAGGTTTGCCATTAAGAGAAGGATAGTCCACATCATCTATAAGAGGGATGATAGTTTCTTCATCAACCTCCAAAGAAATATCATGGAGCCATATTTTTCCAGTGGAAGTATAGGTATAAGGATCTTCACTATGACAGAATGCTTGATAGTCCCAACATTCTTTTGCTGCTTCTAAATTCTTACAATGAATCCAAAGATACTTATATCTGGGTCTGAGCCAACTATGTTCCACTTTATATTGTGGTACATCATGACCTAACCATAACTCACCATCAATTAAACGCAGATCAATCTCTACATCATAACCGTTTCCTATCGCACAGTCAATATAGCTCGGTCTATTCTCCTTCTCTGGAATAGGTCCTCTTATATTTCCACGATGAGAAATCTTTTTCATAGTTCCTCAATCTTACAAGACTTATCTTCAACAAACAAATCATAAAAAGGTTTGTTTACTTCCAATTCATGGTACTTTGCACCCCACATTTTAAGTTGCTTCTCTGTTAATTCTCTCCAATCAATCTGCTTACGACTTCCCCTTGCCGTCCAATACACAATCGTATTACCCTCATCATATAACTTATTAATCTTCTTTATATTTTCCTTAATTGGTTTTGCTTTTGTATAATCATGGGTGACTCCAAAGTCAGTAGAAGATTCTCTATTACAAATAGTCTCATCGATGTCAACATAAATCACTTTCATTGATACAACTCTCTCCTATACTTTTCACTTGGATTTGTATCCACTGCAGCAACTTCTTGAGGTGTTAGAAACTGTATATTATTAAGCAGCTTGGCACCAATAAAGACTTCAGCAGATTTCTCACACATTAATGTAGACACAACTGCTTCCTGTACTGATGCGGATGCTGTAATTATACCATGATTCTTAAGCAAAATCAATTTAGGAAAAAACCCATTCCTTTCTATAAACTCTTCCACACTTTTCTTTATTTCTTCTCTTAACGGAATACCTGGTGTAGCATAAGGAACCACACAAGATACAGTTCCATTCCTTACTACTTGATCAGGAAACAATCTTCGATGAGCAAAGTCATGAATGCGTCCTGAACATAATACCTTAATCGTATTAGTAGGATGAGTATGACATACACAATTTATTTCAGGAAAAGACTTTAATATCCATGCATGAAAAGACACTTCCATACTTGGTTTCTTTTCTTCACCCTGGAAAGCATTACCATCTAGATCACAACGAACCAGATCCTCATCTGTCATAGTCTCAAGAGTAGATCCACTGGCTTTGATCAGCATAGCATCACCATCTCTTACTGATACATTACCTTCACCAGCAATAGTAAAATGACTGACACTTCTTGCCAGTTCTAACACATCATCAAATATCATTCTTTTTTATTAAAATCGGTAGCTAAAGTATACCTACTGTAACGCCAAAAACGTAGTAGAATATTATTAATGGGAGTACTATGTAGAAGATGTGCAGGGAATACTATTAAACTATTCTGGGGTGCTCTAAAAAATTTATCTTTAAATTGTGTTCCATTATTTAATAAACGATTAGTTTTCATATAATAAACCGAAGCATAATCAGCGGGCTCATGACTATGCCAATTTCTAATTTGAGTACCATCCGCCTCATTTACCCAGGACGTATCCACAACTAAATCTAGATCTAATTTTTCTTTGATTATTTTTAAAAAACGATCATACACCCATTTAAAATCAGGGTGAAGATGAACGGTGGGATTACTTTGGTTATTAGGAACATTATGCCGCAACCCTGTTTGTAAGGATAACACATGGGCATCTACAACAAGAGGTTTAGAATTTTTTAACATCTTTTCTCTCTCCTCCTCAGTAAAAACATTCTTAAGAAGGTGAATATCATCCATCAATTTCATCTATAAATTCCTTTAAAGCATCTAAATTTACTTTCCATGGAGAATTAAGTCCACCTGAAATAGACAGTGCTCCTTGACCTTCTACCCACCCTGTAGCATCTCCATCAAACTCTGTATCATTAAAATGATGAAGGTTAGTATGAGACATAGAATACTCAAAACGAGTATTAATATCAAAGAAAGTAGGACTGTTAATAGAAATCACTTCGGTCTCTGGAGAAGAGAAGATTGTATTAACCATACCACCTCCTATCGGTCCTGCAACCTTTTTAGCACCTCTGAATAAACCTATCTTCTCCTCCATACTTAAGTTCTCACAGAAGACTTCTTCATATCCTCTTGCCTTAAAGAGTTCCCATACCTCATCTTCATTCACACAGCGTCTGGCTTCTGTCATATTCGTACCAATGTTCTTGGTATTACTATGCATCCAACTACGACGTGAAACATATATCTTTTCTTTCCTCTCATAAGTTCCCTTCATACGATTAAGTACTTCAAAGACCCCTTTATGTGGTCGATGATTAGAAAGACCATCATGGGTCAAAGAAGACCCTACCACGACTGTATAATAAAGAGTATCTTTATCCAGAAAAACTATATCATCTCTACTAATACCCAAAAGATCTAGACAATCCCATACAAAAGGATAAAGATCGGTTTGACCTTCTGCAGGACTGACCAATAATTTCAGATTCCTATTATATTTTCTTTCATAAAAATATGAATACAGATAGGGAAGAGTGTCATAGATGAAATGATAATAATTCGCCATATTATAGACGAAATAAAATACAGGTTCTTCTACCATCTCACTAGCAGATCCCAACTCCCCGGTATACCACATCTCTTTTTCATAAACAGTTCCTCTTCCTAAAGACATAAACTTCTCTATCGTAGGAAGAATTAATTGCCCACGAGAATATAAAAGAGGTTGAGGATAATGAATAGAATGTCCAATAAATTGAACGTCCTTAAAATATTTTAATTTTACTTCTCTAATATCCTCAAGAGAAATAGTTTCGGTATCACCCCTATTCCAATACTCAATTGGTAAGGTAATCTGTTGCGTAGTCATAAGGATGCCAATCTACTTTGTCAAAGAAATTCTGCCAATACTTATAGGTTTGTAAATCAGTGGGTGTACCCCAACAAATATACTTATCAACCTCAAAGTTTTTTACAATATATCCCAAATCGATTGCCTCATTCAAAAGATTATCAATATAAAACTCACCGTTAGTGCGATGATTCTTTTGATATAATTGTGAGAGAGGTCCGGTATAGATGTCTTTATTTCTAAAGAACATTGTACCTATAATAGCATGTTTGTCTAGGGGATTGTCACCCTCAAACTTTTTAACACTAACATTTGTAATAATATCCTCATCATTTACATCTAACCACGAGTATGCATTAGGATTATAATGAGTTGTATAGTTGTTTCTATAACTCCATACAATTATATCATTATCTTTATCATTCACCAAGTCCAGAAACTTATCAGCGTCATATAAAACCCCATTATCACAGGCAGATACAAGAAAGGACTTCTCTGGTTCTATCTCCCGTACAATTTTCTCCGTAGTACATGCCTGTCCCGGTAATACCTCATCAAACCAAACTACATCTCCATAATCTTGTAAAGGAATAAGATCTCTATGTTCTGTTCGTGCTCCCAGAACCACTCTGTCGGTCTTGGGAAGGCACTTAAGTGCTCTATCCATCATGTAATGACCATTTACTTCAATACAGGGTTTAGGAACCCAATACCCTTCCTGTCTGAATCTACTACCAAATCCTGCCATAGGAAATGCAGTTACGCAATTTGGAATAGTAACTTCCTTCTGTCCATCCATTACCTTTCGATAATAATCAGACCACTTCTGGTACATATCCAGGTCCAAAGGTGTTCCCCACTGAAGCATATGTGGAACTTCGTAAACTAAATTAGTCAAACCATCCTCGATCAAAAGATTGTGTACAAGACTTACATAATATTCATCTTTAATATTAATATCTTTCTCAATTAACTCTTTAAAGTACTTCTTAACATAGGAACCTTTCTTAAAGTAATAAGTTCCAGTAGAAGCAAACTCGGTCATCTTATTATCAGTGAACGGTTCCTTCTCCCGTATCTCTAATATCTTATTATGAGCATCGACTTGACAGAAAGCATAGTTATCACTACCCAACATATGTGGATGGAATCCCGTGTAGCATACCACACATCCATCACACTGGGTTTCATTTACAAACTCCTCAAAATCATCATAATTAAAATTCATAGAGAAGTCACAGTAGTTAACTATAACTTGCTCATCATCCTCAATATGATGTTGATATTGCTCAATAGAATATACTGGACCTTTCTTATGAACGGGAACCGAACAAATAGTTAAACGATCTATATCTAATTCATCTAAGTAATTACAAAGTTCCATGTCCTTTGCATGTTCATCATTAATAATAAAAAGAAACTCTGAATCTTGTGGGTAAAGTTCTACAATATGTTCAATGACCGTCTTACCATCAACCTCAATCATAAACTTGGGAATAGTATATCCTGCCATCGCAAATCTACTACTCAATCCCGACATGGAAATAATTACTTTCACCTAATCTATACCTCTAGTTGTTATATTTAGTGGCTATTCTTTGAATAGTATCCGTACTAGAATACCCACCGACTCTATTAAAGAACCTTACCTCCTTTGCATGTTTTCTACCAACCACTTCACCATCCCTCCAATCACCGCCTACAATTAAAACATCTGGATTATAAAATTCTATCAACTCTTCAAGTTCTGTTCTACTTCCAAACACATGAACTTCATCAATATACTTAATTGCTTCTAACATTGCTACACGATAGTAAATATCATTAATAGGTCTATCTGCACCCTTATCCAATGCTACCTTCTCATCAGTGTCTACCCCCACAATCAACCTATCACCAAGAGCCTTTGCTGCCTTGAATAATTCTATATGACCTGGATGCATTATATCAAAGCAACCATTAGTCCAAATAATTCTCATGCTAAGTAATCCTCCACAGTAGTGAATGCATAACTACCCCATTCTTTTTCGGCACAAGTATAATCCTGATATTTACCCTTTAAATGATCAGGAAAAGGAATATATTCTATCTCACCATCATACTTATTCGCAACACATTCTGCAACATGCTGAAAACTAGTAGGATTACTTGTACCAAGATCATAAATCCCCGATGGTTTATCATTAGTAAGAACAATATCTACTATATCATTTACACATACAAAATCTCTTAAAAACTTATCTGATCCTTCAAAAAGTTTTAACTTACCACTCTCTTTAATCTGTTTAGTAAACTTACTAACAGGACTTGCCTGATCTCCTTTCTTCTCTTCACCATCCCCATACACATTAAAATATCTAAACCCCTGAATATGAGAGAACTTATCAATATTATCTAACACCCAATAATCTACCTGCACTTTACTAATAGCATAGTAATTTAAAGGATTAATATTTCCTTGCGTACTACCATAAACAGAAGCAGAAGATGCATACTTAACTGGAATCTGGTGTTCAATTGCTTTCTCAAAAAGTTTAATAGAAAAATCAACATTATACTTATGAATCTTATTAAGATCAGTCTCAACGGTACTAGAAATTGCTCCCTGATGTATTATTAAATCTACCTTATCCCAGTCTTCATACTGTTCTAGAAAAAGATCTGCACCGCCTTGACCTATTCTATAAAGATTTTCTACATCTAACGTCCTTTCAAATGCTTTACCAATAAAACCTTCATAACCAGTAAGAATAATCATACTTCCTCCCACTCCTCTAAGTTTAATTCAGTAACTAACTGTCCTCTTCCACCCATATTATGAGTGTTATATAAAGGAACATTAGAATGGGGATATACTTTATCCCAAGGAGGTTCCGTAAATCCACTTTCCTTTAAAACATCATTACGAACCGCAATCATATCATCCACATGCACATATAAAGGTGTATATCCTGCTTCATTTAACATCTTTTTATATGCCATAGGAGATGCGCCATACCATTTTAAACCATCCCAATCCCAATCAGGATTGTCTTTTAATACCCAACTTTCATTAGGTTCAAATCTTACATTGACCTCTACCATTACGCAACGAGGACTATATTGTGTAAGAATTTGTTGAGTTACCCAATAATCCATGGAGTCTATGTCTACAGACAGTAAATCAAACTCTTTAGGGACGTTATACTTCTCAAATATACCACATATATTATCCTTCGATACGGTTTCTATCTTTAAATTAATCTCATCATTAGGAGCAACAGGAAACCATTTACCAGACTCTAATAAAAGTCCTGTCCATTCCTGATTCTCTCTAAAATAAAGACTATTACAATCTTCAAACCCATCAATAGCACCAAACTCAACATAGTATTTGTTGGTAGTACCTATGTTATCAAAAGTCCACTTAAGACTTACATCTTCACCCTTCTGGGAACGTCCTAAAGCAGGTATATTCTGTGTCCAACTAGGATGAACTAATGAATAATCCAATCTCATAAAATAGTCACTCCTCTTTGGGTTACTACTTGGGAAGCGCAATAATTAGCATATTTAATCGCTTGTTTAATATCCTCATGACGACAATACTCTACCACTAATGATGCCATAAAAGTATCTCCTGCTCCTGATACATCCTTCACTTCTACTTTATTTACAGGATATCTCTGACCTTTATACTCACACCCTTCTGCTCCCATCGTATGAATAATCTTATTAGTTATTTCAGGAACTAAAAATGGTTTAGAGTTTTGATATTCAAAATCATTTATCTTAATATACTTTGCATGTTGTATCCATACCCCCAGAATCTTTTTAGTATCTACAAAAGTATTAGGATGCTTAAAACATATTTCATTTATATCATCTTCAGTTAAAAATCCCTTATCATAATCCGAAACTACAATAAGATCATAATCCTCATACTTAAGCTGAGATAAATCAATACGTCTAATTTTTTCAGTACTATCTACTCTAAAGAAAGTATGGTTGCTGGCACTATGAACATATCTTGTCTTAGTAATTTCATGCCAATTAGAATTAGTTGCTATATGACATTCACCCCATGATTTTTGAATATTTCTATGAACATTGGCTGCCATACCAGGATTCTCTGTTTGACTTTTAATATTCAATACAGGAACGGGTACGTCAGGACACAACCTTAATGCATCACAGTACACGAAAACATCTCTAGAACTATCACCAATAACTAATATACTTTTCATCTTTTTAAATAATCTTTAAGTATCCAGGAACTACTATTCTTTTTATCCATACCACCCACTCCCCACTTAAATTCTACTCTATCATTATTACCATACTTCTCCATCTCTGGTATATTTCCTTTGATTCTATCTCCACCATTACAAAAAATTATATTATCATATACTTCTAATGCCATCTTAATAGCATCATTAGCAGTATCATCCTTATCTATAAACTCAATTACAACATCAACACATTTCAATTCTTTAATAATAGATATTCTTTCTTCCACAGTCATAAAGAATTTACCTTTCTTTCTTACCAACCATTCATCAGAATTTACACCAACACCTAACGTTCCCAATTCCTTGGCTGCTTTAAAGTAAGCAATATGTCCAGAATGTAAGGGATCAAATCCACCAGTAACAAGAACTAAAGTACTCATCTTCCAATATAAGATTTATAAAATTGTTCTACCTCGTGCGGTGCATGAGGTAAGAAGGCACGATACAACCAATTATTCCAACCAGTAAAGTTAGGAGATAGTTTAATAAAAATATTCTCTTTTGGCAAGTGCTTTGATGCTAGTATACTACAAAAGGAATCACACCCTGCATAGTAGTTACAATTTGCAGCTAAATCTTTTACATCTATAATATCAGGATTAATTAATATCTCTACGTTATCCAAAGCAGGATTAACTTCATGATCAGAAATAACTATAACCTTATACCCAGTCTCTTTAGATAAATCATTTACAAATTTAATATCATCATCCGTAATAATAGCAATATCCTTCCTTGGTCTAGTGGAAGTAGGATAATGAACCAAGATATACTTCTCATCACTCTCCTTTCTATGTTTAACAAATGATGACTCGGTAAAAGGTCTTGTATCATCCATAAACATACTCGGAGCATCTATAGTCTGAAGATTCTGTTTATCCCACTCTTCCTGAATGCCAAATAACTTCAGACCAACCTCAAAATTAGGATGAAAATCAGGACGGAAGTGCCAAAAAGGAACAGCAATAGGATCTAAATCTGCCATATGAATCTGACCTATTTTATCATCAATAATATGCTGTTCTTTAAGATTAGGATAAGAAGGATTGTTATGCATCAACTTCTGCATTACATATCCAAAACGACATGCCCAATAAAGTTCACTAATACTTTCCTTTTCTTCTTTTGTAAGAATAGAATCAAGGAAAAATAAATCCCCTATCCCTAGTGAAACATAAGTCTTCATCAGTGGAACTTCTTACTTTCAACAATCATTACCGGACCTTCACTGTCCTTTGCATAACGATACATATCTAATGCTGCTTCAGGACTTTGAGGATGTAAAACAGGAAAATCCACCAACTCCCTGAAAACATTAGTAAAGTTCTGGGAATGGGTAGGTCCTGAATAGAACAATCCACCATCATCTATTACAGTCTTAAAGGTTACAGGACACTTAAACTCACCATGAGAAATCCTTTCTATTTTATCTACATGGTTACCAATAGCATCTGCTGCTACCAACATAAAGTCATGTCTCTCAAAGTAAACAACAGGTTTAAACCCTTCAAATGACATACCAATAGCCAGACCTACCATTAAGTTTTCTGCAACAGGTGTTTCAATCTTCTGGCCATCAGGGACATCCTTAAGAGTTCCCATCGCATCACCCGGTAAAAGACTATAACCAATAAAGATAGCACCCTCATCACCCAGTTCAGTCATGCCTTGGGTAACTGCTTCCTTGAATTTCATATTCAAGGGTTCATAGTCTACAGGTACAGGATATTCTCTCTTTGGAAGAGGTGGGAAATATTCCTCATCTGTCTTCATTGTTGCCTTCATCACCTTCAGATCAGCAAAGTTACCCGTGCGGATGTGAGGCCAACTCTTGGTATAGTGATAACGCATTACACAGTCAGGCCAACAGCAATCAGTATCACTTCCCCACCGAACTTTCTTGGATGCCTCTACTGCCATATGATCATCTTCTATGACAAAAGTACATGGAAGATCAAAACCATTTACATACCTCACTGCTTCAGCAAAATGACCCGTATCCTCTGTACCGTCCCCTAGGAAACACCATACCTTCTGATCAGATCCTTTACGTTTTAATGCCCATGCTATACCTACAGCAATGGCAACAGGACCACCAATAATTGCTGATACATAGAAGTTACGTTCACGATCAAACATAAACATACTTCTAGCATTTAAAATCTTTTCTTCTACTTCTTCAGGTGGTAATCCATGGAGAAGAGCATGATACCAATTCCTATGAGTGGAGAGTACATAATCTCCTTCATTAATATTAGAAAATATATCTATTAATTGTTCTTCATTTCCACCAGGAAGATGAAGAGCAAAGGGAAGTCTTCCAGCATCATGGTGCTTCGCCATCTTATCAACAAATGCACGAAGACCATCAGCGGTCCATTCAGTCCCTCTCATACTTCCTCTCCTATTTCAATCATTATTCTACCAGCATTACCTGACTTAAGCAAGTCAAATGCATCATTCACTTCATCCAAAGAAAAAGTATCGGTATGAAGAGATCTCCAATCAAGCACTTCTTTCTTTGCCAATCCAATATACCTTGGTATATCTGTCTCTGGGTCTGTTCTACCACCCTGTGTGGCACGAATAGACTTACCAGTACCCTCAAACATAGAAACACCATTAGGGATCTCTAGGTACTTTCCTGGAGCAGGTTGACCCACAAGAATCAATCTCCCACTAGGTCCCAGTTTCTTATATGCTTCTGCAATTACATTTGGATTTCCTGTAGTATCCATAATAACATCTATGTCAATTGGTAAAGATAAAATATCACTAGTAAATCCTTCGGCACCCATCTTCATACTCAAATCTCTCATAGACGAGTTAATATCCACACCAAAGATAGGAGTAGCACTCTTCATTGCTGCTGCTTGAAGAAGGTTAAGACCTACTCCACCACACCCAATGACTGCTACAGACTCTCCAAACTTAAGATCACACTCATTATCAATGATACCAAGTGCTGTAGTAAGAGAACACCCTAACATAGCAGCAAGAACACTAGGAGTATCTTCATCAATCTTGGTTACTCTATTTTCAGAGACAATAGAGTACTCACTTAACGTAGTGACTTTACCACTAGAAATAGTCTTACCATCTAAAACATAATTAGGGAAAGGTGCCTCAACTCCCGAACCCGGTCTCCAGTGCATCACTACCTTATCACCAATGTTAACTGTAGTAACACCTAATCCTACGTGTTCAACAATACCACACCCTTCATGTCCCATAAGATGAGGAAGAAACTTTTCATTACCTTTATAACCACGTATCTCATGCAGTTGAGCACCACATAATCCACTTACTAATACCTTTACAAGTACTTGTCCAAATTTTAAGGGAGTAAGATCAACCTCTTTAATAGCAAGAGGAGCATTTATTTGTTCTAATACTGCTGCTTTCATTA